>ODAI010978385.1_pt1 | contig 28115 bp, 58 predicted proteins | sample 1539321 | NCBI WGS metagenome assembly ODAI01 (sample SAMN02144231, study PRJEB22623) | gut metagenome | biome: sheep rumen | host: Ovis aries | place: New Zealand
GATTTAATCTTTACACGATTAAATTTATTATCACATACTACATAGCCTTCCTCATCCCAAGGTAAAGCATTTGCAGCATTCTTAACATCTTCTAATGTATGTAAGTTATATCTCTTAGAAGGAGCTATCATTAAAGGTCTCTCTTCTGGTGAATATTCTTGGTCAGTGACTAAGTATCTACAACCTAAGTAATATAATTTTGATTCCTTATACTCTATAACTACTCTATTATAAGGAGATACCATTTCAAACATATAACAATAGTTTGTATCTAATTCTCCAAAGAAGTCATGCTCATTTATTCCCATATGATTTAAACAGTATAAAAATAATTTACCATAAGAATCTAATTCAGCATCAGCACAGTCTAATGGTGCTTTGAAAGCATCTATTAAACCATTAGTTGAAATATTCCAACCTTTGTTATACCATACTTTCATTAAAGAACCATCAACTTTTTCTTGTACTGAGCAATTATCCCAGTTTATTTCTGGACAATAAGACTCTCCATAATTACCAAACTTATTGAATGGATGACATACACAAGTCCAATCGTCTTCTTTGAAGATTATACCTCTAGCTTCTTGTACTAATGGTAAGTTAAAATCTGATGATAATTGGTTATACTTAAACATTATATAGCCATTATCTCTTGATATTTTTAAATTGTATGGGTCTTGAGTTAATAACTCTTCCCAGTTATCATGTGACTTTATAAATTCTAATAAATACAACATTTTATCACCTCTATATTTATATTATACACTAAAGTAAAAGAAAAAGAAACTCTTTTTTTTAGAGTTCCTTAAATTTTTCTTCTCATCAATAATAACCATTATCTCTTTTAAAAATAAAATGTCTATGTGTTGATAATGACAATATTTCAACTGTAAATTCATTTAATTCTGGTTTAAAATCTTTTTCTACGTGCTTTATTGCAAAATGATTTTGAGAATATTTATAAATAAAAATGTCACCAATATCTAAATCAGTAAATAAATTATCACCAAGTTGTAAAGTGTACATAATAGTCCTCCTTACAACTAATTTAGCTATTTACTTCTTAATTTTAAGTCTATCTATAACCATTTCAAAAGTTCCATTTTCGGTTTGTGGATAAATTCCGTATTTAAATTTCATTTCATTTGCCCAATTTGGATATTTCCATTTTCCACCTTGTATAGAAATAACATCACCATCAACTTCAATCGAAATAATATAATTCTTATCTAATTCAAAATTATCAATTTTAGTATAATGATTTATGTTATTTTCATCTTTGTATGTTACACAGATTATTTTATCGATTATAGAAATTCTAATTATTGGTTTAGCACGTCCATCTAGACTAAGAACTTGCATAATTGTAAATTCTTTATAATCTTCGGCTTTAGTAATTTTAAAATCTAAAAGTAGAATACCTTTCCTATTAAATATAGGGTACTCATCTTCAATTCGAGTTGTAGCGTTTGCTGGTTCTTTTTCTCGTATCGTTCCGTCTAAAGAAAAAACTATTTGAGATCTTTGAAAATTATCATTTTTTGGGTAAATTTTATCATTTAATTTTTGATCAAAACAATGGTCTGCAAGTTTACTACAGAATTTTGAGTTAAAGTATTTACGAATAAATGATGTTACAGATTTTTCATCGAATTCGACGTCTATCCAATGAAATTGATCTTTTCCATGCATTTTACGATTTTCTTCATGAGTACAAGGTACATTTAAATATAATTTTGATGTTTGTCCGGTAGCTAAGCGAATTAATGCACAAAATTTATCTTGTTGTCCACCAATTAGTTCTAGTAAATTTTCACCTTCATATGGAATTAATGTTTTACAAGAATCCATTAATTTTTCAGGAACTAATCCATCAAATCCATAATAAACACCACCACGATAAATAATTCCTTTATTTGTAGCAAAATGATTATCCATTCTACAATGGTGAATATATGTTGAAAACGAGATAACACCTAGATTCGGAGATAATTCAAAATCACTAATTGCCTTAAAATAAAATGAATCTAACCCTTCTTTAAATTTCATATCATCATCGATACATGCATAAAGTGGAGCCTTAGGTTCCATTAATGCACAATCATTTCTAATTTTAACTAATGGAACTCTTCCATTTGAACAGTCATAAGTTTTAAAAGTACTCTCGACATTAAATCCTTTAAAATAAGTTAAAACTTTTTGTACTAGGTCTTCTGTATAAGGTGGTTGAAAAACAATACAAAATTTTATAATTTCTTTGATTGGCTCTAAATATTTAATAGAGGGTGCTAAATAAGTTAACATTGTATCTGGTTCACATGTTGGTAGCACAAATGCTAATTTAATTTTAGATTCCATATATTTATCTACATCCTTTCATGAATTGTTCTTGAGATAACATCGTCTTGTTGTTCTTTAGTTAATTTAATAAAGTTAACAGCGTAACCAGAAACACGAATAGTTAATTGAGGATATTTCTCAGGATGGGCCTGAGCATCTAGCAACATTTCTCGATTAAAAACATTAACATTTAAGTGATAACCACCATCATCTACATATGTATCTAGCATTTGAACTAAATTATCTACTCTCTCGCTCATATTATTCTCCTATTTAGTATATAAAACTGGCTTAAATTTTTTGTTTTTTATAGTAGCTTTAAAATCAATCACTCTTTGATTAGAAGAGCCTTTATAACGTAATTTTGGATCAAATAAACCAATATCAAACTTACCGTCTATAAGTACATCAATAGAACTATCTTTAATTTTATTAATTACGTCTTCTAATAAATATCCTGTCCAAACCCAAACAGTTTTATTTGGATAAACTTCTTTGAATTTTTCAATTAATCTTAATGTTCCATCTATATTTTTATCATGTAATGGTTCACCACCTAAAATACTTAATCCAACAATATAATCTGGTTTGGCTAATTCAATTATTTTTGAGATTGTTTCATCAGTAAATTCTTTTCCAGAATTAAAATCCCAAATAGTATAATTATGACAACCTTTACAATATAAATCACAACCGCTAAAATAGATTGCTACTCTACACCCAGGACCATCTGAGATATCCATTTTTCTAATTTGAGAATAATTCATATTTAACCTCCAAGAAAGATATAGGAAGCTTATTCAGCTTCCTTATTATCTAAGTGTAAAACTCTATCTTTAATTTCTTGTGTTCTACCTTTGTTCCAATAATGCTGGCCGATGTAACCACAAGTACGTCTAGCAACATTTAAGAAGTCCTTATCTCTATTTCCACACTGTGGACAATACCAATTCAAATCATCGTCTAATAAGATTTCACCATCATATCCACATTTTTGACAATAATCTGATTTAGTATTTAATTCAGCATACATAATATTATTATAAATAAATTTAATAACTTCAAGTACTGCTTCGATATTATTTTGTAGATTTGGTGTTTCAATATAACTAATTGCACCACCTGGAGATAATGCTTGGAATTCAGATTCTAGTGCAAGTTTATCAAATGCATCAATATTTTCAAATACAGGAACATGGTAACTATTAGTAATATAATTTCTATCGTGACCGTCTAATTTCTCGAATACATCAGCTCCAAATCTAGCCTTTAAACATTTAGCGAATTTATAAGTTGTTGATTCAAGTGGTGTTCCATAAATTGAATAATCAATATCTTCTTCAGCTTTCCACTTATTACAAGCATCATTCATATGTTGCATTACTTGTAAACCAAATGTTTTACCACCGTTACCGTCTGTATGAGAATGACCAGTCATATATTTAACACATTCATATAAACCAGCATATCCTAATGAAATAGTTGAATAACCATGATATAATAATTCGTCAATTTTCTCATGCTTATCTAATCTAGCTAAAGCACCATATTGCCATAAGATTGGAGCCATATCGGATAATTTTCCTTTTAATCTTTCATGTCTACATCTTAATGCTCTATGACATAATTCAAGTCTTTCATCAAAGATCTTCCAGAATGCATCCATATTTCCTTTACTTGAAAATGCTACATCTGGTAATGAAATAGTTACAACACCTTGATTAAATCTTCCAGAATATTTATGTTTACCTTCAACATAATTCTTTGCTTTAGCAATATTACCATACTTCTCGCTAAATCTGTCTGGAGTTAAAGCTGAACGACAACCCATTACTGAATAACAATCACCTTTCTTTAATTCCTTCATTTTCTTTTCTGAAATGTAATCAGGAACTAAACGTTTTGCTGTACATTTTGCTGCAAGTTTTGTTAAATAATAATATTCAGAATCTTCATTAATATTATCTTCTTCTAAGACATAGATTAATTTAGGGAATGCTTGAGTGATATAAACACCTTCCTCATTTTTCATTCCAATAATTCTTTGCTTTAAGAATTCTTCAATTAATAATGCATGATCATGTTTTAATTCAGGTCTTTGATTTAAATACATGAATACAGTAATAAATGGAGCTTGTCCATTAGTTGTGGACATTGAATTAATTTGATAATTAAATGTTTGTACAGAAGCCTCAATTTCTCTCTTTAAGTCATCTTCAGCATATTTATAAGCCTTTTTGATAAAATACTTTTTAAAGAAATGACGTTTAAACCAGTTTCTTCTATTTAAATGTATTTCAATGTATTTCTTTCTACTTGAGTCTACAAATGGTACTAGATCTCCTAAATCAATAGAGCATCCACCGTATTGTGAACTTGCTACTGCTGTAATAATTTGAGTCGCAATCGTTGTTGCTTTACTTAACCAATGTGGTTTATCAATCTTAAATCCATTTACAACAGTACCATTCTGAAGCATATCATCAAGATTAATTAGATCACAGTTATGTAATGCATTTTGTCCAAAATAGTCTGCATCGTGGAAATGAATGATACCATCTTGGTGAGCTTTTACAATATCTTTAGGCAACAAAAGACGGTTAGTGAGGTCAGTGGAAACAATTCCAGCCATATAATCACGTTGAACAGTTACAATCTTAGCATCTTTATTACTATTTTCTTCATTCCAATACTCAGATGTTCCACCCAATAGATCAAAAATAGCATCGTCAGTAGTATTAGCTTCTCTTCTTAATTTATGAATATATCTATATTGAATATAAGAAGATACAATTTCTGGCTTATTTAATTCTACAAGTTTATTAACAATAATATCTTGAATGGCTTCTACACCTAAACACTTTTTATCGATATTCTTAATAAATTCAGCAATACTAGTTATTTCTTCCTCAGTTAATCTATGTGCTTTCTTAGTTTCAGCATTAGCTTTTCTAAGTGCAATTTTGATTTTATCTTCATCAAATGGCACTTGCTTCCTGTCTCGTTTAATAACTTTTTCCATATATTAAGTTATCCTTTCTTTTAAAATTTTTTATTGATATATTTATACCTTAGGTAATTAATTTAGCATTAGAAAACCCTTGAAAATATTTACATATTAACTCTATTTAATATACAAAAATTTCTAGTAATGAAATAAAAAACCAAGTTAGAAACTTAGTTTTTATAATTATTTAAACTTCAACAAGTGTTTGTTTTGCTCTTTGAACTAGCTCAATTAAATCAACATCATTTATTTTTATTTGTGCTTGAACAGATTTATATTGACATTTAAATAGTGATAAGAATTCCGGTAACCAACCTCTAAGATACCAAGTCAGATTATCAGTTTCTAAATTTGAAATATTCTTACAAGCTTCTCTTAATTGGTTGATTTTTTGTTCTGAAATTCCATTTGTAATATCGTCTATTATAAATCTTGAATCTAGAGTACCTTCATATTGCTGATCTGAATTTCTTATCGCACCACAATTTATTAAGAATCCACTAAAACTTATTCCAAAAGAGCTATAAATAGTAAAATTTTTATTTTTACTTTTAATTTTATTTAATGAACTCATTGCAATAATAACCCATAAACATAAAGCATAAGTATATAAAGTAATAAAATTTGCATCAGCTTCAGTTATGGTAAGAAGACTCTGACTTTGACTATTTTCTGGAATTAATCCTAATAATTTGTCTTTAAATTCATGACTAGTAAGTAAAGTTGTACTTATACTACGAAGAAGTGTATTTCCATCTTTTGTAGCATTCGAACCAGCGAAAACTGGACATTTATAAAAATATCGATTTGCAATAAAAACTAATGATTTATTTTTTAAAAGTAATTCTACATAATCAGAAGAGCTTAGATGTAGAAGTGGTTCTTTTGCCATATTAATCTCCTAAACTCAGTATATAATTTAGCTATTGTTTCATTAGGTTTTTAAGTATTTCAAAATAGACCTTCGTAATTTTTGGATAACAATATGAATCTTTTAAATCACAATCTTCTAATTTAATTCTTCTATCTAATAAATATCTTGAGACTACTTCTGCTTCTTCTTTTGTCATTGAGATATTAATAATGTCTTTATTACCTATGAATTCAAAATCCATATTAATCACTTTCCTTTTCATTAGATTTTGATTCAATTTTATCTTTAATAAAGTTATCAAAATCATAAGGTTTAATTAATTCAATTATCTTATTATAAACTAAGTCTCTAGTTTCTTCAGTATCAAATTGTAACATTGATGGATCTTCACTCGGTCTATAAATCATAATTAAATAAAAACATTTATTAACTTCGTCTTCAGAACAATCTCCATTTTCTAAATCTTCATCTGTATAAGTATATTCACTTGTTGACATACCAACAATATTTTCTAAAGTAAAAATCTTATTATTAAACTTAAAATATTTCATTATTTGTCCTCCCAGTCTGAATCATCTAATCCAAATTCTTTTCTTAATCTTTCATTTTCTTCTTTATTGATCCAGCGTCCATATTCTGTTTTTATCCAACCTGGATTTTCTTTAAGCCATTCTTCAACTCTTTCTTTGCCTTCTTCCATAGATTCAACCCATTCAAAATGGTTATCTGGAAATTCATATTCAAACATAATATGCTCATCAGCACCGACTGCTTTGAAGTGATCTTCATACTCTTTATCATTATAATCATTTTGAATCCACTCTACAGTAATAGTATCTTCATAACCAGCAGGTTTTATAAGAATTTCAACAAAAGAATCTCCACTTGTCCTATTATATTCTAACAGAAAATTAATTAATTTAATATGTAAGCCTTTCTTTTGCTCTTCTAAATTAAATCTCATATAACTAGGTTCAATCATACTAATTCTCCTACATTAAATCTTCTTTATTATCTGATGTTGCAATAATAGTGTCACAATATTCTCTTGCTACTCCATACTTATCTTGCTCTGTCCACACAGCGTAGACAGTATCAAGACCGTGCTCAGAATGCGTTCCAAATCTTATTTTAACCATATCTAATAAATCGATAATAGCATTAAGTTTTTCGGTCTTAATATATCTATGAAGTTGCTTCATATTTATATCGTACTTCGGACTAAAATAATTACTAACTGGAACTTCTTCATAAGACTCATCTACTGTGATAGTTAAATTTATAGGTAAAACTCTTATATTATCTAATCTAGCATCTTCACCAGATCCACGTCCAGATAGATAACCGTTAATAGCAGCTTTCCATCCTCTATAATATTTAATATGTTTATTTAGATTAGCAAGTTCCTCTACAGGTATCCACCAACCTTTATCCCAAATATTCTTTAAATCTTTATCAAAGATAACCCATTTAGTTTGTTTTAGATCTAACACACTATCACCTCTATATTTTATAATTCATCACAAAGATATCCATACTTACAGAACAAATTAGCAACTATATGTCTATGACAAAAATCTTCTGGTTTTTCATAACATAATAGTACTTTACCTTCTAACTGTTTAGCTAGATCGTGTACTTGTGGAACTAGTGGTTCTAAAGTTTCTTTAACATAAGCATCGTAATATTGTAATTGATAATTAGGATCGTTTTGAGCTTTCTTGTCTAATGTCTTCCACCACCTTAACAAATCTTTAGATGGAGCAAAGCATAACATAGACTCGCCAGTAAACCAATTAGGTGTCCATCTTGCGATAGAGACTCCTTTATCACCTTTATATTTTCCAAAGTAAGAAGTATAAATCATTTTATTCTCCACTCAAGTATTCTTGTAATACAGTTTTTAAAGATAGATATTTATTCAAAGTATTAGTTAAAGTTTCAATTCTAGCATTAAATTTTTTATATAAGAAATTTTTAAAGTAAGCTAGGTTTTCTGGTGTCTTTTCAGATGCATAGTAAAAACAAGAAACTCCATCTTTATTATCTGTATAATCAAACTTATTTGAATCGATAGCATCTTTTAATACTATAACAACATGCTCACCATTTTCTATTTTAAAACCATAGCCTTTATCACTAATAACTTCGCACTCACGAACCGTTAATGTCGGTAAAGTAGTACCAGCTACCCATATAAATTTATATAAATAGATCTTTTCTAAATATTTATCTTCCAAAATAATCACCTCTTATTTAAAAATACTAGTTACATCTGGTATTGAATATGAATCAGCTCTAATATCGTCTGGCTTAGTATCTAATGCTACAGTAGAGATACCACTAGTTAAACTAACCATTTCTTGTTTAATAGTTATTTCAGGTTTATATTCTAATAATTGCTTTATAACTTTATCTCTTTCTCTTTCAGATTCACAACTTTGAGTAAACGCTTGCTTGCCATGCATTACATAAATTAATTTATAAGGTTTATTTTTAACATCGCTTTCACTATAATAAGGTTGTACATAATCAATATGTGTAGGATTAATTATCCAACCATCTAATTCCATTAAATACATATTAAACTTCCTTTCTATCTGTAAAGAAAAAGACTATTTCAAAATCACTATTACCAGACTTAATTGAATAGCTCTTAGGCCAACAATCAAAATATTTAATATTATTAATTGTTATGTTATCCATAAACCAATTCCAATGATCTCTCATTAAATAAAGATCTCCACCATAATTAACTTGAGATCTAGCTATCTCTTGCATCCATCCCATAATCTGTTCTCTAGCTAGGTCACTTGCTGGTCTAGCAATAATTCTACCTGTTTGAACATGAATACATAATGAATCAATATTTATAGGAGTATCTAACTCTTCATTAATAAATTCAAGATCTATATCTTTATATTTAAAATTCACCTTGTTCTCTCCTATCATCATACTCTATAGTAACATAAGATGTATTAGTTTTATAATCACTAAGTGTAATACAAGATGGCCAACAACCACGATACATAACTCCGTCTATTATAACATCTTTTTTATATCCGTTATGAGACCTCATAGATAATACATCATCTCTTAGCTTAGTCATATATTCAGTAAGTGCCATAGAACCTTTAATATCTGCTTTTGCTATAAAATGTCCAGAAACAGGTTGTCTAGCAATAAATACAGGAGCCCAATCTGGAATTTGATCTACTTCGTCTTTAACAAATAATAAATCAATATCATTATATTTAAAAGGTATTAACTTCTCATCTTCCATATTATAAATCCCAATTCCTTTCTACAGCAGTTGTAACTGTATTTGTTAGACGAACAGCTTTAGTTTCATTATGTAATAAATTATATATTCTATCTCTTTCTGCCGGATCACTATAATTAAAATTACGAATAAAAAGATTTAATGTACTAGTGTTAAAAGTATTAAAATAAATATCTAATCCAAAACCTATAATATCACCATTTTCTGGACTAATTAAATCTCTCTTCATAACGTATGCAACACTATCTAGATTAATTAATACACCGTCTTTAACTTCTACCATATTACTTCATCTCCGCAATCTTCATTTCATAACTTTCTAATACTCTATCTGGAGTATCTGCTATCTGAGCTAATACTAAAGACTTAGCTTCATCTTCGTCTTCAGCAAATACATATAAACCTTTAACTGGATCACCATGACTATCAATAAATAAAACTGAATAAATTTTGTTCATATTATGCATTATCCTCCATTGATTGAAAATATCCAAAGAATGTACCATAAATAAATTGGTCATTATCTAAGTCAAATTCATCTTCATTAAATAAAGATATATCAATTGATTTCCAAGTTTCTTCTTTGTCGATATCACCAAAACGACCTTTAATATAAATGATATCAATTCTAGTTTCTAATGAATCTGAATCAGAGTCGACAAATTCTATATCAAAATCTATATTATTTAACTCAAATTTCCACTTATTACCAAAAGTATGCTGTAAACAATAATTAGCTATATGTTCTACTTTAGTTTTAAACTCTGTCATTTCTTTAATCATAAAATCACCTCATGTATCAATTTAATATACAATAAAAAAGAAGTCAGATTAGTGACTTCCTTTATTTTTATTTTAAATTACCATTCCTTCCAAGTAGACTTACGAATAACAACAGTCTTCTTACCATTTAATATATCACGAAGCTCATAAGGACTTAGTGCTAAGAATCTACCATAAGTCCCTCTACAACAATATACTCCGCCAATATCTTTAAAGTCAGTACAAATAACAGTTCCATTCTTAGGAGTTCTTTCTAGCATCCAAACACCATAGTGACCGTCAGTATCATCTTCATATAAGAATTCATTAAGTCCTTTACGATCATCAATGTCAAAGATATGTAAGTTCTTTATATGAATTGCATATGCCTTATCATGAGTCATTTGATCTTCAATCTTTTCTCTGCTCATACAAGCAGCATCTTCAAGAGTGACAACACTCATAGTATTAGTAGTTGGAAGATAATCATGTTGCCAATCTAAATCGCCATATAATTCATAGAATATATTTTCTACTTCGTAATCACACTCAGCAATTATATTGCCATTGCAAACATCCTCAAGCATACTCTTATCTTCCCAACGAGTTTCATATCCATAATTAATATATTCTGAAGGTGATAAGGCACAATATTCTCTATGATATACTAAATAAGGTTTTGATTTATTACAATATAATAATAACTTATAAGTCACATTACTCACCTACTTTATTAATCTATAATAACCATGGCCATTCTCATCCACAGTATGTTTAACAATTACTTTAGATCCTACTTCACCTGTAAACCTAGATTTAGTAAATATCATACCATAGATTTCTACCTTATCAAAATCATATTTAATAGCATAGCTTTCAATAGCTAATAAGTCTTCGCTAGCAAATTTATAGTTACCATCTGCATATAGTACAAAGCAGTCGATTAACTCTTCAACACCATTTTCTGTTTTAGCTATTACTTGCTCCTCTTTAACTACATCCGTCTCGCCGATATAATAACCTGTAACCTTTTTATTTTCTATAATAATATCATCATGTTTATTTATTTCATATATATTTGAATTAGTTCTTATAAACATATTATTCCTCTATCTCATTATTACTTTACTTCTTGAACGCCTAGCTTCTTATATATAACGTTTAATCTTGCTGAGTACGTATCAAGAGTCTTTCCAATATAATTAGATACACGATTTATAAACTCATTATACGAATTAGCTTGAACATTATTATAAACAAGGCAACCATTCTTTCCTAAAAGGTACTTAAGTTCTTTTCTGGAAAAGATCTTACCAGCGAAAGTAAAACGCTTAGTCTCTACAGCAGAAAGATGCTCGTTTAATACATCTAAGAAAAGCGTTCCACAATATCTATAATGTGTAGCTTCACAATGACCTAAGTTATCACATACTCTAAGCATCTTACCACAGTTATTCATAAGTAAATCATTAATAGCTTTTAAGTCATTACAGCGTTCTTTTATCTTAAAGATTTCAGTTTCTAATTTTTTATAATATAATAATTTAGTCATCTTTACTCACCATTTTCCTTTAAATAATATCAATTCTATGAACACCATCTCCACGAATGATATGATACTTACCATACAATTCTTTACAAGATGTGAACACCTCATCATAGATACTATACAAATTAGATAACTCTATTGTTCCATACTGATCAATATTGTTTGCAATCATCTTCATAGTCTTCTTATATAACTTTTCAGTTTCTTCATCTCTAAAAATAAATTGAGTCTTCATTAATTATCACCTTTACCTTCTTCTATTTTATCATACACAACAACTATAGAATAATCTGAATAAGTATGAGTACTATATCTGCTACCAACTACATTTTCTATAGATTTCCAAAATATATTAGATAGTCTATAACCTCTTTCATTCCAAAATGGTAAACTTCGTTCTAGATCATCTATAGTTCTATAAGTCTCGATCATTTGTTTCATTATTAATTCACCTCTAAAACTTTAATGCCTCTTCAATTTCATATCTTTCATCCCAAGTTATTTCATAAGTTTTACATAGGGCATCTAGATAACCTTTAATATAAGAGTCTACATCAGACTGAAGAATATAGTCTTCAAGGTTTTCTTTAATTTCTTCTATAATTTCTTCTTTACTCATTTTCTTATACCTCGATTTCTTGGTCTAAGATATCTTGATTTAGAACATTTAATACGTCTTGTTCAATCTTGCTATTAAGATATTTATTACTAAGTTTAAATTTAAATAAGTTAGAGATATGATCTTTATTAATTTTTAATGCATACTTCATAACATAATATCTTTCAGGATATTTTTGTAAATGATCTAGGACTGCAACTTCGCGCTTCATTTCCTTAATAGTTAAATCTCGGATTTTCTTTTTCACTATTCAGTCACCTCACATTTAATTATATGTTCTTTTATATCTTTAATAACAAACATAAAGTTAGTAATCCTATCTCCTACAAGTCTCTCAGCAATAGTCTGAGCTCGCATAGGTCGCTCAACACAGAACCAATAACCTCTTACAGTCTTACTATTTACTTTACCTTTAAACTTAACTTGCTTCATATTAGTTCACCTTTACAAAGTCATTCTTTGTATCCCATTCATAATAGCTTTCATCCTCACAATCAACATCCTCTAATACATAAGAAGATTCCTTAGTAACATGGTCAAAGTATTGAATCTCTACTTCACTACTATAATAACCATTTTGGTCTGTATAGCAAGGAACATAATACATCTTTCCTTCATTACCAAATCTAAAACCATAATTACACTTTTCAAATGTTAATGGAGTAGTAAACTTTTCATTAAATATTCCAGTATCCTTTAATTGTCTGAAATCTGGCCAGTTAGTCTCACAGCAATCTTGATAGTGATACCAACCTATTGAATCTCCATTATCAAAATATATTCCATAATCATCTATACTCTTTACCTTCATGTTCCTTTACCTCTTCTTTATATTTATATTATACATTAAAATTATTAGAATGTAAATATCTTTTTTAAAGAAAATAAAAAAAAAGAGCTTAATTAAAAGCTCTTAGTAATTAGTAGTCTTACCACTTTACAAGTAATCTATTAGGTTTTCCAGTTGCTTTGTATTCTGCCATAAGCTTATCATAAATTTGTTCACCGCTTAATCCGTCATATTCAGGCCAGGTCAAATCAAAATTAACAGATTCAGGTCCAAAGAAATGATCTAACCATTCTTCTTTAGTATAGATTTCAGGAGCCTTCTTAGCTGGTTCCTTTGGTGTAGGTCTTTCTTGTGTCGCTTTAAGTGAATTATTAACCTCTTCTAAAGCTTGGCTCTTTGTAGTTAATGCATTAAAGATACCAACATGTAAATGAATAGTAATATTGTTTTGAGCCATATTGCTAGCAGTAACAGTCTCTAGAATTAACTTACCAGTATTAGCTTCAACAAGAGCTTTGAACTCTGGATGATCATTAAATACTTGAGCTAATGTTATATCAGAATTTTTAACCTTTGCTGAGATACGATTCCAATTAAAGTTAATCCATTCATTTCCATAAGCATCGATTATTCCATATTCGAAAATATCTGAAGCTGCTGATTGATACATACCTTTACTAATATATTCTCTTATTTCATTTTGTACTTCGTTAATATCTCTCTTTGGATAAGTAGGCATTCCACTTTCAGTAAGTTCATCTTCTTTTGTATTACCTTTTACACCTTCATATAAATAACCATTTAGTACTAATGAGTTAATAGCATTAAATAAAAGCTGATGCTTATCATCTTCACTAGCGTTAGCAAGTTCTTTATCAATTAAGTTTTTATTCTTTGCATCTACTTGGTCTGATATTGTAATCTTTAAACCGTGATCATGATAATAATCCATCATAGCTTCATGTTCATTAGCAGCTTCTAGTGCATCAGCAATTAAAGAGTCTAATGCATCTTGCTCGTCTGGTTCTAAGTCTGCTCCCCAGTCAGATAACTTCTCGGCTGACTCAGCATCTCCAACTAAGCTATAAACAATCTCTCTAGCTGCATACATAGCTGCTGGTGCACTCTTATCAAATAGATCATACCAAAAGTCCCAATCTAAACTAGAGCCATAGCCAGCTATATCTTCAAATAGTGCATCTGAAAAATCTCTCATATATTTAATCTCCTATTTAGTTCATTTATTAATAATAAAGTTTACAAGTAATTTAGCAAATAATAAAAAAGACAGATATTATTCTGTCTCATTAAAACTCTTTTAAAGTATTTGCAGTAAAGTATATACAATCTTCATATAAGAAATTCTTATCTATGTTTCCATTCTTATCAAAACCATCATAGCTTCCATAACCACCACTCTTACTATAAGTAATTACTTCTTTTCTAATAGGTAAGTTAGGATATTCTTTTTCTAATACTCCAAACAATTCTTGCTCTGACTTATCACTATAGCCTATTACCTTTGAGTCCCCAGCAGGATCGCCTTTACCTACACAATAAAAATTAAAAGCTTTAACTATCCACTTCATCGTTATTCGTTCTCCTTGAATGAATCATTAAGAGTATTAGAGATATCAGATAATTTATCTTTTATATCTTTAATTTCATCTTTAAGATTATTAGCGCTTTGTTCTAGCTCTTTAGCTCTCTGTGCTCTTTTATTTATATCATCTATTAAATAGTTAGGCCACTTATTATTTTTAAAGTCATAATATACATGCCAGTTATTAACTCTATTAACAATAGTATTAATTATCTCTAGTGTCTCAGCGCAAAGATTAATAGGGAACGGGCTATAGAAGGAACAACGTTTACGGCTCTTAATTATAAAGCCAATAGGATTTGCCTTCTTTCTAATCTTGTTTCCAAGCCTTGCTGAACTTACTAAGTATACTTCATCTTTAGGTCTAATGATCGGCAGAGTAAGTTTGACTGGCATTATAGACACATACTTAATTCCTATTGCACAGGCATCTAGAATATCAACTTCAATATCATTTATAGTTATAATCTTTCCCATGTCTATTTACCTCCTATGTACAGTGGAAGAAGCTTACTAGGCATGGTGCATCATCGCCGTCATAATACTCTCCAAAGATCTCTTTATATAAATCACAAACAGCATACTCACCATAGTACTCATCTGTTAGGTCAAACATACGCATGCTGAAATCTGAGCTACTAGAATACATGTCATCTTGTTCTACTTTCTTTAGTACATATATAACATAAATATAATTACCATTCATACCATCTACAATTATCTGTAAGCCTGGCTTATCTGCATTAGGATTTAAGAAACTATATTCTTCATATTCCTTATGCTCATCTAAGAAAGCATCTATCTTCTTTATGTTCTCGTCATAATCTAACTTATAACCTATTCCTAAATAATGTGTTAATTCTACACTCATAATTAATCTCTTTCCTTTAATCCTAATTCATTTAAGTAAGCTAATTCCTCTTCTGTAAAAGGAAGATTACTAATTTCTACATCACTCTTAGGATAGAAAGTAATCTCTTGTCTTTCAATAGGAGTATAAGTATTATCATCTAGATCTATCATAAACTGAGTTAGTACAAATGGATTATCGTCTTCGTCAGCCATAGAATAAGTATATGTATCTTCATGTATTTCTGTTAATCTAAACCTGCCTATTCTATTCTTAATATCCTTCATACCGAGTACCTCCTTATTTATCTTACATATATATTATACCATATTTATTTTGAAATGTAAATACTTTATTATTCATTTCTATTATTCCAAAGTCTTATTGCTTTTGCTTCAGCATCTTTAGTACTAAACTTATAGCTATCTTCTGGATCGCGAACGGTTGCTCTAGGACCATATGTATTACAATTCTTACAGTATACAGATGTACGATAGATTCTGCCATTCACTAAAGCACCTGTAGCTGTCTTACAACTTATATCTAACTTAGTACTTCCACAGAATGGACATGGTTTTAAATTACTTATATCCATATTATCTAGCCTCCTGCTTTGCTTTCTTAGCAAGCTCTCTTTTAATTATTTTCTTTTGTTCTCTTAGGTCATAAATTAAATCATCTATATATTTTAATGCCTGTTCTTCTTTATTATAATGATCTGAAGCGTTTGAACCTAATGCATTAAATTGCATAGCCTTAGTTTGTAAGTCACCGGCTATACCATAATAATCTAATTGTCCAAACATCTTACTCACTCCTATCTTCTCTAAGCCACCAGGTCTTCTTATAATCCCTCTCATAAAATCTTGTTCTACCAAGTGTATATCCATTAGTAATACTTCTTAAACAAAATTCATTTCTTACAGTATCATAGTCAACTATAAATTCATCTGTTCTCCACATACTATATCCATCAAAGAATCCATATTTCTTTGCTATAAGAAGTTTACTTTCCTTTTCATTAAGTGCTTGCTTGATAGGCAAAATCAAGTTATCAACATAATCGTTGATATTATCATTTACACCATTACCAATTAACATATCTTTTAATGTTTCTAATGCTTCATTATAATCTTGCATGTTACTCACCTCTTATAATTATTTATACAACAATAATATTAGTTATTATTAATAACCTTATCTAAATCCTGTTTAGAAACAATATACTCTTTATATGAATATGAATGCCACATTGGAAACACTAATACAAATAAAGCTCCAATAAAACCAAATGAAGATTTACCTTTCTTTTGATTAGTTATTACCTTTACATAATTATTATATTCATATTGATTTACCTTATCTTTATCTAAAGATTGAACCTCAGTAATAATATTAGAATTAATCTTATTACCTGTTAAGCACACCTTTCTTTCCCAGCCTGAACCTGCACTATATACATCCTTCTCTACATAAGTATTTATAAACATATAATTAGTCCTCCTTCTTATTCTAAGTCTTCTCTATTCTTAGACCAAGTAATTTTATAATCTCTTTCAATTAATTTAATAGGATAAGTATAATGCCAAGCTAATTCAAGTCTAGGATAATCATCCCAACCTTTATTCTCTACTTTGCATTGATGAATCTCACCATTATATTTAATATATACATATCCTTGTTTTAAAATACTTCTTAATAACTCCCACCATGTTGGAGCGATAGATAACCATCTACTCATTCTAATCACCTCTATCTTATTACAATTATATTATACCAAAAAATTGAGGAAATGTAAATATCTTTCCTCAATTTATTTTAATTATTTCTCAAAGAAATATTTCTTATTAAAGTTAGTAGCTTTAACTCTGTGAGCATAGGCAACTGTTGCAAATACTACGAAAGCTTTACCTCTATAAACTTCTACTTTATAATCTTTAGCTTCAACTTCTTCTAATCTATAATCTTCACTGTCATCGCGATACTTAGTTCGAACATAGATTGGTAAGCCTGCTTCCTTTCTTTCCACTAACATATCATAAAACATTTTATTAGGTTCTGTTAAACTGTTTGGATCGTAAGGATCTGGATATTTATCTTTAGTTCTCTTATTCCATGTTCTTTCAATTCTATACATTAAATCTTTACCTGCTTTAGAATCGGCTAATGCCCACATGCCCCAGCGTTGACGATGATAGTTTAAATAGTTATCTAATAATACTGTATCAGTAGTTCTAAAATCTGGCCTGTGACCATCACGATGTGTGCTGTCATAATTTAAAATATTATCTACTACTAATTTAACTTCATACTTATATTGGTTTCCTGTCACTTCAACTGATTTAATTACTCCAGTATAATAATCAAACCAACCTACATCAAATACAATTCTCTTACCTACAAAACTCATAACATATGTTAATTTATCTTTCATACTTATACACCTCTTTCTATCTTCATATATATTATACCATAAAACACTTGATTTGTAAATACTTATAAACGAAAAAACTTTAGAAATTAATCTAAAGCTTTTTCAGAAAGGAGGGTATAAGAATGATTGATGTTTCAATACTAACTAACATTGCACAAGGTCCAGCTCTCTCTGTAGCTATCAGAGTCGTGTGCTTGTGGAATCGGTCTTAGCTTTGGCGCCTCCTACACTAACCACCGTTCTGCTACTTTCAGCGGTCCTGCTTTCTGTTTAACGGCTGGGCTCAGTGCAATATTAGTTAATTAATAAGTTAATATCTTTGGTTGATTCTATCCGACCCCATCAGTATTTCTTATGTCGGCATTCATCTAGCGATGGGATATTCTGCTCTTCATCCTTATCCGAAGACTGTCACTCCAGCACGAACCTCTCAACAAGTAGCTGCGCATCTAACATGTTGTTCGTCTTGATATTAACTATTACTAAATAACATTATACCCGGTACGACTCGGTCGGGCCATCCCCACTAGATAAATCTAGCTTGTTGCGTCGATGCAACTTTGTTACGACTACTGTCACCACAATTGTAAGGTACAGGCTTTGATTACTTATTCCGGAATTACATAACCTTTAGCCTTAGAGAATTAATCTCATGTATAAATACTTGCTTGTGCGTGCTACACCTTTTACGTCATACCCGCTATAATATTATTTAGTCATATATTTAATTATGGAGTGGCCGGCAGGATTTGCACCTGCAATACTAAATGATTTTTCGGATATAAGCTGCTATATTTACTTTATCTAGAATTTCATATAACCCGAATATACTCTACTCAACCAACCACATTAAGGTTCTCGATACCGCTTATTTCTAAGTGTGTGCTCCTCCCTAGTGGGCAGCCCCATAGTAAATCGTATCAACGAGTCTTTTGTCCGACTGTTCGCTTGGCCTTCGCTAGTTGATACTTGTCTTTCCACTTGGCAGGAAAAAACCGAAATCGTGCCACCTACTCGACTATGTCCTCGGCCTCTAGCAGTATACGAACTTGTTGGGCAGACTTAACTGCATATGCTCATATACTCTTAGAGACTGACTAAGATATTCTTAGTAATCTCACCACCGCCAGAGGTTTATTCTATTCCGCGGCTTAGGGCGCACAGAATAGTTTTCGCCTCTAGCAATATATAATATCAAACTCGGCCGAATCTTTCGGAGATGCTGGACCGATAGTTTATTCTCACATTTAAATATTATATATTCTTAGAGACGATCAAGATGGCTGTATATTCGAATTAACTCCACTAATAAGAGTAGTTGTACGTATTGACCGGTATGCGAATAGTCTCTTACAATAGTTTCAAGCCCTAACTTATATACTTCCTCAACTACCTCGGCTCATGACTTCCTACATAGAAGTGGACATTTATAAGCTTGCTTCATCTTGATACATTTATATTATACACCAATTTAATTGAAATGTAAATATCTTTTTTATATTTTTTTAAATTATTTTATACTTCATCATAGAATGGATCTGTTGTTGTATCGAAGCATACTGGTGCGTCGCTTCCATTGTAATAACAATACTCAACAACTCGTATTGTTTCCTTGCTTAATTCTGGACAAGGCAATTTGACGTCTTCGAAGAATGTTTTAAACTTAGGTATATATTTTACTAATTCATTATCTGTTAATTCTCTAGACTTAGTAAATTCACCTGCTTCATCCCATCCTCTATCTAAAAGAAAATCTATGTAATATTCATGAAGAGATTGCCAGTCTCCATTAACCTTAATTAAGCTTGCACCATAACTAGACATGAACTTTCCAGGCTTCTTCCAATCTATGATATCACTAAACTCAGGTCTATCTAAGTATTCTTGTATGTCGTCATCACAATCATACTTCTCATTTCTGAATTTCATAGAACTAATTTCTTTAGGTAATCTTAGTCTGACTGCTTTAATTCTTTCCATCTCACTCATTATTCTTCACTCCAACCTTTCATCTTTTGTTTCTTATCTTCTTGTTCCTTTTTCTCTCGCTTTGTCTTAGTCATATTCATGTGTGTACCACTTGTTATGATAGCAAAGTGAATAGGATTTCTTAACTTTCTTTTCTTTTTAGGTTTCATAAGTATACCTCTCTTATCTTTATCTACTTATATTATACCACAAACGTTTTAATTTGTAAATACTTTTTATAAAATATTTTTTATTTTTATTCCAGCTAGGCTTGTAGGTGACTAATTATTTTTAGTTTAATTATACTTCACAATCAAAACATAGACTCCGAAATCCTAACTCCTGAGTGAATAAAAAAAAAGAAGTGGAATATTCCACCTCTTAATTTAAACTTTCATACAATGCATCTAGTTGTTTTAAAGTTTTAACTGAGTCAAACTTTTGTTCATTAGTAGGATACCATGTTCCATTTTGATTAACTGACCAATAAGTATATTCTGGAGTGAATGAGTGATATAAGCAATCACCATCTGGAGAATAACCATTAGTACTTTCTTCCTTATGTGCCCACATACCATTTGCACATCCAGTATCGCCTACCTTGAAACATACATAACCTTTATAACCTCTCTTGATTGCTTGTGTTAAGAATGATTTCATTTGATTTAATCTTGACTTAGATAACGTTCTAGGCCACCAGTCAAATATACTTAACTCCTTACATACATACTCAATTAGGTAAGGTCCTGAATAACAATTAAGTAATCTGTTAACTTCCTTTAAAACTTGTTCTGCATTGAATTGTGAATATTTATTCATATTCGATTCCTCCTTTATTTTTTACAATTACATTATACCACATTTTATGGCGGATGTAAATACTTTTTTAAAACTTTTTTAAAATATTTTCAGGTTAGGTTTGTAGGTAACTAAGTTCTCTTAGTTCAATTATAACGATCTGCCTAAAACATAGACTCCGAGAAGTTCAGTATAAAAATAAAAAAGAGACTGTTTAGTCTCTTTATCTTAAAACATATCAAATGGATTATCTGATTGGATTGGAAGTCCTAACAACTCTCGAATTTCGCTTGTAGGCTTTTCAAAACGAGCATACCAACAATCACCATCAGTTTGAATATAAATATATTCATCTTGTAATTTAACTAATTCTTCATCACTTAATCTATAAGGTGCATCATATCCATCTGGAGTTCTATAACGTCCTGCTTGTAATCTATTTAAAATAAATCTGTTCTCTTCATCATTCAATAGATCTTTAATCTGAACTCTTTGTGCAGAGTTATCGAATACTATTCCCATACTTAGTCCTCCTACTTCTTGCTTTGCATCTCTTCAACAGGTGCAGGTGTTGTTTGAGTCTTTAATAATCTGTCTTGAAGTTCTTGAACTCTCTTCCTTAACTCTTCATTTTGATTAGCCAAATTTGAATTTGTGATATTTAGGTTTCTAATCTCTAGATCCTTCTCAACAATTAAAGTCTTTAATAAATCATTAATATCTTGTTCCATGTTTTAGTCTCCTTTACTTAACAACAATATCTAGAACTGGAGTTTGGTCATAAACATCTGAAGATACAGCTAAGTTAAAACTCACAACATCTAAATCACTGAAATCTGAATATGGTTCTAATTCAAAGTCAAATCTAGGTTTATCTTCATAATCTTTCTTAATGATAGATCCTTTAAAGTAAGCTTTATATTCATGATAGATATTAAATTGTCCTGATGTTAACTTATCTACAAGTTCATGAAGCTTCATATTAGACTAAATCTCCTATATGTTATTATACAATTAAAACTCTTCTTTTTCGTCAACAACTGTAATCATTACAATTTCTCTGTTTGGAAATTCTTCATTTAGTTCACTCACTAAAGTATCTTTATCATCTGCAAATCTGCGAACAGTATTTCCATCAGCGAAAAATATTTTAAACAGTTTCATAATCAAAACTCCTTTAAACAGTTTATCCAATTTAGCAATTAAAAAACTAGGTAATTAACCTAGTTTATTTGTCATTCAATTATATCTTCTGCCGGTCTTGGGTAGGACTCGTTAAGCAATGGAGAGTCAAAGTTGAAATTATCATTATCATCTAGAACATCGAAATAGATAATACTTTCGGTGCCAATAGATTTTAAGTAATCTCTAGCTTCATTTTCATCCTTAAATTGTTTCTTCTCCATGTTTCCATTTCTAAAAGCAATTTCTAATTTCATAACTTTTCATCTCCTTTCTTTTAGAGTCTGGTTTATTATTTACTAATTTAAATGATAGTAAGTTTTAGATTGTAATGGTGCTCTATAGCGCTTTGCTAAAGCTCCGAAAGCAGGAATGATTGTTGGTACATACTTAAAAGTTACAACTAATCCAAAATCTCCTGACTCAATATCTACTACTTCAAAATCATTTAGTTCTCCTAAATCAGTACCTGTAATCTGATTTGCTAATACATAATCTTGACTTCCAGTTAATGAGATTGAAAACTCTTGTGTACAATCAGGTTTTGTTGTATCTAGCTTTTCTATATTATTTAAAATTCCTTTTATTTCTCCAAACTTCATTTTATCTTCACCTCTTATTTGATATTATATTTATCTTTTAATTTATTTTCTTTTTCTACAAATTCATTATAAGTAGAACTACAGTCTTTACTAAATTCTAGTATTTCTTTGTAGTCACTTCTTTCAACTGTGTAAGTTGCTCTATCGAACCAACGCTTTGCTGATTCGTAGTCCTCACCACGTGCGAAACTTAATCTTATAGAATTATCTGGCATCAGAACTACTACATTCCACCACTTCTGTCTTTCTTCTTTATTACCATCAAAGTCCATCATACATAACACCTCTTTATCTTTCTTCACTATTATTATAACATTAAATTAATGTTTTGTAAATACCTTTTAGAAAAATTTTTAAAGTTTTATAAATTCATATTTATTCTTTAAGTTTTCTGCTAAGAATTTACCTTTGCTTTCAGAGTTAATCATGTTGATAAACATTTCTTGTGGAACATTTAAATACTTATAAGATGAACCACCTTTAAAATCAACAACTAGTTCTCCATTTTCATAACCAATACTATTAATATTACTTGACTCAACATTTACTTTATACATATACTTTATCTCCTTATTTCTTTTTCTACATTTATTATACAACATTTCTGAAACTTTGTAAATACTTTTTAAATAAAAAATAAAAGGACCTATGATAGGTCCGTAGGCAACTAAATTATTTTAGTTCTTATTATTAAATTGAGTTTCGTAATCAACTGCATTTGAAGCAAGCTTTTCTGCTTCCTCACGCATTGACTGTAAAAGCTCTCTGTCAAAAACACTTCCATGGTCTTTACTGAAATCTAATACATCTTTAAAGTCTTTAAATCCTAAAGTCTTACTAAGATTTTTAAATTCTTCATCTTCTTCTGGAGTAAAGTTTTCATTAAATAATGTATCATCATCTTCTTGTGTTTCACAACTTCCACATTCTTTACAAGACTCACATGATTCGTTAACAGGAAGATCTTCACCTTCATAAACTAAGTCTGCTTCTGTTAAACTATATCTGTATTCATCAATTAAATTTGCCCAACTCATCCAGTATGGATCTTCAGCATTTTCAATGAACTCAGTCCACTCAGCTTTAGTTCGATAACCGTTCTCACACATAGGGAACATTGCTAGATCATCGACATAATCATTATTTTCAGCTGAGTATTGATCTCTTTCTGCTTCTACTTCCTTTGGATCTACTTTGTATGCAATGATTTTATTTCCTTTATAGTATGCATCATCATTCATCCAATCGAACTCTAACTGCTTTACATCTAATGCAACAGGTTCTCTAGACTCAACAATCTTTTTAGACTCTTGAACAGGTGCTTTAACACATTCATCAACAGGGTGTTCTTCGGCAGCCTCATCACTTACTAAAGTTTCATCTTTAGCTCTTGCTGCTTTTAACTCATCACCAATAGTTTCATGTTCTAAAGTATCCCAAAGCTCAGGTTTAATAAGATGGTCCTTAGTAAAATTAATAGTGTATTCAGGAACTTCATTGTTCTCTGTATTTCCTTCTTTTACGATTTCAACCCAGTCATTATCATTTAAATATTCATTTCTAAAATTTAAACAATCAGCTTTAGATCCTCTAAACCATTTAAATCTATCATAAAATTCTTTTGGAAAGAAATATTCTTTAAACTCTTCATCTAAATCATCGTCAGTTTCAGGAAGTCTAAAGTTTCCTTCATCATCGTAATTAGCTGGATTATCACCTGAACATGAGTCACATCCATCAGGTAATTCCATATCAGCCTCAGTAATTTTATCCTCACTTACTAAATTCCAATCTTCATCATAACATAAAGCATAAACTTCTGCACCTTCGAATTCTCTTGCTAAGTCAAATGCTTCCTTGTCTGAAGCAAATCTAGGTGTTTCACCTAAGATTGGATCGTTTATATTTCTAACTTCGTAAACAAAATTTACCATTATTAATTCTCCTATTATGTAGTTTGACATAAATCAGTTAATTTAGCAATTAAACTTTCTTTCTTTTTCTTTTTATATTATTTTTCTTTTTCTTTCTTTATATAAGAGAGTTATATAAGTTTATAGTATACTATTAAGTATTATACTATTAAGTATACTATATTTATTTTATTTTATTTTTGAGAAAGAGAATATTTAAAAAAACCTTTTCTTTCGAAAAAAATATTTCTGTCTAATCACTCTCCCCTAAAGTCCCCGTAAAAACTGGATTAAAGCATAGACTCCGAAATCCATAGATCCAAATTATCTTTATAGGCAACTAAAAATAATTAGTTAAATATATCCTAGCATTCGTCTATCATATCTAGAATTGCGTTTTAAGTTTTTCACAAATGTTTTATCAAGTCAAAAATAAAACGTTCCTAAAACGTAAAAAATAGAGGCTATCGCTAACCTCTATAATTTATTAATAATTTATTTAATTTCCAAATACTGTTTTACAGAAGTTAAGACATCTCATTCCATTTGGAGTCCACTTCTTAATTACGAATTCGTTAGTTCCATCGTGATGATAACCATACACTCTTAAGTTTCCAAATCTATCTTCTGTAATTTTAACATAATCGATATCATTGTTTAGTATTTTACCTAAAGCTATTTCTAGATTATCACACTTAACATTATCAATTTTGTGTCTTCCATTCCAAAGTCCTAAAGTTCCTGTAATTACGACTGGAGTATTTTTCAAATCACTGTAATACCAATTTCCTTCAGGTCCAAAGTCATCTTCATAACAACTAATATTCCAATCATTAATTCTATCTCTGATTTGGTCTTCTGTTAAACCTTCCATATCTTCTTCACAACCATCGAAATAATCTTTTATTAATTGTTTCTCTTCTTCGATTGAAAATAAACCTAAGTCCTTATAAATTGTTTTCTCCTTTAAATTTACATGTTTCATAATAATATTCCTCCTTTATTATTTACAAGTATATTATACTACACTTTCAGTGATTTGTAAATACTTTTTTAATTATTTTTTTAATTTCTTTTTTAATTCTTCTAATGAACCTCTGAAGATTGTTTCTTCTCCATAACAAGCAGAACCTTTACTAATCTTTAATGTAATGATTGGCTTATCATTTTCATCTAAGTCCATATAACTTACTAATGAACCATTCCAGCTTTGAATACTAGCTCTCATACCAGAGTCTTTTGAACCACATCTTGTAGCTTCACCTCTACAACCTTGTAATGAACCATATAATTTACTCATAATTTATTCCTCCTTTTAAATCTGTTCTCCAGTTAAACTAGAAAAGTAAATAGTTTCCTTATCTTCATTCATATCATCAACACAATTGATAATTACATATTCATCATATTGATAAGGTTCTTGCTCTTTTGTGTTAACATATTCTACTAACCAACTTCCACTCCACTTAGGCATTTCTTCAACTCTACTATTTAGTTCATCTAGAGTCTTTGATTGTGTTAAGTATTCCCAACAGTCATTAATATTATTAAACATATCTTTCTTCCTCCTTAATTAAATATATCTGTAATAAATAAAACCGCTTCTATCTTTGTATTTTCCTACTTGCCTGAATGAATATCTATCGATAGAAAAACCGTTCCTATACGCTTCATTTTGGTCCTTCTTATTATCATTATCTAGAACTCTAATTAATTGAAGCTCTACTAGATTTCCATTTCTATCTGTATAAGATACATCAACTCTAAAATTACTCATAATTATATTCCTCCACTTATCTTTATCTACTATTATTATATCAAAAAAAGGTATTTTTGTAAATACCTTTTTGTAATTTTTTTAATCTAAATTAAATTGTTTTGCATACTTAAATGCATTCTCTATATTTTTACAGAATGTGTCTAGGTTAAATGCTTTATGCATACTGTCAATATTCTCTTCACTCCAACCAATATATTCTCCGTCAGCGACTAAATCACTCCAGTCATATTCATAATCACATTGTAATGAAGACTTATTGATAGCCAACTTCGCACACAGTCCAAGTTCATCGCCAAGATTAGACATTACTAAATATATCGACTTACCTTCTCTATTACTTCCTAATCTTTTAAAATAACAACCATCAAAATTAAAATTATAATTTTCTTTTAATACATTTTTAACAAATCTTCTGAAACACTCCATTTTAATAAACCTCCATTATACATTGATATATTTAATTTTTAGTTCGAAACCGCCACAAGTTGTAAATGTATTTTCCTTATTTACTTTAGCATCTTGTTCATTTTCTCTTTTTACGTTCTTCGCTTCTTTTTCTCCACATCCATTATCTAATGCATCCTCAATTAAGAAACTAAGATATTCATCTTTATCTATTTCACTTTTACCTACATAATATTTAAACATAAATTATTTTTCCTCCTTAATAAAATGTTCTGCAATGAATTTAGTACACATCCATACTCCACCATCTTCTCTAAGTTTACCAATAGCATATTCAATATCACCATCAGTTTCTACTCGTGTAGCATTGACTTTATACTTTTGTCCTTTACGACATACAAGTCCCATGTTTGGATGAGTATAACCTTTAATACACACTAATCTTTCTCCAACATTCATACCATAAAAATCTTCTTCATACATAAGTTTGTTCCTCCTATCTTATTTACAATTATATTATACCACAAAAGAGGTATCTTGTAAATACCTCTTTGATAATTTTTTTAAATCTCTATTTCGATTGTTTGTTCAGTTATAGTTAAATAAATATCAAGTTTCTGGTCTGCATCTTCATTATAATATTCAAAACTCTTTTCTAGTCCGTTATCACTTTCATAAGTATAACCATCAACAAAATCATGTTCGTCTTCTAAAAGATTTTCATTCTCTTCAATGAATGCATCAAATCTTTCATCCATATATTTCTTTGCATCTTGAACAGTAGTAAATACCTTTGAACTAATATCTAAACAACCTTCATCAAGTCTTTCTTCACCATCATAACTAACTTCACTAACTACATAAACTTTAATTTCATTCTTCATAAACATTCTTCCTCTCTTTATCTTTATCTACATTAATTATACCACAAAAAAGGTATTTTGTAAATACCTTTTTAATAAATTTTTTATTTTTTTTATAAAGTTTTATATTTAACGACTATGTTATCGAAATATTCAGGGTCGTCTTCAGTTGGTGCAAACATTAATTCAACTCTTTCATTCTTATGAGTAGGCTTAGTTCTATTAAACTTCTTTAATGCTTCATCAAATGTTTGGAAAACTATTTCATTATAGTATTCTGTAGTTTCAGTATCATATCTTAATACATACCAATCTTTATCTTGATAACGATCCTCTACTGCGTGGTGAGCAGTTTCCTCTTCATAATTACATAGACAATTAATCTCTAAACTTCTTTTAACCATCTTCTCATATTTCTTAATTATAGTATTTACTAATTTTAAATCTGTCTTAAATTCATCTTCTGAATTATATCTTGACTTAACTCCACGAA
>ODAI012260471.1_pt1 | contig 28101 bp, 20 predicted proteins | sample 1539321 | NCBI WGS metagenome assembly ODAI01 (sample SAMN02144231, study PRJEB22623) | gut metagenome | biome: sheep rumen | host: Ovis aries | place: New Zealand
CGTAATCGTCAGGTAGCCGTTCTGCAGCTGCAGATCGATCTGGTCTTTCTTGAAGCCCGGCAGGGCCACTTTCAGCTCGTAGCCTTCATCGTGTTCTTTCAGATCCGTCTTCATCATATGGGCTGCGTGTTTGCCGTACAGCTTGCGGTCCACATCGGATTCAAAGCCACCGAACGGGAAGCCCATCCAGTCATCAAACAAACTCTCTCCAAAAATACTCGGTAACATAAGTCATGCCTCCTTTGAAACTGCAATCATTTTTGTCTGTTACCTGAGCAAGGGGGATGGAGGTCATCTATTCGATCTTCGTTCCTCTGTTCGATTATGATTATATCACCATTTTTAGCACTGTCAAGCCGAGAGTGCTAAAAATTTGTGAACAATCCTAACACATTTTGTTAACTTGTCCCATCAATGAGCCCACGCATATGAGACGGGAGCCGAACATTCACTCGGCTCCCGCGAGCATGAAGACGCCGGGACGGCAAGGCAGTTAAGAGAAATTATGAATTGGGCCCTGATCGAACAAGTCGGAGTTTTCCCTTTTCAGATGTGTTTTTTCATGCTATACTGGATAATGGAAAAAAAGGGGGAAGGGGTGAAGCCCTGATGAATCAAAGAAATAACAATTCCACCGCAACGATCGCGCTGATCGGCAGTCTGATCCTCGCGATCATTCTGGTGGCCGGAACGATGTGGATGGGCTCCCGCGCCAGGCGCGATACGGAAGAGGCCGTCCGCTCCGTCAGCCTGCTGTACCTGGACGAGCTGGCGGGACGGCGCGAGCAGGTCGTGGAGGATAACCTTCAGGAAAAAATCCAGACGATCCGCGTCGCCATCGACCTGATGAGCCGGGAGGATCTCAGCGACAAGGCGCATCTGGAGGCCTATCAGGCGCGGATGAAGCAGCTCTATCATCTGGACAAGTTTGCCTTTGTGGATTCGGAAGGGCTGATCTATACCTCTACGGGGACGCAGAGCAATATAGACGAATACAGCTTCGACTTTCGGAGCTTCTCCGAGCCGGAGATCTCCATCTTCCATCCGGAGAGCCCGGACAAGCGCGTCATCATTGCCGTACCGGTCGACATTCCCTTTCAGGGCCGGACGCTGTCGGTCTGCTTCATGGCCATCGACATGCAGGAAATGCTCTCCGGGGTCTCCCTGTCGACCAATACCGGCAACGCCACCTTCTGCAACATTTACACGCAGTCCGGCATGGCGCTGACCGACTCCGTGCTCGGCGGTCTCGCCATGGAGGACAATCTGCTGGACGCCATGGGGATCGCTGAGTTTGAGCCGCCCTATTCCTACGAGAGCTTCACGCGGGAATTTCGGTCCGGAACACGCGGCGTCGTCTCCTTTACCTTCAACGGCATTCGGGAGACCCTGACCTATATCCCGGTGGGCGGAACGGACTGGCAGCTCACCTATCTGATCCGGGAGAGCGTCATCAGCGAGCGCATCAGCGCCATTTCGAAGGGGACCGTCAGCAGGAGCATCGTTCAATCCGTTCTGACCGTCGCGGCGATGCTGGTGATGTTCGGGTTTATCCTCAGCCAGACCAAAAAGAACAGCACTCTCCTGCTGGAGCAGGAGACCGCCGAGGCGGCCAGCCGTGTGAAGCAGGAGGAGCTGGAGCAACGCCTCGCGCTGCAGGAAAAGCTGCTGGAGGAGGAACGGCACCGGGAGCAGCAGGACCGGATGATCACCGCTCTGGCCGCCGACTACTGGAGCGTGTATTATCTGGAATTGGACAAGGACGCGGGCGTATGCTATCAGGCCCATACGGACCTGGATTCCCCGGGCTTCCAGGTCGGGGAGCATTTTGCCTATCTCCCCTCTGTGACAGCCTATGCCAATCAATACATCACAGACCCGTACCGCGAGGAGTTCCTGCGCTTCATTCAGCCGGACGCCATCCGGGAGGGGCTGAAAAAGCAGCGCGTCATTTCCCATACCTATATGGTGAAGCGCCACGGCCGGGAGAGCTATGAGACCGTCCGCTTCGCCCGCGTCCACCAGGCGGACGATCAGGACGGGCAGCGGATCGACAGCGTGGGCGCCTGCTTTGTCGACGTGGACGCGGATACCCGCGGCAGCATGGAGCAGCAGCAGGCTCTCAGTGACGCGCTGACGGCCGCGGAGGAGGCCAGCAAGGCCAAAACCGCCTTCCTGTCCAACATGAGCCACGAGATCCGCACGCCCATGAACGCCATCATCGGTCTGGACAGCATCGCCCTGAACGATCCGGACACCCCGGCAAAAACCAGAGAGTATCTGGAGAAGATCGGCGCCTCCGCCGAGCATCTGCTGGGGCTGATCAACGACATTCTGGATGTGTCCCGCATCGAATCCGGGCGGCTTACGCTCAAAAACGAGGAATTTTCCTTCCGGAAGCTGCTGGAAGCGATCAACACCATGTTCAGCGGTCAATGTCAGGACAAGGGTCTGGAGTACCAGTGCCGCATCAATTCCGAGGTGGACGATTACTACATCGGCGACAGCATGAAGCTGCGGCAGGTGCTCATCAACATTCTCGGCAACGCGGTCAAGTTCACCCCGTCGGGAGGCAGGGTGGAGCTGCAGGTGGAACGGGCGGCACAGTTTGACGGCAAATCCACGCTGCGCTTTACGGTCTCGGATACCGGCATCGGCATGAGCAGGGACTATCTTCCCCGTCTGTTCGACACCTTCTCCCAGGAGGATTCCTCTCCCACGACCAAATACGGCAGCACCGGTCTCGGCATGGCCATCACGAAGAGCATCGTGGAGCTGATGAACGGCCACATTGACGTGGAGAGTGAAAAGGGCGTCGGTACGACCTTCGTCGTCACGGTGACGCTCTCCGATTCCGACAGGACGGATCTGCAGGGAGAGGAAGAGCTCCGCCCCGGTGAGATGACGGTGCTGATCGTGGACGACGATCCCATCGCCTGCCGGCACGCGCAGCTGGTGCTGGAGAAGGCCGGCATCGCCGCGGAGCTGGCGGGCTCGGGGAAGCAGGCCGTTGAAATGGTCAAGCTGTGCCATGCCCGCATGGAGCCCTATAATCTGATCCTTGTGGACTGGAAAATGCCGGAGATGGACGGCGTGGAGACCGCGCGGCGGATCCGCGCGGAAATCGGGCAGGAATCCGCCATCATCATTCTCACCGCCTATCGTTGGGATGATGCATTGGAGGAGGCGCTGGAGGCCGGGGTTGACAGCTTTCTGCCGAAGCCGCTCTTTGCGGCCGCCGTCCTGGATGAATTCAGGTCCGCGCTCAAGAGGAAGGATATCCTCGCCAAAAAGCGGCAGGCCAGGACGGATCTGACCGGACGGCGCATCCTTCTGGCAGAGGATATGGACGTTAACGCGGAGATCATCCGGATGCTCCTGCAGATGCGGGAGATGGAGACGGACCGCGCCGAAAACGGCAGGCAGGCCGTGGAGCTCTTTGCCGCGCATCCGGCGGACTATTACGCCGCGATCCTGATGGATATGCGCATGCCGGAGATGGACGGTCTGGAGGCCACGCGCGTGATCCGGGCCATGGATCGCCCGGACGCGAAGGCGCTCCCCATCATCGCCCTGACGGCCAACGCCTTTGATGAAGACGTGCAGCGAAGCATGCAGGCCGGTCTGAACGCCCATCTGTCGAAGCCGGTGCAGCCGGAGCTGCTGTTTGAAACACTGGAGAATCTGATCAGGTAAGTCATCCGTTCGCCCTGTGGGCAAAAAAACCGGGAGCTGCGAACAGCCGCAGCTCCCGGTCGCTTTTTATGATCTGTTCTGATCTTTCGCGGATGTTTATGCCGTCTTCTTCTCGTTCTTCGCACCCTCCCAGGCGTTCACGCAGATCGCGCAGGAGGCGTCGCCGATGATGTTGAGCGTCGTGCGGCCCATATCGAACAGACGGTCGATGCCGTAGATGATGCCGATATAGGTGGGGGGCACGCCGACCGCGTCGAGCACCATGGCCAGCATGATCATGCCCGCGCCGGAGGTGCCGGCCGTACCGATGGAGGCCAGCGTCGCGGTGACGATGATGATGATCATCTGCGTCAGCGTCAGGTCAACGCCGATGCACTTGGCGAGGAAGATCGCGGCCACGCACTGGTAGATCGCGGTGCCGTCCATGTTGACGGTCGCGCCGAGCGGCAGCACGAAGGAGGAGATTTCATTGTGCACATCCATCTCGTCGCAGCATTCCTTGGTGATCGGCAGCGTGGCGACGGAGGAGGTGGAGGTGAAGGCAAAGGCCGCGGCCGGGAAGATCTTGCGGAAGAAGTGCAGCGGGGACATCTTGGCAAAGACCTTGACGGAGAGGCTGTAGACCAGCACCGTGTGGATGATGTAGCCGATGTAGGCGGCCAGCAGCACCAGGCCGAGGGAGCCGAGGATTTTCGGGCCCTGCGCGGCGACGACCCAGACCATCAGCGCGAACACGCCGTAGGGGGAGACCTCAAGGATGAAGGCCATGACGCGCTGCGTGACCTCGTTGAAGGAGCTGATGAAATTGCCGAAGGGCTCGCCCTTCTTGCCGGCGACCAGCACGCCGCAGCCGAAGATGATCGCGATGAAAATGATCTGCAGCATGGCGGAGGTCGAGAGCGGATTGATGGCGTTCGACGGGAAGATGTTCACGATGGTGTCCATGAGGTTTGCGCTCTTGGCTTCGTAGGCCGCGTCCTCGGCAAGCTGGAGCACCGGGAAGCTCCCCTTGAAGAGGTTGGCCACGACCAGGCCGATCACGCAGGCGATCGCCGTCGTCACCAGGAAGTAGGCCACGGTCTTCCAGCCGATCTTGCCCACCTTCTTGATGTCGCCCATGGCGATCACGCCGTCCATGATGCTCAGCAGCACCAGCGGAACGACAATGAATTTGAGAAGATTGACAAAGATATCACCGAAGGGCTTGATGTATTTGGCGGTAAACGCGCCGGCGGCTTCCGCGCCCATGGCGAGCCAGAAGATCGCGCCGACAATAATGCCGAGCACCAGACCGATCAGGATTTTTACGCCCAGATTCACTTTCTTTTTCATACGGACTTGATTCTCCTTTCCCCAATTTGATTGCCCAAAAGGCATCTGTATATAATATATATGATTGTTCCCGAAAAGTTAAGACTTTTTATGCAAATTCACCTATTTTCGTCGTTTTGCATAGTTTATTTCCAGGTTTTTTAGCTATTTAAATGGTAAAATCGAGGGGGTAAAAAAATTAATCGTTCAGCGCATAGCCGCAGAAGAGCACGGCCTCGCGCGCAAGCTCCGCCGTCGGGTCGACGAAGGGCCCCTCGTCCGGCAGGGTCTCCGCCACGATCGGAAGCTCGGTGCAGGCGAGGATGAAGTAATCCGCGCCGCGCGAGCGCAGCGCCCGCAGCAGGCCGCTCCAGCCCTCTTCCTCCGGCTGCATGGGCCGGGTGGCCTTGATGACGTCGTAGATCAGGTGCATCAGCCATTGCTGCTCCGACGCCTCCGGCAGCAGGAACGCGATCCCCTCCCGCTCCAGCGCCTCGCTGTAAATGCCCGTCTGCAGCGTGCCGGTCGTTCCGAGCAGCGCGGCGGTCTTGCCGGGGTAGAGCTCCCGGCAGCGCCGGGCGGTGATCTCCGGCATGTTCAGGATCGGCGTCCCGGTCAGCGCCTGCAGCCGCGGCAGGAAATAGTGCGCGGTATTGCAGGCCATCACGATGCAGTCTGCGCCGCAGGCCTCCAGATGCCGCAGCGCGCTGCTCATCTCCGGCACCGGGTCCTCCCCGCCGTGCAGGATGGCCGCCGTGCGGTCCGGGATCGCGCAGTCGCTGTCCACATAGACGCGGATGTGTTCGTTGTCGCAGCTTGCCTTGGTGGCGGTCGTGATCTTGATCATCAGATCCGCCGTCGCCAGCGGCCCCATGCCGCCCAGGATGCCGATGGTTTTTTTCATATAAAATCCCCCAGTCAGCTTTGCTGCCAGCTCCTCCCCCCTTTTGTCCGCTGCGCGGACATTTCCCCCGCCGGGGGAATCTTCCCTTTCGCAAGGGGGGCCAGGATTCAAAACAGTTCCGAAATGACCTTCACCGCCAGCAGCGCCAGCACCAGCAAGATGATCGGGCGCACGATCTTTGAGCCGTCCTTGATGGCCAGTCCCGCGCCGAGCCAGTGTCCGGCGATGGAGCCGGCCGTGCCGATCAGGCCGAGCACAATAAACACCTTGCCGCTCATCAGCGAGGTCGCGAGCGCGCCGATGTTGCTCGCGAGGTTGACGAGCTTGACGTTCCCCGAGGCGGTGCGCAGATCCATCTTCCCGAGCTGGCAGAAGATCAGGATCAGAAAGGTGCCGGTGCCCGGGCCGTAGAAGCCGTCGTAAGCGCCGACGACGAAGGAGGCGCCCCAGACGATCGCCGCCTGCCGGCCCCGGTCGATCTCCCCCGGCTCCTCCGGCAGCTTTTTCTGCCGCAGCACGACAAGCGCCACCAGCGGCAGCACGAGGATCAGCAGCCATTGCAGATACCGCTCGTCGAGGGCCAGCTGCAGCCGTGTGCCGAGGTGCGCGCCGACGAGCGCGAGCAGGATCGACGGCACGCCGAGCTTCCAGTCAACGTAGCCTCCGCGGATAAAGCGCGCGGTGGACACCGTGGTGCCGATGCAGGAGGAGAGCTTGTTGGTGCCCAGCGCCAGATGGGCCGGCAGCCCCGCCAGGAAATAGGTCGGCACGGAGATGATCCCGCCGCCCCCGGCGACCCCGTCCACAAAGGACGCGAGGAACACTCCGACGACCACGATCAGCACCATCCGCAGCGACAGCTCCATCGGAAACAGCATGCTCTGCACGCGCGTCCCTCCTTTTTTGCTCTCTTTTCTTCATCATATCACAGGAAACCAATTCATGGAAGTACAAATTGCAAAAATTGTGCATCATTTATTTGGACGGTCCGGAAGTGGAAAAGCCGCGTCCCCGTCTTGATGAATCGCGCGCTTTGTGCTATGATGAACACAGATTCACAGTCTCGACCCCTGCGCTCATTACAGCGGCGCTGCGCGCCGCGGAAAACGAAAGGAACAGACGATGAAGAAATACACCGAAATGACGAAGGACGAGCTGCAGCAGGAGCTGGCTCTTGTTGAAAAGCAGTATGAGGCGCTCAAGGAGCAGCATCTCTCACTCAACATGGCCCGCGGCAAGCCCGGCAAGGAGCAGCTCGACATGGTCAGCGACATCACCGAGGTGCTGAAATCCGACAGCGACTTTATCTGCGACGGCATCGACGCCCGCAACTACGGCAACCTTGAGGGTCTCCCCTCCTGCCGCAGGCTCTTCGCGGAGGTTCTCGGCGTACAGCCGGAAAATGTTTTCATCGGCGGCAGCGCCTCGCTGCAGCTGATGTACGACACCATCGCCAAGTGCTACACCCACGGCCGCGTCATGAGCGACAAGCCCTGGGCGCGTCTCGAGCGCGTCAAGTGGCTCTGCCCCGCCCCCGGCTACGACCGCCACTTCAAGGTCTCCGAGAGCTTCGGCATGGAGCTCATCACCGTCCCGATGACCCCGGAGGGCCCCGACATGGACGCGGTCGAAGCCCTGATCCGCGACCCCGAGGTGCGCGGTATGTGGTGCGTCCCGAAGTATTCCAACCCCGACGGCATCATCTACAGCGCCGAGACCATCTGCCGCATCGCCTCGATGAAGCCCGCGGCGAAGGACTTCCTGCTGATGTGGGACAACGCCTACTGCATCCACGAGTTCTTCGGCGACTACGTTCCCTTCCCCGACATTCTCTCCGAGTGCGCCAAATACGGCAATGAGGACATGGTGTTTGAGTTTGCCTCGACCTCGAAGATTACCTTCCCCGGCGCGGGCGTGTCCGTCTTTGTGTGCAGCACGCGCAACATGGACTACATGAAAACCCTCTTGAACGCCCAGATCATCTCCTACGACAAGGTCAACCAGCTCCGCCACGTCCGCTATTTCAAGGACAGGGACGGCCTGATGGCCCTGATGAAGAAGCACGCGGCCATCCTCGGGCCGAAGTTCCGCTGCGTGCTCGACGCGCTTGAGCGCGAGATCGCCCCGCGCGGCATTGCCGAGTGGCAGCGCCCGAACGGCGGCTATTTCGTCAGCGTGAACACGATGCCCGGCATCGCCAAGGCGACCTGGCAGCTCTGCAAGGACGCGGGGCTGACGCTGACCGGCGCCGGCGCCACCTTCCCCTACGGCAGGGACCCGAAGGACAGCAATATGCGCGTGGCTCCCTCCCTGCCGCCGATCGAGCAGCTCGAGAAGGCCATGGAGATCTACTGCGTCAGCATGCGTCTCGCGGCGCTGAGGAAGCTGCTGGCTGCGGAAAGGGCTTAACGGTCGTAGGGGCGATTCACGAATCGCCCCTGCGCGGCGTCACAAATCCAACCGGCGATCCCGGGCAAATTCGCATCATTTGCATGAATTTGCCCGGGAATACTTTTGTGCGGGAAGCAAAGGCTACGCTGGTTCTGCACGGGCGATTCGTGAATCGCCCCTACGGATTGGAGGCGGGGGCTGCTTGTCCGGACGCCGAGCATTGCTCGGCGCTACGGCTTTCTCCTCACTCCTAACTCCTCACTCCTAACTCCTAACTCCTAACTCCAAAACTCCCGTTGACTAACCGGGTCGAAAATGCTACGATATTATTATACAAAGAAACTGCGAGGTGGGTCAAATGAAGTATAAACGCTCTCTTGCCCTTGCGCTGGCGGCGCTGATGCTGCTTGCCCTTCTGTCCGGCTGCACCGGCGCCCCTGCGCCCGCGCCCGCGCAGACCGAGGCGCCCGCGGCTGACAGCACCCCGGCCCCCGCTGCGGAGCCTGCGCCCGCCGCGGACGAGTACAGCCTCCCGCGCGCCGAGGGCTATAACCAGCTGACGCTGTACTGGAGCCACCCGAGCGCGGACTACGCGAAATGCGACGTCTGGGTCTGGTTTCCCGGCGCGGACGGGCACGGCGAGCTGTTCCATGAATGCCCCTACGGCGCGAAGATCGTCGTAAACGTCCCCGAATCAGTCAGCGAGGTCGGCTTCATCGTCCGGCGCGACTGCTCCGACCCCGGCGGCACGAGTTGGGGCGAGGCCACCAAGGACTATGACGAGGACCGCTTCGCCGTCATCACCGGGGCGGACACGGTCATCTATCTCAAGTCCGGCGACAAAATGCAGTATACCAGTGAGGACGGTGGAAAAACCTTGAGTCCGATCCGGCTCTTTACGATGGCGGGCATCGTCTCGCCCACGGAGATCCAGTATTTCATCAGCCCGGCCAAGCGCATCGCCTCGCTTGACGAGCTGAAGGTCCTCTGCGGGGACGAGGCCCTCGAGATCGCCTCGCTCAGCAGCCTGAACAACGAGGTCGTCACCGGCGTCATCACCCTCGCCGAGCCCCTCGATCTCAGCAAGGCCTATTCGGTCGAGCTCGAGGGCTACGGCGTCAAGGCCGCGGTTCCGACGGGCCTCTTTGACAGTCAGGACTTCATCGACGCCTATGTTTACGACGGCGACGATCTCGGCGCCGTGATCGACGGGGACGAGACCGTGTTCAAGGTCTGGGCGCCCACGGCGAGCGCCGTGCAGCTCAATCTCTTCACCGCGGGCGACGGCGTGGACGCCTATGAGACGCTCCCGATGACCCTCGGCGACAGGGGCGTCTGGTCGGCGACCGCCTCCTGCGGCCACGGCACCTACTATACCTACTCCGTCACGACCTCCCTCGGCACGCAGGAGGCCGTCGATCCCTATGCCCGTGCGGTCGGCGTCAACGGCGATCGCGGCATGGTGATCGACCTTTCTCTCACCGATCCCCGCGACTTCCGCGACAGCGGCTACTACCAGGGCATCGATTCCTACGAGGAGGCGGTGATCTGGGAGGTGCATGTGCGCGACTTCTCCAACACGATCGAGGGCTCGATGTACCCCGGCAAGTACCTCGCCTTCACCGAGACCGGCCTGCAGAACCGCAGCGGGGCCTCGATCGGCGTGGATTATCTGAAGGAGCTCGGCATCACCCACGTCCACCTGCAGCCGGTCTACGACTACGCCACCGTGGACGAGAGCTCCGACGCGCCGCAGTTCAACTGGGGCTATGACCCGAAGAACCACAACGCGCCCGAGGGCAGCTACTCCACCGATCCCTTCCACGGCGAGGTGCGCGTGAATGAATTCAAGCAGATGGTGCAGAGCCTGCACGAAAACGGCATCGGCGTCGTGATGGACGTGGTGTACAACCACACCTATTCTCTCGACTCCAACCTCAACCGCATCGTCCCCTATTACTACTACCGCTTCAACGCCGACGGCGCGCCCTCCAACGGCAGCGGCTGCGGCAACGAGACGGCCTCCGAGCGCGCGATGTTCCGCAAGTACATGGTCGATTCCGTGTGCTACTGGGCCGAGGAGTACAAGATCGACGGCTTCCGCTTCGACCTGATGGCCCTGCACGATGTGGAGACCATGCAGGCCATCGAGAGCGCCCTGCACGCCATCAATCCGAAGGCCGTCATCTACGGCGAGGGCTGGACCGGCGGCAGCACGCCTCTCAACCCGAATCTCCAGGCCACCCAGGCCAACATCCGCTCCGTCAAGGCCACGAACGGCGGCATCGGCTCCGTCGCGGTCTTCAACGACGCGATCCGCGACGGCCTCAAGGGCAGTGTGTTTGACGCGAAGGATCCCGGCTACATCAACGGCAAGCCCGGCAAGCTCACCGGCCAGAAGGTGATCTTCGGCATCCAGGGCGGCATCTCCTCCCCCGGCGCGAGCTGGAAGGTGGACAAGGCCATGGTCGTCAACTACATGTCCTCCCACGACAACAACACTCTCTGGGATAAGCTGCTGCTGACCAATCCCGATTCCACCGTCTCCGAGCGTCTGGCGATGAACCGCCTCGGCGCGGGCGTCGTCCTGCTCAGCAAGGGCATGCCCTTCTTCCTCGCGGGCGAGGAGATGCTGCGCACGAAGGACGGCGACGCGAACAGCTACGCCTCCTCCGATGAGATCAACAACATCGACTGGAACGTGCTCAGCCCCGACAGCGACGCGATGAAGATGGTCGAGTACTACCAGGCGCTCATTGCCCTGCGTAAGGCCAACGCCTTCCTCACCACCGGCGAGGTGAAGGGCGAGCTGCTGGACAATAACGCCATCTTCGTCACCTATTCGATCCACGGCCGCCCCGAGGCCTACGCCTGGATCAACCCCAACGCCGAGGCGATGGAGGCCGAGCTGCCTGAGGGCAGCTGGACGCTGCTGATGAACGGCGAGGAGATCCTCCCCGCGGGCGGCGAGGCCCTCTCCGGTGCCGTCAGCGTGCCCGCCATGGGCATCCTGCTTGTCCGGAGATAAACCCGCAGATAATGCAAAAACTCCCTTTCGGCTGTGCCGAAAGGGAGTTTTTTTCAATCGTTGTAAAACAGCTCGATGTATTCCTCGAGGCTCAGGTTCAGCTCGTGGATCTGGGCGGCGGCGTCGCGGCCGACATAGCGGTAGTGCCAGGGGCGGTAATCCATGCCGGTGATCTCGGTCTTGTCCGCCGGAAAGCGCAGGATAAAGCCGTAGCGCCAGCAATTGTCCCGCAGCCAGCGGAGTGTCTGCGTGTCCTCCTGCTGCGCCGGCTCCAGCTCGCTCCCCTCCTCCAGCAGATCCACCGCGAGGCCGAGCTGGTGCTCGCTGCAGCCGGGCGGTTCGATCATGCGCTCGATGCGCCGCAGCGCCTGCTCCTCGTTCAGCCCGCTCTCGATCAGCGCCGCGAAGGTCTCGTCCCAGGCCCGCTCCTGCGCGCCCCAGGTGCGAAAGCTCGCCGTCACCACCGGCTTCCCGCCGGCGCGGCGGCAGGCCTCCAGCATATCCTCCAGATCGTCCACGCAGCGGGAGTCCACCATCTGGCCCTCGCCGAGCAGGGTAAATTCCACGTTATAGTCGTCTTCCACCGGATGCTCCCGGTCGACCAGGGTCAGCAGCCGGGTCTTCTCCCGCTGCTCCACCCAGGAGTGCAGGCGCGTGGCCAGAAAGGCCAGACTCAGCGCGACCAGAAGGATCACGGCCAGAAGAATCAGCAGTCTCTTTTTTGCCCGAGGCGGTCTCGGTTTTGTCCCGTCCACCGGCATCCCTCCGTTCTTCTGCGATCAAGAGATTTTCTCACGCGCCCAGTATAGCGCATTTGCAGCGCATTTTGTATCCTTTCTGCGAATTCTTAATAAATTTAAGCCAAATTTTCAGAAAATTAAGAATTTTCCTTAAAAGGGAAATTCCACCAGCCCCAGGTGCTCCAGCAGGATCTTCAGCCCGATCAGGATCAAAATCACGCCGCCGGCGAGCTCCGCCCCGGACTTGAAGCGCGCGCCGAAAACGCTGCCGATCCAGATGCCGAGGGCCGAGAGCAGGAAGGTCGTGCCGCCGATCAGCGCCGCGGCGGGCAGGATGCGCACCTGCAGAAAGGCGAAGGTGACGCCGACGGCCAGCGCGTCGATGCTGGTGGCCACGGCGAGCAAAAGCATAGTTTTCAGGCCAAAATCGTCGCTCAGCTCCTCGGCCCCGCTCCGGGATTCGCGGATCATGCCGAGGCCGATCACGCTCAGCAGACCGAAGGCGATCCAGTGGTCGATGCTCTCGATCAGATGCTCAAAGCGCACGCCGAGGAGCCAGCCGAGCACCGGCATCAAAAACTGAAAGCCGCCGAAATACAGCCCCGCCAGCAGCGCGTGGCGCGGCCGCAGCTTCTGCACGCTCAGCCCCTTGCAGACCGACACGGCGAAGGCGTCCATGCTCAGACCGACGGCGATCAGCAGCAGTTCAAACAGTCTCATGACTCACTCTCTCCCCCAAAAAACGCACATAAAACGCAGTTACTGTATAGCAAATCAGCGAAAAAGTCAAGAAAAACAGGGCCTTTTTAGTTTACATAACTATATTTTTAGTTGTCATATTATTGTTTACATAATATGTTTAACATAAAGCATCCCCAGTCTCGCAAGAGACCGGGGATGCGCGGGTTCAGGTCAGGATGCTCTGGGTCGCCTCGTCCTCATACTGGCGGGTGTAGAGCTGCTTGTAGTAGCCGTTCATGGCCAGCAGCTCGCGGTGCGTGCCGCGCTCGACGATCCGGCCGTTTTTGACGACGAGGATGCAGTCGGCGTTCTGCACGGTGGACAGGCGGTGCGCGATGACGATGGAGGTGCGCCCGTGCACGATGGTGTCGATGGCGCGCTGGATCTTCTGCTCGGTCATCGTGTCGACGGAGCTGGTCGCCTCGTCGAGCACGAGGATCTTCGGGTCGGCGAGGATGGCGCGGGCAAAGCTCAACAGCTGCTTTTCGCCGGTGGAGAGCAGGTCGCCGCCCTCGCCCACGTCGTTGTCGAGGCCCTTTTCCAGCCGCGCCACCACGTCGGTGGCGGACACCAGCTCCAGCGCGCGCCCGATCTGCTCCTCGGTGGCGTCGGGATTGCCGTACAGCAGGTTTTCCCGCACGGTGCCGGAGAAGAGGTGCGGCGTCTGCAGCACGTAGCCGATGGCCGAGTGCAGCCAGAGCTGGCTGCGCTCGCGCGCGTCGCGCCCGTCGATGAGCACGCGGCCCTTTGTCGGCTCATAGAAGCGGCAGACGAGGTTGACGAGGGTGGATTTCCCGGCGCCGGTCTCGCCGACGATGGCGATGTTGGAGCCGAAGGGGATCTTGAGATTGAAGTGCTCGAGCACCATTTCGTCGCCGTCCGGGTATTGGAAGGACACGTCCTCAAACTCGATGTCGCCGCGCAGCTCCTCCCAGTTCTCCTTCTTCGGCTCGAAGCTGTCGCCGTAGCGCTCGATGACCTCGGCGGTGTCGGTGACGTCGGATTTCGTTTCCAGCAGGCGCGTCAGGCGCTCGATGTTGACCTGGGTGGTGATGAGGTCTGAGATCGCGTCGATGACCCAGCGGACGGGCTCCATCATGTTCTGCGCGTAGGACATGAACATCGTGAAGGTGCCGATCTCGCTCTCGGCGATGACGCCGCCCTTCCAGAGGACGATCGCCAGGGCCAGCGAAGAGGCGAAGCTGATCGTGGCGGCGAAGAGGCCCCGCAGGCGGGCCGCCCGCACCGAGGTCAGGCGCATGTCGGCGGTGTCGGCCACGAAGTCCTTATCCATCTTGTCCTCGATGGCGAGGGTCTTGATGGTGCGGGCGCCGGTGATGCCCTCGTTGAAGTCGCCGGTGATCTTGGAGTTGATCTCGCGCACCTTGCGGTTGACGCGGATCAGCTTCGTCTGGAAAATCGAGAAGAGCAGAATGACCAGCGGCAGGATCAGCATGACCATCAGCGTGAGCCGGGCGTTGACCGCCAGCATCACGACGATCGCGCCGACGAGATAGGACAGCTGCCACACGCACTCCATCAGGCTCCAGGAAAAGAGCACGCCGATGCGCGAGGTGTCGCTCATGACGCGGGAGTGGATGTAGCCGACGCTGTTCTGGTTGAAGTAGGAGAAGGACAGGGTCTGCAGATGGTCGAAGGCCATATTGCGCAGGTCCCGCCCGATCCAGACCTCGACGCAGGAGGCCCGGTAGGTGGTCAGGAAGTCCATGAAGGAGCGCAGGACGATCGCCGTCACGTACAGGGCGATGAAGATCCAGATCGTGTCCAGCGTCCGCTCGGCCACGAAGTGGTTGAGCGCGTAGCGCTGGAACAGCGGCATCGCCACCTCGATCACCGTGACGAGCAGGCCCAGCGTCACCATGAAAATGAGATGCGGCTTGTACTTGCGCACATAGGGATAGAGCTTCGGCACGCCGAAGAAGGGCAGGGAGCGGGTTTTTTCTTTTTCTTCGTTCATACCGCCGCCTCCTCTCCCGCGCCGGACTGGATCTCGTAGATCTTCTGATAGATACCGCCGGCGGCTTTGAGCTCGTCATGGCTGCCGCGCTCCACGATGCGCCCCTTGTCGAGGACCAGGATCTGGTCGGCCCTGGAGAGCGTGGTGATGCGGTGGGAGATGAGGATGACGCTGGCCGTGCCGAAGCGCTTTTGGAGCGCGGCGCGGATCTTCGCGTCGGTCTCGGTGTCCACCGCGGAGAGCGAGTCGTCAAAGATCATGATGGGGGTATTCTGCGTGAGCGTGCGGGCGATGGCCGCGCGCTGCTTCTGGCCGCCGGAGAGCGTCACGCCGCGCTCGCCGACGAAGGTCTCGTAGCCCTTGGAAAAGCTCTCGATCGTCTCGTCGAGGCAGGCCGCGCGGGCCGCCTCGCGCACCTCGTCGCGGCTGAGCTCCGGGCGCGTGATGGCGATGTTCTCCTCGAGCGTGCGGGAGAAGAGATAGGGCTCCTGCAGCACCATGCCGATATGGCGGCGCAGGTGTTCGGTGCGGATCTTGCGGATATCGACGCCGCCGATCGTGATGCGTCCCTTGCCCTCCTCGATCGGATAGAGCTTGTCGAGCAGCGCCATCATCGTCGATTTGCCGCTGCCGGTGCCGCCGAGGATGCCGAGGGTCGTACCGGCGGGGATGGTGAAGTCGATGTCGAAGAGCATCTGCGGGCTGTTTTCATAGCCGAAGTCCACGTGCTCGAAGCGGATGTCGCCGCTCATGTCGGCGTCGACCGCGTCCGGCTCGTCCCGCTCCTCCTCGGAGTTCATGATGTAGGCGATGCGGTCGATGGACACGCCCGCCTTGCTCATCTCGGAGATCATGCGGCCGAGCATGCGGATCGGCCAGACCAGCAGCTGGTTATAGGACAGGAAGGCCACGTATTCGCCGGGGATCATCCGCCCCCGGAGACAGAAGACCGCGCCGAAGACCACGACCAGCATCACCTGCAGGCCGGAGAACACGTCCGCCGAGCTCCAGTAGGTGCTCATGACGCGCGAGAGCTTCACCCAGAGGCCGGTGTAATATTCGTTGTGCGCCTCGAAGCGGTCCTTTTCGTAGCGCTCGCGGCCGAAGGCGCGCACGACGCGCACGCCGGTGAGGTTTTCCTGCGCCATGGCCGAGAGCTTGCCCTCGTTCTCGTCGCAGTCGAGAAAGCCCGCGCCGATTTTCTTGTGGAAGCGCAGGGAGTAGACGATGATGAACGGCATCGGCAGGAAGGCGATCAGCGTCAGGAGCGGATTCATGCTGATCATGAAGATCAGCGACAGAACCAGCAATATCACGATGCGGAAGACCGACGTGAGCTGCTCGGCCACAAAGCGCTTGAGCGTGTCAATGTCCGAGGTGCAGCGCTGGATGATGTCGCCGGTGCGGTTTTTCATGTGCCAGCCGAAGGGCAGGCGCGCGATGTGGGCGTAGAGCCGGTCGCGCATGCTCTTGACCAGCGTTTCGGCGCCCTTGGTGTTGCACACGCGGAAGAGATACTGCCCGACCACGCCGAAGAAGGCCACGATCACGATGGCGATCGCCATGATCCAGAGGTGCTGCCGCAGATAGCCGAAGCCGCCGAATCGCTCCACCAGCCCCAGCACCGGGGCGGACAGGGCGTCCGCCGGCTGGGAGCCGATCACATGGTCGAGCGCGATGCGGATGATCTGGGGATTGACCATCTCCGCAAGGGAGCTCACCGCCGCCGACAGGATCGCCACAACAAAGAAGCGTTTGCTGCCGTGCAGGAAGTCCCAGATCAGCGCCGCGCTGTTTTTGGCTTGTTTTTCGTTCGTTTTCATATGTTTTTTCCTTGAAAAAGTGATAAAAAACCGTCATTGAACTGTATTATACCATATCATGTCCGTATTACAAGGCTTTTCGTTTCCAATCGCAGCAAAATGTGCTATACTGGTGCGCGGAGGCGATTTCCGATGAAGAACACCAGTCTTTGCTATATCCGCCGGGGCGGCGAGGTGCTGCTGATGCACCGGGTCAAGAAGGAGCACGACGAAAACCGCGACAAGTGGATCGGCATCGGCGGCAAGTTCGAGCCCGGCGAGAGCCCGGAGGACTGCATGCTGCGCGAGGTGCGCGAGGAGACGGGGCTGACGCTCGAGTCCTGGCGCTATCGCGGCATCGTCACCTTCGTGCTCGACGACAGCTACACGGAGTATATGCACCTGTTTACGAGCGAGGCCTTTCACGGGACGCTCCGGGACGACTGCGACGAGGGCGTGCTGGAGTGGCTGCCCTGGGAACGGCTGCCGCGGCTGCCGATCTGGGAGGGAGACAAGATCTTCCTGCGCCTCATCGACGAGGACGCGCCCTTTTTCTCGCTCAAGCTGCGGTATCGCAGGGATGTGCTCGTCGAGGCGGTGCTGAACGGGCATGCAGTGAGGAGTGAGGAGTGAAATTATACAATCAACTTCTAATTCCTAACTCCTAATTCCTAATTCCTAACTCCTAACTCCTAATTCCTAACTGAGAACGAAGTCCTCGCGTAAGCGGAAGCAGACCCTGCCCTCCATGCTGCCCTCGAAGAAGCAGCTCTCCCCTTCCGTGGCGACGCGCAGCGCGGCGCTGCGTCCGGGAAGGATCTCATGCTCGTAGTCGACGCTGATGGCGCAGGGATGCCTGCCCTGGAAGGGCGCGGGCAGCAGCGGCTCCACCGCGTCGAGATAGGCGGCGTTGTTCATGTGGCCGTTGACGTCGATCTGCTCCGGCGTCGGGCTGAGGGAAAAGATCTCGCCGCCCTCCGGCAGCGCGATGCGCCGCTGGGGACGGAGCCTGCCCTCCTCCACGCCCTCGAGCGTAATGCCGCGATCCTCGCCGCGCAGCATCGTGCGGCTCTGCACGTCCATGATCGCCCAGACGCTCTCGACGGAGATCAGCAGCTCGCCGGCGGCGCCGCACAGCGTAAAGCCGCGCGGATAGAGCGCAAAGCGCCCCTGCATCGGCCAGGTCTCGAGCGTCAGCGTTTCGCCGGGCGCGGGCCAGCAGCGGATCGCGAGGCGGTTTTTCACCAGCACCCAGGCGCAGCCCCGGCTGTGCAGCAGCTCCTGCCCGCCGCCGCGGCGCGTCGCGTCCTCCCCGGCGATGTCCTGCAGCAGGCGCAGCAGGTCGGAGCTTTTCAGCTTGCCCTCGATCACGAGGGTCTTTTTCAGGCGCTCCATGCCCTCACCTGCCCGTGCTGCCGAAGCCGTCCGCGCCGCGCTCGGTCTCCGAGAGGCTGTCCGTCAGCTCCAGCTCCGGCAGCGCGACCGGCAGGATCACCAGCTGCGTCAGCTTGTCGCCGGCGCGGAGGCGCACGTCCTCGTCGCCGTGGTTGTAGACCTTGACGACGATCGGCCCGGTGTAGCCCGCGTCGATCACGCCCTCGGCCAGCAGGTTTTTCTTCACGTTCAGGCCGCTTTTGCTCTTGATGAAGCCCACATAGCCCGCGGGGATCTCCACGTGCACGCCGGTATCGAAGACCGCGCTGCCGCGGGCCGGGATCACGGTCTCCGCCCGGGTGAAGAGATCCAGCCCGGCGTCGGAGGGATGGGCGCGCAGCGGCATTTTCGCGCCCTCGTCCAGTACGATTCGCAGCTTCATGTTCAGCACCTCGCTTGACAGAAATTCTTCGCTTATTATCTCATATTTCCGGGCGCTTGACAAGCGCAAAAACGGCGGCCCCGCACTGGCGGGGCCGCCGTTGTCTGCCGGATCCGGACGCTCATTCCGCGACGTGGCCGGGCTCGTCCTCCTCGGGGAAGATGAAGTCGTCGGCGTTGTACGCGATGCCCTTGCGGTCGTAGTAGTCCTTGACCGCGGCGCGCACGGCCTGCTCGGCCAGCACGGAGCAGTGGATCTTGTGCGTGGGCAGACCGTCGAGCGCCTCGACGACCGCCTTGTTCGACAGCTGAAGGGCGTCCTCGATGGGCTTGCCGATGATGAGATCGGTCGCCATGGAGCTGGTCGCGATCGCGCTGCCGCAGCCGAAGGTGTTGAACTTGCAGTCGGTGATGACGCCCTCGTCGTCGACCTTGATATACATGCGCATGATGTCGCCGCACTTGGCGTTGCCCACCTCGCCGATGCCGTCGGCGTCGTCAATCTTGCCCATGTTGTGCGGATTGCGGAAGTGTTCCATTACCTTTTCACTGTAAAGTGCCATTGTGTTTCCCTCCCGATTACTCAAAAATCCATTGGTTCAGATCAAATGCGGGCGTTCGCCCTTCTGCAGCTCGTCCCAGACCGGGGACATGTTGCGCAGATAATCCACGATTTTCGGCACGACCTCGATGATGTGGTCGATCTGCTCCATCGTGTTGTATTCGCCGATCGACAGGCGCAGCGAGCCGTGGGCCACCTCGTGGGGCAGGCCGATGGCCAGCAGCACATGGCTCGGATCGAGCGAGCCGGAGGTGCAGGCGCTGCCCGAGGAGGCGCAGATGCCCTGATCGTCGAGCATCAGCAGCAGGCTCTCGCCCTCGATGCCCTCAAAGCACATGTTCACCGTGCCGGGGACGTGGTGCTCGAGGCTGCCGTTGATCTTGCTGTGCGGGATCTTTGACAGCTCGGCAAAGAGCCTGTCGCGCATCGGGATGATCTTCGCGGTGTTTTCCTCCATGTGCGCGACCGATTCCTTCAGCGCCGCCGCCATCGCGACGATGCCCGCGACGTTCTCGGTGCCGGCACGCTTGCCGCGCTCCTGCGCGCCGCCGTCGATGATGTTGCTGATCAGCACGCCCTTTCTCGCGTACAGGGCGCCGACGCCCTTCGGCGCGTGGAACTTGTGGCCGGAGATGGAGAGCATGTCGATGTTCATCGCCTTCACGTCGATGGGCATATGGCCCGCGGCCTGCACCGCGTCGGTGTGGAAGGGGATCTTTTTCTCGCGGCAGAGCGCGCCGATCTCGGCGATGGGCTGCACGGTGCCGATCTCGTTGTTGGCAAACATCACGGTCACAAGCGCGGTGTCGGGCCGGATGGCGGCCTCGATGTCCTCGAGACGCACAACGCCGTCCTCGTGCACGTCCACCAGCGTGACCTCAAAGCCGTCCTTCTCCAGACGCTTGAGCGTGTGCAGCACGGCGTGGTGCTCAAATTTGGTGGAGATGAGGTGCTTTTTGCCCTTTTTGGCGCCGTTGCGGGCCGCCGAAATGATGGCCTGGTTGTCGGCCTCGCTGCCGCCGGAGGTGAAATAGATCTCCTTCGGATCGGCGTTGAGGCATTTGGCAACGTCCTCGCGCGCCTGCGCCAACGCCTCGGCGGCCTTCTGGCCGAAGGCGTAGAGGCTGGAGGGATTGCCGTAGTTTTCCGTCAGATACGGCAGCATGGCCTCCAGCGCCGTCTTGCTGACGCAGGTGGTCGCCGCGTTATCCGCGTATACAAACATGGTGGTTCATCCTTTCATGGTTATTTCCTATCATTTCACTGGGAATTATATCATACGCGCCGGGATTGTCAAGGGGCAGTTTTCCACTTTTCGCCCGTCAGCAGATCGCGCAGGCTCACGCCGTCGAGATAGGCGTTGGTGATGTCGTCGAGCTCCTTCCACATCGGCAGCGTCACACAGGCGGCGGCCTTGTCGCACTGGATCTCCCCGTCCCGGATGCAGGAGACCGGCGCGAGATTGTCCTCGAGGCAGCGCAGGATCTCCCCGACGCTGTAGGCCTCCGGCTCGCGGCTGAGGCGGTAGCCGCCCTCCTTGCCGCGCGTGCTCTCCACAAGCTCCGCCTTTTTCAGCGCGCTGACGATCATTTCCAGATATTTCATCGAGATGCCCTGCCGCTCGGCCACGGTTTTGAGCGAGACAAAGCCCTCGTCCGGGTGCTGCGCCAGGTCGATCATCACCCGCAGCGCATAGCGCCCCTTGCTGGTTACATTCACAGAATTCACCTCACGTTCTCTGTTAATATACCATAGATTTAATAGGAATTAAAGAGGGAAATCAGATTTTAGTTTTTATTTTTTAGTTTTTAGAAGAAAACGTTCGGCGAATACGAAAGATTTTACGTATTCGCCGAACGTTTGTTGCTGTTTTGTTCTTTTCTGCCGTGCGAGATGGAACGGACACCTCATCCGTCACGGCGCTGCGGGGGGCGCGCCGTGCCACCTTTCCTCCCCCTTTTTGTCTGCTTCGCAGACAGCCTTCGGCCCAGGTCGCAAGCATAGCTTGCTCCCCGCTTTGGCTGTAAACGTGCCACCGGCACGTTTACGACGCGCCGCGCCCCCGCCGGGGGAATCTTCCCTCAAGGGGAAGGCTTTAGGGGGGACGGCGGGCGATTCGTGAATCGCCCCTACGGGGAAAGGGTGGGGGCGAAAATGGGGCGCGTTGCAAAATGCTGAAAAAAACGCTCAATCGGAAGCCTTCGACGTAGGGGAGGGGCTTGCCCCTCCCGCGCAGGAGCAAGAAAAAGCAGATAAAATGTGAGGTAAATTCGACTGCTTTTGCGAATTCGCCTCACATTTTTCAAGAATGATATACATTGCCGCCGGGAGGGGCAAGCCCCTCCCCTACGGCAATCATTGTACCGTTTCCGTGCGTATTTGCATTTTGCAACACGCCGCACGTTCTTCTAAAAACTAAAAACTAAACACTAAAAACTACTCAAGCGAGCATGGAGGCCAGGACGAAGAGCCAGTGGGCGGCGATGCCCGCGCAGAGACCGCCGAGGGTGTGGCAGAGGATGGCCTTGCCGATCAGCTCCTGGCAGTTGAGGCTGTCCATCATCGAGGTGTGGGTGCTCAGATAGCCGCTCCAGCACATGCACATGGCGGTAAACACGGCGATGTCGTTTGCGTGGATCAGCGCCTCGTCCACCAGCGTGCTCGTCACGCCGAGAGCCGCCCCGGCGGCGCCCAGCGCCGTCACCGGCACGCCGATCGCATCCGGCGAGGAGAAGCCGAAGAGCGGCTGAAGGATAAAGTCGATCTTGTTGGCAAGCCAGGGCAGGAGCTTGATGCCCTCGTAGGCCGCGCCCGAGTAGCCCGTCTCCGGGCAGCCGTTGGTGAGCATCATCACCAGCGTGCAGATCACGAGCACCCCCGGGATGATGCTCACGCCCATCTTCACGCCGCTGTGCCCGCCCTCGAGGATGGCCGCCATGACGCGGCTGCCGATATTGCCGCCGCGCACCGGGCGCATCCCGGCCGGGATCTCGCCGTCGGCGCTCGCGTCGGCCTCCATCGGCGCCTCGGTGCCGAAACGCTTTTTGGTGAAGACCAGCATCAGCCGCGTGCTGACCACGCTGCCGACGATCGCGCCGACAAGACCGAGGATCACCGCCAGACCGACCCGCTCCTGCGGCATCCGCCCGGACAGGCCGTACATGAAGGAGCAGACGATCAGGCCCATGCCGAAGGCCGTGCCGAGATTCGTCAGCGCCGGGAACTGGTAGGCCTTGAAGCAGCGGCGGAATTCGTGGTCGTCGGCCAGCGCGAGGATGGCCGGGTTGTCCGACAGAAAGGTGGTCACCACGCCCAGCGCCGCCGCGCCGGGCAGCCCGTAGATCGGGCGCATCAGCGGCTGCAGCACGCGGTTGACCAGCGACACGAAGCCGAATTCGCTCAGCAGCGCCGAGATCGCGCCCATCAGCACGCAGATCGCCGTGAGATAGAGCACCGTGTCGATCAGGAGGGCGTAGGCGGTGTTCATCATCGTGTTGATCGCGTTGCCCAGCCCCATTTTCACCGAAAACAGGGCAAAAATGCCGATAAAAATGACGGGAAACACAAAGGTCTCCACGCCGAGCTCTTTCTTGCAGACGGGAGCGGCCGTCTTTTTCCGTTCATCCATCGTCGTGTCCTCCGACATCGGCCTCGGGCCGGGGCCCGGGCATAGTGCGGCGCGCATCGGCGCCGGCGCGGGATGAAGCAATTGCCATCATTATTCTATCTACTGCTGCGCAAAAAGTCAACCGCCGTTTCCGTTTTTTTCCGCTCTTCCCGGAAAAAGGGCGTGTGAAAAAAGCTTCTCCATCCTGTAGGGGCCGGGCGTCGGCCCCTACAGGCTAAGATCCTTCGACTTCGCTTCGCTCCGCTCAGGATGACAAAACGGGGGGAGCTGCCTACAGTCTGGGCCCGGGAAAACGCCGGTTTTCCCGGGCCATAGTCTAAAAACTAAAAACTAAAAACTACGACTCCGCTTCCTTGCGCACGATCTGGCGGTGTTTGGCGCGGCTGTTGGTGATGAGCGGCACGCTCTCCACGATCAGCGAGGAGGTGTCAAGGCCGTACCACTTGACCTTCGAGCCGGCGAGCTGGCGGATCGAATACTTGGCGTTGAGCACCAGCTCGTCGAGGGCGCTCAGCTCGGTTTTCGTGTTGACGGTCTTGCGGATGATGCAGAACTTGAAGGTGCCGACGGTGGATTTGCCGTAGATCGAGTACTTCTTGTCCTGCTCCGGCAGCTCGCCGCGCCGCTGCAGATCCTGCACGATCTGGCGCAGGTAGACGTTCACGCGCGGGGAGCACTTGAAGCCGAGATTGAGACGGATGCGGAAAATGCAGTCCGTGCCGAAGGTCTCAAGCTCGTAGTTGAGGGTGTTCGGGTCGTTGACGACGTTGACGTTGACAAACCAGTAGGCCTGGGCGCGCTTGGTGTCCTTGTCGAGGATCGAATAGAGGATGTCGCGGTCGATGCGCTCAAAGTCGTTGCCGTTGACCAGATACACGAGGTTGTGGGCCAGCAGGGGAACGGAGCGGTCGTTGTGCAGGGCGACAAGGCTGTCCGTGTGGTCGCGGAAGTTCAGGCGCGTGGCGTAGCGGTTCTCCAGCAGCGTCCCGCGGTACCAGATCGCCATCAGCAGCAGCAGGAGCAGCGTCAGCAGCACGGTGACATAGCCGCCGTGGGTGAACTTGCCGAGGCTCGAAATGAAGAAGATGCCCTCGATGAGCCCGAAGGCGCCCAGCACCGCGAAGCCCAGCACGTGCTTTTTGCGGATTTTGCGCAGGTAGACGGAGATCAGCAGCGTCGTCATCAGCATCGTGATCGTGATGGCCAGGCCGTAGGCCGCCTCCATGCGCGCGCCGGAGCGGAAGAAGAGGACGATCAGACTGCAGCCGATCCAGAGCACGGTGTTCACCGTGCCGATGTAGAGCTGACCCTTGGTGTCGGAGGGATAGCGGATCTCGAGATGCGGCAGCAGGTCGAGCAAAATCGCCTCGGACACGAGGGTGTAGGAGCCGGTGATCAGCGCCTGCGAGGCGATCACCGCCGCCGCCGCGCCGAGCACCACCGCGAAGGGACGCAGCGCCTCCGGCAGCATCAGGAAGAAGGGATTGAGATCCTCGATCGAGAGCAGCGCCGCGCTGCCGCGGCTCTGGATGATCCAGGCGCCCTGCCCGAGATAGTTCAGAATGAGGCAGAGCTTGACAAAGGGCCAGCTGAAATAGATGTTCTCCTTGCCGACGTGGCCCATGTCGGAATACAGGGCCTCGGCGCCGGTGGTGGCGAGAAAGACGCTGCCGAGGATCATGAAGCCGAGCTTGTTGTTGGGGCTGAAGAGCACGCGCAGCGCGTAGACGGGGTTGAAGGCCCGCAGCACCGCGGGCAGGGCCGCGATGTGCACCGCGCCCGTGAGCCCGAGGAACGAAAACCACAGCAGCATCACCGGGCCGAAGGCCTTGCCGATCTTGCTGGTGCCCGCGTGCTGCACGGAAAAGAGCGTTGTGATGATCAGAAGGGTGATGACGACGACCTTCCACTGGCCCTCGCCGAGGAAGCGGTTCATCACCTCGATGCTGCGCAGGCCCTCCACGGCCGTCGTCACGGTGACGGCGGGCGTGAGCACCCCGTCGGCCAGGAGCGCCGCGCCGCCGAGCATGGCGGGCACGATCAGCCACTTGGCGCAGTCCTTCACCAGCGAGTAGAGCGAGAAGATGCCGCCCTCGCCGTGGTTGTCGGCCTTCATGGCGATCAGCACGTATTTGACCGTGGTCAGCAGCGTGATCGTCCAGATCACCAGCGACAGCGAGCCGATGATGAAGCTCTCGTCCACCTGCCCGATGCCGCCGTTTCCCTCGAGGATCGACTTCATCACGTACATCGGCGAGGTGCCGATGTCGCCGTAGACGATGCCGATCGTCACCAGAAACATCCCGAAACGGAATTTCTGTCTGTCTTTCATAGGTCATGCCTTTCCGGCGCAAGGCGCCGTATATGTATAGTAACTGTTCAGTCACCCTGCGGGCGACTAAACAGTTAGGTGGGCACTCGCGCTCATCGCAGCGGGAGCGTCAGAAGAAGCTCGCGGCGCTCCGTTTCCGTCAAGCGTGACGAAAACTACGCTCTGCTCCCTCCTTCTTCCTTTTCCGTCTCGAAGCAAGTGCTTCGAGACGGAGAGGAAAACGGAAGGAACGGATATGCAGCTTTCGCCCTGAAGGCGGAAGCGGAATGAAGTGAGTTTCGTTTGACGACGGCGCGAGGCCTCGCTCGGCTCGGCTCAGGGTGTTTTTGCCGAGGCAAAGCCCCGTCAAAAACGGACTTGAGTTTGTTTTTCCCGTTGCGACGGGAATAATCAGAGGGGAGATTCCCCCGGCGGGGGAAATCTCCGCGCAGCGGACAAAGGGGGGAGGAAGAACCCCTCTGAACTCCCCGATGAAGTCCGAGGCCGAATAGTTACAGTAATAAATATTTTACCATAAAAGCCGCGCGGTTTCAACGTTTTCCGCGCGGCTTTATCTGATTGCGAATTCCGAAGCGATAGACGGCGAGGCTGAGCGCGGCGGCGGGCAGCAGGCTGAAGACGCGCAGCAGCGCGTTCGTTCCGGCCAGCAGCACCGCAGCGAGGCCCTGCAGCGAGGATACGCCGTACAGCACCGCCACGGCCTGCCGCTGGCTCAGCCCGAGATCGAGGAGCCGGTGGTGGATGTGGCCGCGGTCGGCGTGAAAGGGGCTCTGCCCGCGCCAGAGGCGGCGGCAGACGGCGAAGGCCGTGTCCGTCAGCGGGACGGAGAGCGCCAGCAGCGGCACAAAAAAGCTCACCAGCGTGTGGAATTTCAGCAGACCCATCACGCTCAGCGCGCCGAGGGCAAAGCCGAGAAACTGGGAGCCGGCGTCGCCCATGAAGATGCGCGCGGGGCTGCCGTTATAGGGCAGGAAGCCCAGGCAGGCGCCGCAGAGCGCCGCGAGCAGCACCGCCACCGCGGGCGCGGATACGGCCAGCGCCACGATCAGCATGCTCAGCGAGCCGAGCGCCGAGACGCCGACGGCAAGGCCGTCCAGACCGTCGATGAGGTTGACGGCGTTGGTGCAGGCGACGAGCCACAGCACGGTCAGCGCCGCGGCGAGAAGGGGCGGCAGGCTGACGCTGCCCCCGGAGGGGACGGAGATCGCGCCGAGCACCACGCCGCCGCGCACGGCGATCAGCGCCGCGGCGAGCTGCGCGAGCAGCTTGAGCGAGGGACGCAGATCGAACAGGTCGTCCGCCGCGCCCATCCAGACGATCAGCAGCGCGCCGCCGAGCAGGCCGCCCAGCGGCCCGTCGAGCGGGCAGAGGGCGGGCGCGGCGGTGAGAAAGCCGAGCGCGATGGCAAGGCCGCCCATCCGCGGCACCGGGCGGCGGTTGACGCGCCGGCCGCCGGGGCGGTCGACGGCGCCGAGCCGCAGGGCGAGCGAGCGGACGGGCGGCGTGAAGAGGTGGCTGAGCGCGCCGGCGAGAAACAGCGCCAGCGCCGCGCGCAGCCAGGCGGGAAGGGATGAGAGCATGGTTTTCTTTAGTTTTTAGTTTTTAGATTTTAGTTTTTAGCGGAACGAATTGGATTTGCGCAGCCCGTTCTCCTAAAAACTACGTAACGATTCAGTTCCGCCTGTCATGGCTTCGCGTAAGTGAAGGATCCTTCCCTAAAACGGCGAAAAACAACAAGATTCTTCGTCACTTCGTTCCTCAGAATGACAGAGACTGAATCGATATAAAACTACAAACTAAAAACTCCTTTCGCTTTTCAGCCTTCAGAATGTAGTTTTCAGCGGAACGAATCTCTTTCGTGCAGCCCGTTCTACTAAAAACTAAAAACTAAGTAAACGATGATGAAATGCTGCGAGAGTGATTTGCGAGGTTTTTTTCGTCACAAGGAAGGCGAAAAAACGCAGGCATACTTTGTGTATGTCAAGTTTTTGAGACAAAATTGTGGCGAAAAAAGACCGCAAAGCGCCGAAGCGGTATTTCATCATCGTTTACCTATAAACTAAAAACTCATTTCGCCACAAGGCCCACTTTTTTGCGCACCTTGCGCAGGGTCTTTTCGGCTATGTAGGAGGCGCGCTCGGCCCCGTCGCGGCACATGGCCTCGAGATAGGCCTTGTCCTTGATGATGCGGCCGGCTTCCTCGCGGATCGGGCGCAGGGTCTCCACGACGGCCTCGCCGACGGCGGGCTTGAAGACGCCGTAGCCCTTGCCGTCGAACTCCTGCTCGATCTCGGCAAAGCTCTTGCCGGTGACGGCGGCGTAGATGCTCATGAGATTGGCCACGCCCGGCTTTGCCTCCGGGTCGTAGCGCACGCAGCGCTCGGTGTCGCAGTCGGTGACGGCGCGCTTGAACTTGCGCATGATGTCCGCCGGGTCGTCCATCAGGCAGACGCGGCCGTTGCCGATCTCGTCGGACTTGGACATTTTGCTGTGCGGGTCGAGGAGGTCCATCACGCGCGCGCCCACCTTCGGGATGAAGGGCTCGGGCACACGGAAGGTCTCGCCGTAGAGGTTGTTGAAGCGCTGCGCCACGTCGCGCGTGAGCTCGACGTGCTGCTTCTGGTCCTCGCCGACGGGGACATAGTCCGGCTGATAGAGCAGGATGTCCGCCGCCATCAGGGCGGGATAGGTGAAGAGGCCGCCGTTGATGTTGTCGGCGTTCTTGGCGCTCTTGTCCTTGAACTGCGTCATGCGGCTGAGCTCGCCGAACATCGTGTAGCAGTTGATGATCCAGCCGAGCTCCGCGTGCTGCGGCACATGGCTCTGGATAAAGAGCGTGTTCTTCTGCGGGTCGAGGCCGCAGGCGACATACTGCGCGAGCTGCTCGAGCGTGCGGCGGCGCAGGTCGGCGGGATTGTTGCGCGTGGTGAGCGCGTGCAGATCCGCCATGAAATAATAGCAGTCGTACTGCTCGGCGCGCTCGGCCCAGTTCTTGATGGCGCCGAGATAGGAGCCGAGGGTCAGATCGCCGGTGGGCTTGATGCCCGAGAGCATGACTTTTTTCTTTTCCATAGGAGTATCCATGATGTTACCTCGTTTCTGCGGGAATGATACTGTTTTCCGGGGATCGGCCTGACTCAGCCCGGGTCTGAACAAATCGGTCGCAGGGGCGC
>ODAI014387520.1_pt1 | contig 28100 bp, 25 predicted proteins | sample 1539321 | NCBI WGS metagenome assembly ODAI01 (sample SAMN02144231, study PRJEB22623) | gut metagenome | biome: sheep rumen | host: Ovis aries | place: New Zealand
AGGTTGTCCATGATGATGTTTGGCACACCACCGTCCTTGTACCACTCGTTCTCGTCACCGCCAATGCCGTGAAGCAGATAGAGCACGCTATACTTCTTCTTTGCATCGTACTTAGGAGGCAGATAGACATTCGCCTTACGGGTAGTTCCTACTGATTCTGACTGGTACTCGATGAGCTTCACAGTTCCGTGAGCTATTCCGGCACGCTCTTGGTCGAATCCCTGTGGAGCTGCTTTGTACTCGTCGAATTTAACATCGATTTTTGGCTGATTGCCGAACATTGGGATGTTTGGCTCCTGTGCATTTGCTGTCGTCAAAGTGAGAGAGAGCAATGCTGCTAAATAAACTTTCTTCATTTTGTTTAAATTATTGATTTGTAGAATAAATATAACTGAAGTCTCGCAAACTCAACTTCAAGTGAAAAGTGAATAAAGTTACTATTGAAGCTAATGGGTGATAATCATCCTTTCGCTATAAAAGGTAATTCAAATTCTTCACTCTTCACTCTTCACTTTTCTCTTCAATCAGTTGAGCGTGTGCATACTGACATAGTCTGTCACAGTGTCCTTGTATGACTCGGAAATAGGGATATAGGTATCTCCGAAGACGAAACGAAGTCGGTCGATTGTCTGTACTTTCGACATGTGTACGATATACGAGCGATGCACACGCAGGAACTCCGGAGTAGGGAGATAGTCCTCAAGGGTTCGCATGTTCATAAGGCACATTATTGGCTGTGAATTGTCTGCCAGGACAATACGCACATAGTCCTTCACGCCTTCGATATACAATATATCGTCAAGATTGATTCTGACAAGCTTATAGTCGCTTTTCACATAGATGAAGCGGTCGGCAGCGTATGTTGTCTGCTTCTTGCTTTCTATGAAACGGCGTAAAGCCTTATCGGCAGCCTTTAGGAAACTGTCGTAAGCGATAGGCTTGAGGAGATAGTCAACGGTATTGACCTTATAGCTGTCAATGGCATAGCGGTCGAATGCCGTAGTGAAAATGATAAGCGTCTCAGGAGGAAGTATGGTGGCAAACTCAAGACCGCTAAGCTCCGGCATCTGTATGTCGAGGAATAGGAGGTCCACAGGTTCACTACGCAGATTGCGTATAGCCTCTATGGCACTATTGTAAACCCCAACAAGGTTGAGGAACGGAGTCTTACTGGCATATCCTGCCAGCATCTCTGCAGCCAGAGGCTCATCGTCGATTATTGCACATTTGATTGTCATAAGATAAAAGATTTCGGCCCCTCACCTGCCCTTCGGGCATCCTCTCCCCAAGGGGCGAGGAAGGAAGTTGCATTTATTTGCGAAAGGCTTCGTTGATAATTGATTTTGATTGAAAAGCGTAACTTTTCCCTCGCCCCTTGGGGAGAGGGTGTCACGTAGTGACGGGTGAGGGGCTGATGTTTATTTTTTAAGTATGATCTCCGAATGATATAACCCATCAGTTTCATTAATGCCATGAGTCCAAGAGTACTTCCCCTGATAGATAGAGTTGAGACGTTGCTCCACCTGCTGAAGACCTATACCGTGTCCGCTGCGGTCGTTGCTTGTCTTCGGGAAGTTGGTGTTCGTGATGTCGCACCTTATCTCGGTCTCTGTGGCTGCAAGCTTGATGGAAATGGAACTAGGTTCTGTGCTGCTCACTCCATGCTTGAAAGCATTCTCGACGAGCGAGATGAAGAGTAGGGGAGCGACCTGTGATTTGTCATTCTCGGGAATCGATATCTCCACATCCACTTTCACATTTGACGCCATGCGAAGCTTCATCAAATCCACATACGAGCTTATGAACTTACACTCAGAGGAGAAATCCACCATTCCATGCTGATTCTCATAGAGCATGTGGCGAAGCAGTTGTGAGAGCTGTATAATAGCCTGTTGTGCCCTTTCTGAACTTATTGCCGTAAGCGCATAGATGTTGTTCAGCGTATTGAGAAGGAAATGAGGTGAAATCTGCAAGCGTAGTCCATTAAGTTCGGCATCACGTCTTGCAACCTCGGCTTCCTGTCGCTCATGCTCAAGACGATGTGCATGTTTTGACATTCTGAGGCTATATGCTATGAGGACGACGAAAATCAGGTTGAGCGCATCGCGGATAAAGACAAGAAACAGGAATAGCCAACTGAAATCAGTTGAGTACTCAGGCGCATCCTCGTGCATCGGGAATCGGGGTGGGGGAGAAACCGTAAACTCGTATGCCCGAACGAGAGCAACGAGAACACATACCGCTACAATCAAGATCGCATTGATGGGTAATACCTTTAACTTGCTCTTCCCCTCAATATGTCTTGGAAGTATCCACAGATAATTCAGGTAGAAAACAAGAAGCATCATGAATGGCATGCAACTATTGAATAGGTATCGTTTGATACTTATTTCCTCATAAGGCCCAATGAACATGAGCGGAATGAGAAGCCATACCAATATGGCTATAGGATGGATTATTGTGGATATTTTCATAGATAAGAAATCGGCCCTTCACCTGCCCTGCGGGCATCCTCTCCCCAAGGGGCGAGGAAGAAGTTACCTTTGTTTGCGAAAGGCCTTGTTATTAATTATTGATTGAAAAACGTAACTTCCCCCTCGCCCCTTGGGGAGAGGGTGTCACAAAGTGACGGGTGAGGGGCTGTTACTCATACCTTATAGCCTCGATAGGATCCATGCGTGCAGCTTTTCTTGCAGGGAAGTATCCGAAGCCGATACCGATGAGAGTACATACGATGAAGCTGACGGTGATACTCCAACCCGGAACGCTTGTCGGGAGATGGAACAGGAACGAGGCAAGTCCGGCAATGGTTTCTCCGAGGATTATGCCGATAAGTCCGCCCGTCACCGATATTATTATTGACTCAATGAGGAACTGGTTGCTGATGTCGATGCCACGGGCACCAACTGACATTCTAAGGCCGATTTCCTTTGTACGCTCGGTTACTGATACCAGCATGATATTCATGATTCCGATGCCGGCTACGAGGAGCGAGAATGCCGCAGCCACTACGAGGATGATAGTGACGGTATCCATTGTAGATGACATTGTTTCCATCATCTCCTGTTGTGAACGTATGGTAAAGTCTTCGGATTCACCAGAATCTTCCTTTATCTTATGGCTGACACGAAGTATCTCTGTCAGTTCTTCAATTGCCTGATCTGTTACTTCCTCGGTAATGGCAGAGCAGTTGATTGTTGAGAAATATGTCTGGGCAGCTATACGCTTCATAACCGTGGTGTAAGGGGCCACAATCACGTTATCCTGGTCCATACCCCAGCTGTTATATCCCTTAGCCTTCAGTACACCGCAAATACGGAAAGGTATGCTCTTGAAACGGATGGTCTTGCCTACAGGATCAGCTCCGTTAGGGAAGAGGTCGTCAGCGATTGTCTTACCGATAAGGCATACCTTCGCACTCTTGTGTACGTCATCTTCTGTGAAAGGAACACCTTTCTCAACATCCCATTGCTTGATATCGAGATAGTCGAGCGACTCTCCGTAGATGGTGGCATTAGTGTTGTTTGCACCATAGATAGCCTGTCCGCTTGCCGTTACTTCTGGAGAAACGTAAGTGACATATTTCTTCTCGTTCATAATAGCCTCGTAGTCAGCAACCTTTAAGGTCTGCATAGATGAAGGGTCTTGTCTGACACCTCCCATCATATCAGCACCCGGACGTATCATTATCACGTTGGTACCCATCTGTGAGATATTCTTACGAATACTCTCCTTAGAGCCCTGACCGATAGCCATCATCACTATCACAGCAGCGACACCGATGATGATGCCGAGCATTGACAGGAACGAGCGGAATGCGTTGTTGGCTATGGCTCGAAGTGCAACTTTGAATAAGTTTATTATGCTCATTTTTTTTTGAGTTTTAAGTTTGGAGATTAGTGATTAGAGTTTAGATAAACTCAATTTTTTCACTCTTCACTTATATTAATCGTCTTGCGGCTTTGGCAACTTGTCGAGAGCCTCCTTTGCAGAGAGAATGTTTGTGTTGATTACATCCTCACGGATCTTACCGTCGCGCAACATGATATTGCGGCTGGAGTATTGTGCAATCTCCGGGTTGTGAGTAACGAAGATGATGGTACGTCCCTCTGCATGAAGCTTCTGGAACAGCACGAGCATCTCAAAGGAGGTGCGGGTATCAAGATTACCCGTTGCCTCGTCGGCAAGGATGACCGCAGGATTGTTTACCAATGCACGTGCAATAGCCACACGCTGCATCTGTCCACCCGACATCTGGTTGGACTTGTGCATGAGACGGTCTCCAAGTCCTACTCTTTCAAGTGCCTCAATTGCTGCCTTGCGACGCTCAGAGGATGAAAAGTTCCTGTTATACATAAGAGGCAGTTCCACATTCTCCACAGCCGTTGTCTTGGCAAGGAGGTTGTAGTTCTGGAACACGAATCCGATCTTACGGTTTCTCAGCACGGCACGCTGGCGACGCTTCATTGTGCGTACGCTCACACCATCGAGATAGTATTCACCGGATGTGGGAGTGTCAAGGCAGCCCAACTGATTGAGCAGGGTTGATTTTCCTGATCCTGAGGTGCCCATGATGGTGACAAACTCACCTTCGTATATCTTGAATGATATTCCTCGGAGCGCATGTACGGTTTCTGAACCAACGATGAAGTCACGCCTCACGTTATCCAGTTCAATGACCACACGACGCTCTTGAGTATCTGATTTATTTTCCATAAAAATTATAATTGTAGCCCCTCACCTGCCTTGCAGGCATCCTCTCCCCAAGGGACGAGGAAGGAGTTACCTTTATTTGCGAAAGGGCTTATTCTTATTTATTAATGAAAATACTAACATTCCCCTCGCCCCTTGGGGAGAGGGTGCCCGTAGGGCGGGTGAGGGGCTGTATTACTTACTTGCAGCTTGTCCTTGTCCTTGGCCATTTCTTCTTCCTGGAGGGCCTGGCATGAACGGATTGCTATTGCCCGATCCGCCTGGCATCATCATAGGCATGCCTGAAGAGAAGCCTGTGAGAACCTCTTTACCTGCGCTGATACCTTCTGTGATCTCGGTAAGAGCGCCATTGCTGACGCCTGTCTTTACTGGGATAGCCTTCAGGTTCTTACCATCCTTCACCCAAACCTTTGTCTTTGAGTCGCAGTCGATGATCTTACCTTCTGGTTCAAGCATTGTCTCAAGAGGAGCGAAACGAAGGGCCGCAACAGGAGCTGCGAGTACGTTCTGCTTCTCTTGAGTGACAATTGTCACATTGGCTGTAAGTCCTGGCTTTAGTTTGAGGTCAGAGTTCGGAGCTGAGATGACAACCTCGTAAGTCACAACGTTATTAGTTGTTGTAGCAGACTGGCGAACCTGTGTTACCTTTCCCTCGAATACATCGTCTGGGTATGCGTCAACGGTGAATGTAACGCGGGCACCCTGTTTTACGTCTGCGATGTCGGCCTCGTCAACGTCTGCTACAACTTGCATATTGGTGAGGTCCTGAGCAATAGTGAAGAGCTCCGGGGTATTGAAACTTGCTGCCACGGTCTGTCCCTCTTCTACAGCCTTACTGAGCACTACGCCGTCAATAGGTGAAGTGATAGTGGCATAGCTGAGGTTTGTCTGTGCCTTTCGTACACTTTCCTTTGCTGTTGTCACGCTTTCCTGAGCTTGAAGATATGAGAGCTTTGCATTCTCAAAGTCGTCGGCAGATACGAGCCCCTTGTCATAGAGCTTCTGATAGCGCTCAAAGTTCGTCTTCTGATAAGCGAACTTGCTCTCTGCAGAAGAAAGGTTTGCCTTCTGGGTAGAAAGCTCGGATATAAGGTTGGTCTTGTCAAGTTCTGCAATGACCTGTCCTTTCTTAACGACACTATTATAGTCAACATACAGACGACTAACGATACCACTTACTTGAGTACCTACGGTGACACTTGTTACCGGTTCTATTGTGCCTGTCGCTGTAACACTGCTTGATATAGTGGTGTTTACGATTGTAGCTGTTTCAAAACTTACCTTTCTCTCTTTCTTTCCAGAGAAGAAGAATCCAGCCAATGCAACCACAGCCACAGCAGCTACACCACCGATGATAACTTGCTTGTTCATAGTCTAAAAAAAGTGTAAAGTATATAGTGTAAGGTGTAATGTAGATAGCACTATTCCTTATTTTGTTATGATATTTTTATGTAAGGTTTCAAGACTATCTACATTACCCTTTACGCCTTACTCTTTAATCTGAAAAAATTACCTCTGATAGAACTCCAACATTCTTATATTCAGGATTGTCATGTACTTGCTCTGCAACTCATTCTGTTGTGCAGAAAGAAGACGTGACTTTCCGTCCTGAAGTTCCACGATGTTCTTAAGTCCGAGGCGGAACTGCTCGCTGAGAAGCTCATAACTTGTCTGCGCACTCTCTGTACTGACTTTTGCAGCCTTGTATTGCTGCTGATTGTTCTCTGCCTGAATCCAGTAGTTTTCAAGAGTACTATAGAGAGAAGTCTGCTTGTCCTTAAGGTCGAGCAATGCTTGCTGACGGCTTATCTCTGCCTTATTGACTGCTGTCTTCTTCTGGCGCTGATCAACAATAGGAACGCTGAGGCTGACACCACCGCCTAAGGCGAAGTTCTGCTTTGACTGGTCTCCCCATCCCAGATCACTCATAGAGGATGTACTTGTACTTGCACTTGCGTTTACGCCTATAGTAGGTAGCGACTGTGCATTAGCAATCTTCTTGCTGATCTCGGACGATTCGATCTGGATTTGCAGACTCTTGAACTCTGGACGATTAACAAGAGCCTTTTCATATACACGCTGCAATGATGGAATCTGGGCAAGAGCCATTGCATCTGTAACATCCATACCGCTTATCTCAAATGGCTCAGTAGATGTAATCTGCAGGAGCTGTTTCAACTGGCGCTTGTAATTACGAGCCTGACTCTCTGCCGATACTACATTGTATTCATCCTGAGCACGTTGTGCGGTAAGCTGCATGAGGTCTGCCTTACTCATCTTGCCAATCTCGACCATGTCCTTTCCGCGGTTCTCGTTTGGCTTTGAGAATTCGAGGGGAGCCTTCTGCACCTTTATATTCTCCTCTGTATATGCTATCTGCACATAGAGCTGGGCTATCTGTTCCTCGATACTGCGTGCTGTGGTGGTTGAGTCCACGGCATTCTGGGCAAGTGAGAGTTCGTTGAGCTTTACCTGGTTGCGGTTTCTGTTACCGTTCCATACAGTCCAGTTGCCGTTAAGACTATCCGAGCCGTTGTAATAGACTTTGTCCACACTTGCCATTGCCCTTCCGTCAACAACGGTTGACATACCAGCGGTAGGCCAGGGACGATAATTTAAATTCTGGCTCGTTGAGAAGTTGAGGGACGGCAATAACTGTGCTTTTGAAGACTGCAAGTCCTCGTTGGTTGACATGCGCTGAAGAGAAGACTTCTTTAGCGATATGTTGTTCGCCATGGCATAGTCAATACATTCCTGCATCGTCCATTTCTTCTGCGCAAAGGTCGGAATCGACGAAATGAGCAATGCTGCCAATAAATAATTTTTTGCGTTCATTTGTTATAGGATTTAATATTTGTCTAATTTGAGACTGAAGGCTAAAGGCTTTTGCCGTTCGTCTTTTAGCCTTTTGACTTATATCCTTTGGAAAAGTTTAATCGATATGTTATCTGCGTTTCATAGAGATGATGTCGGAAACCGTGGGTAAAATTAAGCATTTTAGACGTGATGTCAAAATACTTAATCGAATTTTATAGACGTAATCTCTCTATTTTGCTATTCAACGTGATTTTTTATGAAATATTAAGAAAACAGTATCGATATTTTTGTACTCATATCGACAAAAAATGAAACGTGTAAAAAAATCTTAAAAATCGGATAAATATTTGTGAATTTCCGAAATTTTGACTACTTTTGCAGTGGATTTAAAATAGAATTTTACACTTATAATACTTAAAGACTATGCAGAACCTACAGAAAAACAATGGGGTGGTGACTACTTCTCAGTTTACCATCGACAGTAAAAACAAGATGAAAGACAATATGACTGTCACTGGATTATCCTATGGATGTGTTGTTATATCTTGTATCGGATCAGAGTTTTGGACGGACTAAAAACCTAAGTTAACAACAAACAAGAGCGGTATCACTAAGAGGTGATACCGCTCTTGTTTTGTATGAGTTCATTACAAAAAGTTCGTTTATATCTCCTGGGTATCTTCCAGTTTCCTATATGCAGAAAGGGGAACACTTGGGGTTATTCTTTTGAGAAAATCCGTAAGAGTCTCAAAGTAGGCCTTGTCGGAGGAAGGGTTTATAAAATCACGACAGATATAATGCTCGTCGCCTTCCACTACGAATGACACCAGTTCGTTGGTGTATTTCCTCATTTCTTTAGATAGACGGGTGAAATATGCGTATGGTACGATTTTGTCTTTCTTGCTTTGCATGAGCAGTATAGGACGCTGGTCGATTCCTTTTACGCTACATAGCTTGGATAGTGTTATGCTGTCGGCCGCGCTCATATCCTCTATGTCCTTCACGCTGGCATTCGGGAAGTCGTACTTCGGATCTGCCTCGTTATGATTGAAGGCAAAGTAATCCTCGAATGAAGAATATGCTGATAGGGATATTGCGGCATTGATATCATAGCTTTCTATCATTGAGCGGATGGCAACGGTTCCTCCCATAGCAACACCCATAACGACGATAGGCAGATTGATGTAGTCGGTCTTTGTCTTTATGTAGTCGATGACAGCCTGAACATCCTTTATTTCCTCGTAACGCTTGCTGTCGTCAGTCTTGGAGTGATTGCTTACGTCCATGGTAAACGTGGCATATCCAAGTTTGTAGAACTCCATGGCGTGACCATAGTATGCTGAGGCTGACGGGGCGTCTCTGCCTGATATACAAATCACAATTCCCACAGGAATGGCCGGACATATCTCGTAGGCGATGACCTCATTGCCGTATTGGTTTCTTAGGTTGAGTGAGTCGGGAGCAGGAAGACCGAATTGTTGTGCGTCATACTTGGTACTATAGTCCACATCCATCTGCTGCAGACATCTTTCTATCTGCAGTTCCTTATCTGCTATGTCGTCATCAATCATAATAGACTGAGCGCCGGCAGATAAGCTAATAAGGCTAAAAAACAAAAATACAATATATTTCAGTTTCATATCCCACAAGATACGGATTAATATACCTTTTATAAAAAAACAATACCTCTTCTTTTATTCAACGTAATAGTTGTTGTTTTATTGCGTGGAAACCGGAATTTTCTTTTCCCTTTGTGAAAAAATATAAGGTTGCATGAGGAATATCCCATGCAACCTTTTCAATCTAAAAATCTTATTTGACCTTTCGTAACTGTATATGACGGATATTGAACTTGTTCAGATATGCCTTGTCTGCAGAAACGCTGATGGTTATATCTCCTGCCTTATGGTGGAAAGGCTTTGAGATGCGATAGGTCCAATGTTCTCGACCAGCCCAACGTACTGCTTTATTGCGTAATGGTTTCAGCGAATGTTCTCGACCAGCTTTGGCAAAGCCATCCCAACCCGCGCTGTCAGGATTCTCAAAGATAGGGAGCTTAGAGCCTTCTGTCCAATCCATTGTCCATAGCTTTTGGCCCTCATCACTCAGGTCGTTGAAAGCAACATCCTTTCCTTCGTCAACAGCCTTGATTACTCCGCCCTTGCCTTCTACATCAGTAAGAGATTCAAGAACATAATCGCCCTCGTCAAAATGCTCTGTACGTAAGAGCATAAAAGACATACTAGCATTAGAATTAGATCTATTTCTCGTGAGTTTCAATGCCTTTTGTGGCAAATTGCCGTAACCTGTACGGCGTTGAGCTTGCAGGAACACATTTTCGAGTTTCGTTAAGTCCCACCCGAGTTCATCAATAGCATCCCACTCATATGAGCTGTAAAGCTGAATTCCATGTCTCAAACCTCCTTTCTCGCGCATCTCGGTCTTGAATTTTTCTATATTCATGGCACCACTTACCACGGAGCCAACAATAACGGCAATAGATAAGAGCCATATAAACAGTATTCCTGTCACCTTGTATGGAGAGAGAGGCTTAGTGTTGCTCTTGAATAGTCTTATAAAGGCATTGATAGGAATACCGACAGCAAGCAGAGCTGCAATAAGACCTACCCATAGTGCTGGACCACAAGCGGTAATTGGTTCTGCCAGATTTACAATTTCCGGGAAAATGCCAGCAACAACAGAAACTCCGCCGAAAACGAACAGACACGCAACGAAAATAGCGATAAGTACAGCTATGAAAGCGATGAACAATGGGAGCATCAACAGTATGGCAAAGCAAATGAGCAATGTTTTCAAGCATCCCGAAGCTTTATTTTCCGTTGTCACGCGTTCTGTCTTCTTTCCTTCAGAATCGGAAACCACCTGTTCCCTGATATTCTCGGGATTTACATCCATACCTTGCATACGCAGTTTGTCCTCGGCTGTCCTTGCCTCTGGAACCACAATCCATATCACGAAATATGTGAGTGGAACAAGGAAATTGAATGCAAAGTTTATTATGTTAAAGGGAAAGATATGATGGAAGAATGACATGTTGAATCCCCATCCGACAAAGGCAAGTACCAATATGGCAAGTCGCCAGATTGTCACATCGCCAACACCGAAATAATCAGCCAAGCCCGAGCAGATACCGCCAAGCATCTTGTTATCGGCATTACGATAGAAACGGCGGGAACTTATGTTCTTCTTTATCTTACCGAAGACAGAAGTCTCATCGCCAAATGAACTGAAGAAATTCTCGCTATGCTCAGAGCGGTCATAGCTACCGTCTGGTGTCTCAGAATGTGAAGATGCCTCTCCGTCAATATCAGCAGGATTACCAATCTTGTTTATTATTTCCTTGATAGTCTCAATATTTACGGCTGTCATTCCCTTTTCCTTATACTCCCAAAGCAGTTCGGCAACACGATGCTCTATGTCATCTGCAATCTCATCACCACCTTCCTCATTACGGAAGTAGTTCTTCATGCTCTGGAGATAGTTCTCGAGCAACTGATATGCATCCTCGTCAATGGCATATATTGTTCCACATATATTGATAGAAATGTTTTTTTTCATATTCGGTTGTTGTTATTGGTTATTATTCTGTAAGATATTAACGGTTGTGGCTAGTTCATTCCAACTTGCATCAAGTTGTTGAAGGGCATCCTCGCCTTCCTCGGTTAAGGCGTAGTATTTGCGAGGCGGTCCTTGGGTACTCTCCTGCCATTCGTATTTCAAAAGCCCGTCCTTTTTCAAACGGTTCAGCAAAGGATATAAAGTGCCCTCCACCACAATCATCTCAGCAAACTTCAGTTGCGTGATTATATCATTGGCATACAAGGGCCGATGTCTCAACAGAAGGAGTATGCAATATTCAAGCATACCTTTCCTCATCTGCGATTTCGTGTTATCAACATTTACCATATTATTAATGTTTTTGATTCCTCGGAACACAACGTGCAAAATAATCTCGCACGGTCTTTGATTTTCTGAGTGCAATGTGCGAAGCATCTTCGTACGTAGGAAATAGGGCTTGTCGCTCATAGAGCGGTGCCCGTCTATGATTTCCAAGTACAAAGATATGTATTATTTGGTACTTTGTAATGCAAGGTACTAAATAATTAAGATTTATTTACTGTTTAATTGTCGAAATTTATATTTATTTGCAAAATAGCGGGTGAAAAGTGTTTTTCTGTTTGTTCTTTTTCTTATTCATAGCTTTAGCTCCGTTTTATGTCCGTTTTTGATTCGCTTCTACTCCGTTCCCTATAGGTTTCTCAAAATCTCCCTTAAAATTAGAATTGCAATAGGACTTCAATTTAAGCAGAATACAATATCTTTCTTCCTCCCTTCTTCCTCCTATGATCCTCCCTTCTTCCTCCTATGATCCTCCGCTCTTCCTCCTATGATCCTATAGTTCCGGAAGGGAGAAGAAACGGTTTTACGGCGAAACTACAACGGAGGCATAAAAGAGCCGCATATTTAACGTGAGTTCGTCGAATTCTTTTTAGAATTAGCATGATATAGCAATAAAAAAAGCCCTCTGGATAATCAGGGGGCTTTTCTGTTGCGTATATGCTGAATAATTATTTCTTTGCATTCTTCTTTGCTTCTGTGAGGTCAGGATAATATTCCTCGAATGTCTCTTCGCAGTTGGCTCGGCAAGCCTTTACGATGTCTTCTACAAGACTATTGGCATATACTTCAAGGTTGGTGTAGAACTGTTTTGGATCAAGTGTGAAACTGCCGCTATCGTCCACATTAGGATTAAGGCCATGAGCCTTCTCCCATTTGTCGGGCATTCCGTCACCATCGCTATCTGTCTGTGGCTTGCCGCCTTTAAGTGTAGGCCAACCGCCGGCATCATCAGCAGAGTCGATAAGACCACCCTCTGAACCATTACTGCCCTCTACATCGAAAGAACCCTTGCGGGCTGTTGAGGTTACTCGCTTGTCAATAGCATCACGGTCTAGGGAACAGCCTGCATAGTCAATTATCTTGTCGAACAGGCGCTGTGGGTCTTTGTCAAGACTGATAATAGGATAGTTCCATCGTGGCTCGTCTGACTTGAAAGGCTCTGGGGCAACACATTTCGCCTTCCATTCTTCGTATGTAAGGTTGCCCTTCTTGTCCATCTTGATAGCCTTTATGTTTGTATTGTCCTTGGTGACTTCTTCTGAGCCCTCCATAAAGTTGCCGTTGATGTAAATCTGGGCAGGAACACAAAGTGCACCATTCTCCTTGCTGCAGTTCTTGCAGAAGGTTGTAGGGTTGAAGATGCGGGTTGTTACTTTTTCCTGAGTGGCAGGTCCCGGTTTATAGTAGTTGTAGCAGAGGTTGATTTTCTTTGGTTCCTTGTCTGGCAACTGCTCTCCACCGTATGCGGAGTTACCGCCCCAGTTATAGATGACGTTGTTTACGCAGTCCAAAGGACCTGCAAGCGTTGAAACATAGCCGTGGTCGAAACGTGGCATACGTGAGTCGTTATCAGCAAGAAGGTTATGATGGAATGAGGCACGTTCACCGCCCCAGATACCTCCATATCCGTGAACCGCATTTTTATTGGCACTTGCACGAAGACTCTCGGAAAGGATACACCATTGGAGCGTAAAATCCCTGTTTCCATAGAAAGACCCGACCTCGTCGGTACTCCACGACATAGAACAATGGTCAATGATAATACGACGGTGAGTGCCGTCAAGACCATACTTGTCAAGGTCGTGATGAGAGGCTGACATTGCATCCGCATCGACAATATCACCTACGCGACAACGTATGAAACGGATGATTACGTTATCTGCACTACCAATAGTGAGGGTATAGTTCTTCAGACAGATTCCCTTGCCCGGGGCTGTCTGTCCCAAAATGCTGATACTGCCTTTGTTGATTTTCAGTTCACCCTTGAGTTCTATGGTTCCTGCAACGTCGAATACAATAATTCTCGGTCCTTTCTTTTTTTGGATATAGTATCTGAGCATTCCTTCTGACGGTTGCTCGATATTGTCTTCCAATGTCGTTACATGGTAAACCTTGCCACCACGTCCGCCAGTTGTATAGCGGCCATATCCCTCAGCTCCGGGGAAAGCAGGAGCTTGCGCGAATTGTGCATTTGCAGGCAATAAGGTTGCAAGCGACATCAGTGTCATTACGATTGTTTTTCTGATCATAATATGTTAAGTTTGTTTGTAGTCATTGTAGTGGATAACGCTGCAAATTTACTATTTTTTCCTAAGAAAATACGCAAAACCCAAGAAAAAGTTAGTTTTTTTTCATTTTATCCGAAACTGGCAAGTCGAGGAAGCTAAAGCCAAAGACAGAAAGATGGGCAGTTGGATATTAATGAAAAAAAATGCACCACCCGATAAGTAGAGGTGGTGCATTTTCTGATTACTAAGAAACAATGCTTACTTAGCAGCCTCGATAGAAGCCTTGCGGAACTCTTTCATTGCCTTCTCAATAGCAAGTGAAGCCTTACGAGCACGAGCACCTGCAGCCTTATTACCATTCTCTGCCTGAGCAGCTGCGTCCTTAGCAAACTCTGCATAAGCAGCAGCGATCTTTTCTACTAATTCTTTCATTTTATTATAAGTTTAATGTTAATAGATTCAGTGTATTACTACTTACTGTATTACTTATCGATTGCAAAGATACGTAAAAAATCAAATAATACACAAATTTTATTGGTTTTTTTGACATTTTTTTATAAAAAAGTGCTTTCTGAGGCGTTTTAATGGCATTTTTTAAAACAAATCATTACTTTTGTATTCTAATTGTAGGAAAACCTACATATTTTTACGAATAAATAAAACACTAAAACTATGTCTAGATTTGCATTTAAAATGTTCCTGAAACCGGGTTTTGAGGCTGAATACGAGAAGCGCCATGCCGCAATATGGCCGGAACTGGTAAAGATGATAAAAGATAGTGGGGTAGGGAATTATTCTATCTACTGGGATAAGGATACGAATATACTGTTTGGCTATCAGGAATGTTCGGGCGAGGGAAACTCGCAAGACACGAGTAATGGTATAGATCCTATTACACAGAAATGGTGGGATATGATGGCTGATATCATGGAGGTTAATCCCGAGGATAACTCTCCTGTCACTATTCCATTGAAGGAAGTTTTCCATTTGGATTAAAGATGGCCCCTCACCTGCCCTACGGGCATCCTCTCCCCTAGGGGCGAGGAGAAAGTTACATTTGTTCGCTATTGGCTTTCCTTAATGGATTCATTACTAACTTCTCCCTCGCCCCTAGGGGAGAGGGTGCCCGAAGGGCAGGTGAGGGGCTATTTACAAAACACCGGTCCATTGCCATGCCCTATGCCAAGGCCCTTGCCTCTGCGAATGGCTTCTGTCACATAGTCCTTTCCTCTTGCAACAGAATCCTCAAGCGTATATCCAAGGGCCAGGGATGAGGCTATGGCACTTGAAAGGGCACAGCCCGTTCCGTGAAGGTTTGCGCTTTCTATCTTCTCCGTAGCATAGACGCGTTGTGTGCCGTTGGAAAGACATAGTCTGTCTGCCATTTCCGTGCCTTCCGCATGACCACCTTTTATTAATAGGTTATAATTGCCGGCATTAAATCCGGATAATCCAGATAAAGTTTCCATCTCTGGAATATTGGGCGTGATAAGCGTGCAGAGAGGGAAAAGTTCGGAGACAACAATATCAATGGCATCCTCCGACATCAAGCGACGACCACTTGTGGAAATCATCACAGGGTCTAAGACAATTGGTGATTGAATAATTGATAATTGGTGACGGAGTGTTTCTGCAATGACAAGGGCAACATCGGCAGACGGTATCTGTCCTATCTTTATCGCCTTTACATCAAGGTCGGAAAGAACGGCTTCAAGTTGGCTCTTTACCACATCTGCTGGTACAGGCATAACAGACTGCACCCCAAGTGTGTTTTGAGTGGTGAGAGCGGTTATTACCGATGCTCCATAGCATCCTAAAGATTCTATGGTACGAAGATCCTGCTGTATGCCTGCGCCTCCACTTGGATCACTTCCAGCTATTGTCAATACTATTTCCATAAACTATGAACTATGCACTACCTCCATGCGTCGCCTAAAATCATTGCGCCTCCAAATCCGAGGCTTAATACTTCTTCTACTTTATCAAACGTAACTCCGCCTAATGCCAATACCTTATTATCTATGATACCCTCAGCCACAGCCTTTTCTATCTGCTCTCTGCTGAATGCCGAATTATACCCTTGCTTGGATATTGAATTATAGATAGGTGAAAGTGAGAGATAGTTGCATCTGACTTTCCATTCCTTTATTTCCTCTAAAGAATGGCAGCTTCGGCTGATGCTTCCTTTCCATCCTTGTGGAGGAATAGGATTGCGAGAGTTGAGGTGTATGCCATACAAACCATATTTCACAGCAAGATGATGATGATCGTGAAGTACAAGTCGCGAATAGTATTCCGCAGGAATATCACAAATAAGCCGCTCCATTTCATCAGAAGTGCTCTCCAGCTTACGAAGATGTATTAAATCCACATGAGCGAGATGCTGAACGATTCGTTCAGCCTCCCGCTCTATGAAATATGGAAGTGTGATTACAATTATCATTACACAGCCTTCTGATTAATCATCAGATTGACATGATCGAATGAGCCGTCCCAGTCTTTCCATACAGGTTCTATGCCACGAGCCTTCAGCGCGTTGGCGATTTCCTCAACCGTGCGGTCATCGCTTACGGTAAACTGCTCAAGTGCCTGTGGATAGCTGTAGTAGCCACCCGGATTCACACGACTTGCAGCCGACATGGTAGTTACACCGAGAGTACACATATTATTACGTATAAACTCAGGCTCGCGCGTAGAATAGCTGATATCCACATCATGGTCGAAGATACGCATAGCGAATGTGACCTGTGCCAACTCACGGTCGCTCACAAAACAGTTTGGCTGGAAACCCTCATTCTGAGCAGGGCGCATACGAGGGAAGTTGACAGAGTACTTGGTCTTCCAATATTTCTTCTGAAGATAACGAAGATGATACGCAAGCATAGTTACGTCCGTCTTCCATTCCTTCTCAAGTCCGAGCAAAGCACCCATGCCAATAGAATGAACGCCGGCCATTCCCATACGATCGAAACCGTTAAGGCGCCATTCAAACTTTGACTTCATTCCACGTGGATGATAGTTCTTGTAATGAGCCTCATTGTAAGTCTCCTGAAAACAGATCACGCCATTGAGACCATGATGGGTAAGCATGGCATAGTCCTCGGTTGAGAGAGGCATAACCTCGATCTTCAGGTTTGAGAAATATGGCTTGGCACGATCGAGAGCCTTGGCAAGATAGTCAACGCCCGCCTTTGCTGGATTCTCACCAGTAACGATGAGAAGATTCTCGAAAGGACCGAGCCTCTTGATGGCCTTATATTCATCCTCACACTGGTCAATGGTAAGGATGGTGCGTGCCATAGGATTCTCACGATGGAAACCGCAATACACGCATGAATTTGAGCATGAGTTGGTGATATAGAGAGGGATGAACATTGACATCGTCTTGCCAAAACGCTCACGGGTGTATTTCTGCGACAGACGCGCCATCTGCTCAAGATATGGCTCTGCTGCAGGTGATATAAGCGCCATGAAGTCTTCTACATCACAATGCTCCTTGGCAAGGGCACGACGCACGTCAAGATCTGTCTTTGAGGCAATCTTGCGAGTGGTCTCATCCCATGATATTTTCTTTAATTCATCACTAAACATAGTGTTAATTACTTATTTTACTTACGTTTGGAGCATGGCTTGAAGGCATACTCCTTTAGTTCGGTTATTGTTGGATTTTTTCCGCAAAGGGCACAAGAGTCATTCTTTGGAAACGACATCTTGTTCCACTCCATAGTAAGGGCATCGAAGGTAAGGATGGCATTTGTCATCGGCTCTCCTACGCCTGCGAGGTATTTCACAGCCTCAGTAGCTTGTATGGTACCGAGCATTCCTGCTATGCTTCCGAGGACGCCCACCATTGAGCAGGTCTCAACATCTTCCTTCTCTGGCGGTTCAGGAAAGAGACAACGATAACAGGCTGTGCCGTGAGTATGCGTCATCATCTGACCGGAATAGCGGTTTATACCACCGATACAGAATGGTTTATCGAGCATGATACAGGCATCATTGACAAGATACTTTGTTGAGAAATTGTCAGAGCCTTCAAGTACATAGTCATAAGGACGTATGAGTTCAAGAGCGTTATCCTCAGTAAGATACAGCTCATGCTTGATAATGTTCACATCAGGATTGATGTCTTTGGCACGTTCAAAAGCAGAATCAACCTTTGGGCGACCAATATCTGAAGTCCCGTGGATGACCTGTCGCTGAAGGTTTGTGATAGAGACTGTATCTCCATCTACAATGCCTATCGTGCCAACTCCCGCAGCTGCGAGATACATGACTATCGGTGATCCTAATCCGCCAGCACCTACCACGAGGACCTTGGCATTGAGGAGACGAAGCTGCCCCTCTTTGCCAAAGCCATCGAGAATGAGATGACGGTTATAGCGTCGTTTCTGTTCGGATGTGAGTTCCTTTGTTTCCAGACTCATCATTACTTGAGTTTTCTAAGGTCGTGTGTCAGCTTAGCTGCACAGAAGTTTGGACCGCACATGGTACAGTATTCGCCATCCGTATGACCTGCCTCCTCAAAATACTGAAGCGCGCGCTCTGGGTCGAGTGAGAGGTGGAACTGGTCACGCCAACGGAAGTCGAAACGTGCCTTTGAAAGGGCATTGTCACGAACCTGTGCGCCCGGATGTCCCTTAGCAAGGTCAGCTGCATGAGCCGCAATCTTATAGGTAACTACACCTACACGCACATCCTCTTTATTAGGCAAAGCGAGATGTTCCTTTGGTGTTACGTAGCAGAGCATAGCGGTTCCCATCCATGCTATCTGTGCTCCACCAATAGCGGAAGTGATATGGTCATAGCCCGGTGCGATATCAGTAACGATAGGACCGAGCGTATAGAAAGGAGCCTCATGACAATGGTCGAGCTGACGATCCATATTCTCACGGATCTTCTGCATAGGAACATGACCAGGACCTTCGATGAATGCCTGTACGTTCTTATCCCATGCACGAAGCACGAGTTCGCCCATTGTGTCAAGCTCTGCAAACTGAGCGGCATCATTAGCATCTGCCGTACAACCAGGACGCAGACCGTCACCAAGTGAAAGGGCTGTATCATACTGAGCTACGATATCACAGATCTCATCAAAATGCTCATAGAGGAATGACTCCTTATCATGGATAAGACACCACTTTGACATGATACTTCCACCACGACTGACGATTCCACAGAGACGTGAATCTGCAAGATGTACGTTGTGGCGACGGATACCTGCATGGATTGTGAAGTAGTCAACACCTTGCTCACATTGTTCTATGAGGGTGTCACGATATATTTCCCATGTCAAATCCTCCACTTTTCCGTTCACCTTCTCCAATGCCTGATAGATAGGAACGGTACCAACAGGAACAGGACAGTTACGCACAATCCATTCGCGAGTCTCGTGAATGTTATCGCCTGTAGATAGGTCCATAAGGGTATCGCCACCCCACTTGCATGACCATACTGCCTTGTCAACCTCTTCCTCAATAGAAGATGTAGTAGCAGAATTGCCGATGTTGGTGTTAATCTTCACAAGGAAGTTACGACCGATAATCATCGGCTCAGCCTCCGGGTGATTGATATTTGCAGGAAGTACGGCACGACCACGGGCAATCTCGTCACGCACGAACTCTGGTGTGATATGCGATTTTATTCCGAGTTCCTCGCAGTTCATATTCTCACGGATAGCTACATACTCCATCTCAGGAGTAATGATACCAGCCTTGGCGTATGCCATCTGAGAGATTGACTTGCCTGCCTTTGCCCTGCGTGGCAACTGTATATGCTCAAAACGCAGAGAATCAAGTGAGTGGTCGGCAAGACGCTGCTTACCATATTCACTTGTCACTTCTGAGAGCTGTTCGGTGTCGTTACGGTCAATAATCCACTGTTCACGAAGACGAGGAAGACCTTTCTTGAGGTCTATCTCGATATTAGGGTCTGAGAACGGACCGCTTGTGTCATAGATATAGACTGGAGCATTTGGTTCCGTGTGAGGAATACCGCGCTCATCCTTAGTAACGGTAGGGGTGAGGTTGACCTTAGTCATTCCGACCTTAATGTTAGGGAACAGCTTTCCCTGCATATAGGCTTTCTCACGCTTTGCGTATGCTTTGTTATCTTGTGGCATTATAAATATAATCTAAAGTGTCGCAAGCTCCACTTCAAGTGAAGAGTTAAGAGTGAAAAGTGAAAAATTTAAATTACATTTTATAGTGCAAGGTTAATAAACGGCCTTAAACTGCAATACTAACTTAAATTCTTCACTCTTAGTTCTTCACTCTTCACTTTCAACTTGAGCCATGCGAAAGTTGAATCATTAATTAAGGAATGCTGTGAGTGGACTTGATGCTTCTGCGCACTCGCTTACAGTGCCAAGACCTGCCTCGTATGCACGACGCCCAGCAATGACAGCCTCCTTGAAGGCGATAGCCATCTGAACAGGATCACCGGCAACGGCAATGGCAGTATTAACCAGACAACAGTCTGCGCCCATCTCCATAGCCTCTGCTGCATGACTTGGAGCTCCGATACCCGCATCAACAACAACAGGAACGTTAGCCTGTTCGATAATGATCTGGAGGAAATCCTTCATGCGAAGTCCCTTGTTTGTACCGATAGGAGCTGCGAGAGGCATTACGGTTGCTGCTCCTGCCTCTTCAAGATGCTTGCAAAGGGTAGGGTCTGCCTGACAGTAAGGAAGCACTACGAAACCGAGTTTTACGAGCTGCTCTGTAGCCTTCAATGTCTCGATTGAATCAGGAAGCAGATAACGTGGGTCTGGGTGAATCTCCAGTTTCAGCCAGTTTGTTCCGAAAGCCTCACGAGCCATCTGTGCAGCAAATACAGCCTCCTCCGCATTACGTACTCCTGATGTGTTAGGAAGTAGCTGAATGCGAGGATTCTGAGTGATATGAGTCAGGAGATCATCCTGCTTATCCTCAAGTTCGATACGCTTCATGGCAACTGTAACCATCTCTGACTCTGATGCATCGATAGCCTTTGCCATTAGTTCATTGTTGTTGAATTTTCCTGTTCCAAGGAAGAGGCGTGAATTAAACTCACGACCTGCAATAATAAGTTTTTCCATTATATTTCTTTATTCTTTACTCTTTCTACTTTACACTTTACTCACGAAACGCTTCATCTCCTCTACCGGATCATCAGCATTCAATACTGCTCCGCTCAATGCTATGCCCGTCACGCCAGTCTGCATTATCTGAGGGATATCGTCTATTGTTATTCCGCCAATGGCAACAATAGGGAGGTCAATGCCCTCAGCCTTCATCTGACTGCAAATGCTGATATATCCCTCAAGACCAAGGATAGGCGACAATCCCTTCTTTGTCGTTGTGAAACGGAATGGGCCACAACCTATATAGTTTGCTCCAGCCTCATAATGAGCACGGACATCCTCAAAAGTATTGGCTGTTCCTCCTATGATGAAGTCATCACCAAGAATCCTGCGAGCCTCCGCTATCGGCATATCCTTCTTGCCAAGATGAACGCCGTCTGCCTTTATCTGCTTAACGAGGTCCACATGGTCGTCGATAATGAATGTAGCTCCTGCCTCTCGGCACATTTTCTGAGCCTCAAGAGCAACAGGAAGTATTTCCTCATCCGTTGCATCCTTCATCCTGAGCTGAATCCAACGGCAACCGCCCTCCAATGCCATACGGATGGAATCAAGGTAGGAATAGCGGTCGTTATAATGACTTATAAATTGTATCATCCTCCGCAAGCTGCCTTGATAATGATAATACTTGTTCCTTCGCTTATTGTGGTTGAAGCCCACTCTGAGCGTGGAATCATCTGATTGCTAATGGCAACGGCAACGCCTTTCTCTGGAAGATTTAGTTCCTCAGAGAGAGCGAGAAGGGTAGTAGCCTCTGTTGCTACCGGCTTGTTGTTTACGCTTATATTCATATCTGTTTAAAAGTACTAACGACCCACCCCAGCCCTCCCCAAGGGAGGGAGTCTTAGGATGGTATTATTGTATCAAAAATCTCCCTCCCTTGGGGAGGGTTGGGGTGGGTCGAATTGCTGAAGTTCGAACTTATTATATACAAAAAATCCCTATCTCAGCACCAAATTCTCGGGTACGTGAAACAGGGGTATATTTGGGTTAACTCGTTCCTTGCGACAGCATTACCTGCATCAAGTTCTATGGGTATAATCTCAGCCAACCTAAGTCAGCACCCCGTTTTCGGGGTGCAAAATTAGTGAATTTATTTGGATAAACCACTCTTTACTGCAATTTTTTAGTATTTTTTCACTTTCTCCTTTCTAAGGTCAAGGACAATACGCAATCAAATTGAAAAGTGTGCCCTTAGGCGAAAGGCATGTTAATTATTAATTGTTAATTAGAAATCGCTCTTATCATTCTGTCATTTCCAAAGGCATCCTTACGTAATTCAATATCGTGATAACCAAGCATTTCAAGTATCTTTACGGTCTCTTTTCCGTATGCTCTGTTTATCTCGAAATATAGTCTTCCACCTCTGCAAAGGGCATGTGTTCCGTATTCTGCTATTGCCCGATAGAAAAGAAGCGGATCTGCATCAGGCACAAACAACGCCTCGTGAGGTTCATGCTCAAGCACATTCCTCTCCATATCCTCAGCCTCCTTTACACATATATAAGGAGGGTTACTCACAATCACATTCCACAAATCCCTATCGCTGTCAGGGGCATTTAGGGCATCTTGCATATAAATATCCACGCTTGCTCCAAGTGCCTTTGCATTTTTCTTCGTAACTCGCAGAGCTGTATCTGAAACATCCCAAGCAGAAACCTCTGCCTCAGGTATCTCTAATGCCAAAGTAACGCTTATGCAACCCGAACCGCATCCCACATCAAGCAGGTATTTCTTTCCGTTCCTGTTTCCGCGAATATCCTTGTTCTCATCTTTTATCCAAGTCACAAGTTCCTCTGTCTCAGGACGTGGGATAAGCACACCCGGCTCAACGGCAAATTGTCTTCCATAGAAATCCGCACGACCTATTATATATTGCACAGGCTCGCCCTTCTCCAATCGCAGCATCATCCCCTCAAGGCTCTCCTTATCATCATCCGAAAGCCTATCCAAAGCCCCAAGACAGACATCCACGAAAGAAAGCCCGAAAGATTCCTCCAATAGCATTTTCACTATGCTATTGGCTTCTCTTTCATCATAAATACCAGATATTCTATTTACAAGTTGCTTGAAATTCATTTTTTATTATTCTTGTTGCAAAGGTAAATAAAAAATTCAATAGTGCAAAGGAATTCGACGTAAATCCTATACAAGTCCGTTGATCTTCCGTTCTTCCTCCGTACCAAACTCGATGAAAGTCCCATTATAGAACGGACTAAGAACGGAGGTTCATCGAGTTTGGTTCGGAGGAAGAACGGAGGATGAACGAAAAAAGAACGAAGCTTTAGTAGATGCAGAAAATCTGTATTTCGTGATTGAATGTGGATGAAATTGGGAAATGTTTTTTTGCGGATATCGATAGTTAAACAAGGTTAAAGCATGGAAAAAGTTGTAATTTGTCATTTTATTATAATATCTTTGCAATCGATATCCTTTTCAAAAAACTAAATTTATTATTTGATATGAAAATCTGGTACAAGTTTCTCTTTTTGCCTATTCTCATCTTTGCTCTTGTCGGATGTAGTGATGATGAGCATGAATCAGTGTCTCTCAGTCAATACAAGGCTAGGGATGGCGAGGTCACGCAGCTTCAGAAACATACGATTGGTAAGGGAGTTCCTATCATTATCATGTGTGATGGAATTACTGATAAAGATATTACAAATGGCGTATATCGTCAGGCAACCACTTGGGCTCTGGAAGGGCTTTTCTCTGTGCATCCGATGAAGTCGCTGAGAGATTACTTTGATGTGTATGAGGTAACTGCGGCTTGCTATCCCAACCAACCCACGAGGACGGATGGGGATAGTATTATATACTATGACAATGACGTTAGTATCGATATTGGTAGATATGAAAATATAGTAATGGGAATTATTGGCGAAGAGCGTTATGACGATGTGACAACCATAGTCCTGCGTGACGAAGAATGTTATAGTTGTGCTTTCATTTCCCCTTCAGACTCTGACTATTATGCTGATATCCCTACGGGCTATTCTTGTGCATACGTTGCGATTCCTTTTGGCGAAGGACTGCAAAAAGACTTAACCGAATTCGGCGAATATATCTACCGTGGGAACTTATTGCATGAAGCAATAGGTCATGGCTTCGCTAAGCTTGCTGATGAATACGTTGATGAGGACTTAAAAGGGGACGATTACGATTCTGAAAAGATGTGGGTGCTGGAATGGCAGAAATATGGTTACTATAGGAATATATCTTTCGATAGTGATGTTACGAAGACATACTGGGCAGACTTTGCTGCTGACAGCAGATATGATTTTGAGAAACTTGGCTGCTACGAGGGAGGAAACTACCGTGAAAAGGGTGTCTATCGTCCTACTGAGAACAGCATGATGAGAAATCACTATTTCGGCTTTGACGTTTTTGGGCGTTCGATGATTTATAAACGTTGCATGAAGATAGCCTATGGTGATAGCTGGGAGTTCAATTATGAGGATTTCGTGAAATTTGACCTTGAGAAGGCTAAGGCTGAGTATCAAGCAAACCATTTAACTTATTCAAAATCCATGCGCTCCTGTGCTCCACCACGATTTGTAAAGATGAAAGCTTCACGATAATTTCAAAAACATAAAAATATTTGATATGAAATTCTGGTACAAACTTCTTTTTTTGCCTATCCTGATCCTTGCGCTTGCTGGATGCGGGAAAGATGATGATGATGTTATTAACCCTGATGCCCCATATCATTCTCTGGATATGAAGGCCGAGGATGGCAAGGTTACACAGCTTCAGAGGCACACGGTAGGAAAGGGTGTTCCTATCATTATTATGTGTGATAGATTTTCGGATAAGGATATTACAAATGGTAACTATCGCGAGGCTACCACTTGGGCTATGGAAGGGCTTTTCTCTGTGCATCCGATGAAGTCGCTGAGAGATTACTTTGACGTGTATGAGGTAACTGCGGTTTACAATCCCAACCAATCCACGACTACGGATGAGGATAGCATTATATTTGCTGATGTCGCTAACGAACCTACGATATATAGTAATAGAGTACTGGAAATTATTGGCGAAGAGCGTTTGGAGGATGTGACAACCATAGTTCTATGTAACAAAGAATTTAGAAGTAGTAGTACCTTATGCTTTTCTCCTGACTATTATGCTGATATCCCTACGGGTGATGCTATAGCATACATTTCGTTTGCATTTGGCGAAGGACCGATGAAAAACTACTTTGACAAATTCGACGAATATTACCACCGTCATGCCTTATTGCATGAAGCAATAGGTCATTGCTTCGCTAAGCTTGCTGATGAATACGTTGAAGATGATGAAGAATGGATTGATCCCGATTATGAAAAGGAGCACTTAATGGAATGCCAGAAGCATTGTGTCTTCAGGAATGTATCTCTAGATAGTGATGTTACGAAGACATACTGGGCAGATTTTGCAGCAGACAGCCGATATGATTTTGAGAAACTTGGCTGCTACGAGGGGGGATACTACCAAGAAAAGGGTGTCTATCGTCCTACTGAGAGAGGTATTATGAGTACCAGTGATTGTGTTTTCCATGTTTTTGGGCGTTCGATGATTTATAAACGTTGCATGAAAATAGCCTATGGTGATAGCTGGGAGTTCAATTATGAGGATTTCGTGAAATTTGACATAGAGAAGGCTAAAGCTGAGTATGAAGCTGACCAAGAGCGGTCTCATTCCGTTTATTCAAAATCCATGCGCTCCTGTGCTCCTCCACGTTTTGTGGATTGTGTCTCAAGGTTGAAAGATGTTAAAACAAGGAAATAACAGATATTGGGCATGTTCCCATCTGACATTCTTATGATTCTAAATTAAGAAAAAGACTTTTTGATATGAAATTCTGGTACAAATTTCTCTTTTTACCTGTTTTTATCCTTGCACTCGTTGGATGTGAGAAGGATCAGGAATTAGTATATCTCCCTCCTACCGAGACTGAGGATGGTAAGGTTACGCAGCTTCAGAAACACACAATTGGCAAAGGAGTACCTATCGTTATTATGGGTGAAAGATTTACGGAATCGGATATTAAATATGGCAGGTATCGTAAGGCTACCAACTGGGCTTTAGAAGGACTTTTCTCTATGCGTCCGATGTTCACGCTGAGAGATTACTTTGACGTGTATGAGGTGACCGCTGTATCCTTTGCCAACAAATCTGAAGATACAGCGTTTAGTTCAGATTTTTCTGGTCGCTCAGCATCTGGAGATTGCGATAAAGCTGTGGAATATGCGAAGAAGGCCATTGGTGAAGAGCGGATTGACGATGCAACAACCATTATTCTCAACAATCAGGACATATATGGAGGCTCGTGCTGCCTAGACGTAAGCTATACATCTTTACCGTTGGCGGAATTAAATCAACATACATCTTATGTTTCCGATATCCCTAAAGGATGTGCTGTAGCTTTCGTTTCGCTTGAGGGATATGACGTAAGAAGTATAAAACACTATGATGTATTATTGCATGAGGCTATAGGTCATGGTTTCGCCAAACTTGCTGATGAATATGTTGATGATGGAATTGGACCAGTTGAGACTGATAAAGAGTGGTTGATGGAATATCAAAGCAAAGGTTACTATAGGAATATATCTTATGATAGTGACGTTACAAAGTCGTGCTGGGCCGACTTTGCTGCTGACAGTCGATATAATTTGGAGAGACTGGGGTGCTATGAGGGCGCGGAATACACAGAAAAGGGTGTCTATCGTGCAACAGAGAATAGCATCATGAGACGTAACGATTCCGACTTTAACGTTGTTGGTCGTGTGATGATTTACAAACGTTGTATGAAGATTGCCTATGGTGATAGCTGGAAGTTCAACTATGAGGATTTCGTGAAATTTGACCTTGAAGGTACCAAGGCAGAGCATGAAGAAATCAAAAAGCAATATCCTGACTATTCAAAATCCATGCGCTCCTGTGCTCCTCCATGTTTTGTGGATTCAGATTCATGGCAGAGAGTAAATAAACCAGCGAAGTAACAGATATAATCTAAGCCCCCATTCCTGCAAAGAATATGGGGGCTTGATTGTAAAGCTTTCGCGTAACTCATGATGTCTGATGAGCGAAAAAAATAATGTTAAAGCAAGAATAATATGGTAATTTGTCATTTTCTTGTTATATCTTTGCAAACGATATTCTAAAAACTTAAACTAAAAACAAGATTTGATATGAAATTCTGGTACAAACTTCTTTTTTTGCCTGTTTTTATCCTTGCATTTGCTGGATGCGGGAAAGATGAAGATGATGAGCCTGCAACTAAGCCTGATTCCAACATCTCCATAGAGGATGGGAATAACGGCAAGGTTACGCAACTTCAGAAACACACAATAGGTAATGGAGTTCCTGTCGTAATCATGTGTGATGGATTCCTTGATAAGGATATCACAGGAGGAAGGTATCGTAAGGCTACCACAATGGCGCTTGGGGAACTGTTTTCCGTCTATCCTATGAATATGCTGAGAGAATACTTTGATGTGTACGAGGTTACCGCAGTATCAGATAATGACTCTTTCTCTGCAAACTCCAAGACAGCCTTTAGTGTGAAAATCTCCAAGGATTCCAATCCTAAGGCTGTAAGTTCCAACATAACAAATCACGATGATAAGAAAGCTGTGGAATATGCGAAAAAGGCCATTGGTGAGAAACGTATCAATGATGCATTAGTCGTCATCCTTATCAATGATAAGAGCAGTGCAGGCCTCTGCTCTCATTATGGCAATTATATTAAGTCCGACATCCCCAAAGGCTACTCAGAAGGATGCTCTGTAGCATACGTAACACTCATTGATACCAAAGATTTTAAGCCTGATTGCAACATAGTGCTATGGCATGAGGCTATTGGTCATGGCTTTGCTATGCTTGCTGACGAATACGCCAGAAAAAATGGGAAAATTCCAGATGCAGAGAGGCTAAACATGGTTGACTTGCAGAATTATGGCTTCTATAGTAATATCTCATTCAGTAGTGATGTCAAGAAATCAAAATGGGCAGACTTTGCTGCTGATTCCAGATACAAATCCGAGCACTTAGGCTGCTATAAAGGTGCCGCATGCTACGCATCAGGTGCATATCGTCCTACATCTAACAGTATTATGAACAGCGGTGACAGCTTCGATGTCGTTGCCCGTTCTATGATTTACAAGCGTTGTATGAATATTGCCTATGGTGACAGTTGGAAGTTCAACTATGAAGATTTCGTGAAATTTGACCTTGAGAAAGCAAAGGCCGAGTACGAAGAATTCAAAAAGCAATATCCTGACTATTCAAAATCCATGCGCTCCTGTGCTCCA
>ODAI014036274.1_pt1 | contig 28091 bp, 17 predicted proteins | sample 1539321 | NCBI WGS metagenome assembly ODAI01 (sample SAMN02144231, study PRJEB22623) | gut metagenome | biome: sheep rumen | host: Ovis aries | place: New Zealand
CAGCTGGAGGAAAACCTCGCGCTGGCGCAGCGGCGCGGACAGCGCCGGGGGCTGAAATGGGGCGTGACAAAGCTCGAGCGCGAGGATTACCGCGCGCTGCTGGCCGATCTCGGTCTGGGGCTGGAGGACCGGCTGACCGCGAAGGTCGGTCTGCTCTCCGGAGGACAGCGGCAGGCCGTAACGCTGCTGATGGCGGCGCTGCGCCGCCCGAAGCTGCTGCTCCTCGACGAGCATACCGCCGCGCTCGATCCGGCCACCGCCGTCAAGGTGCTTGAGCTGTCCGACCGCATCGTGTCGGAAAACGGGCTCACCGCGCTGATGATCACCCACAATATGAGCGACGCGATCCGGCACGGCAACCGCCTCATCATGATGGACGCGGGGCGCATCATCCTCGATATCAGCGGCGAGGCCAAGCAGCGCCTCACCAAGCGCGAGCTGATCGACCGCTTCGCCCAGTCCGCCGGCTATCAGCTGGAGAGCGACCAGACCCTGCTGAGCGGACACTGATCCACGGATCAAACAACCGTCCTGCCGATGCATCGGCAGGGTGGTCATTTACATAATTTGATTGACGTAATTATCGTTTTGCCTTGCGGAACATGAAGGCGCGGGCGGCGGAGATGGCGAGCTTGTAGGGGAGCGGGCGCAGATCGCGATCGGCCTCGCGCAGCTTGTCGCGGATCGGCAGTCCCTGCGGGCAGTGCTGCTCGCAGTTGCAGCTGTTGCGATTTTTGGAATTTGGATGAGCAAAAGCAGAATAGGCACTTGCGTTTTGTAAAAACTTGTGATATTATGTCACTAAGTATGAGTATGCTGCTAGTCCCTTATCGCGTACAAATGCCTTTCATGCCCAATAGACAGAATCCCAATTCTGTTTTCTTTTGCCCCTCCGGCCCTCCCTCCGGAGGGGTCTTTATATCTCATAAAGCAAGTATCGGCAGGAGCCAAGGCTCCTGCCGAAGTTTTATTGCCAGTTCAAAACGCCATAGCCGAGAATGCGGGCATCCGCGGGGAGGTAACTGCCCTGTTCCACCGCGTTGTTGGAATTGCCCTCGACCGTCAGCAGGAGTCCGTCCCGCATCGCGGTAACGAGTCCGACATGGTCGGGCGTTCCATCCAGATCCCGGTCAAAAAAAACGAGGTCGCCCGGAAGCGGATGGCACTCGGCCGCGAGCCACTGTCCGTTCCCGCCCTCCCGGAAGGAGGCAACGCCGTCCTCCATGGAGGCAAAGGGCGTAAAGTCGGCGGGAAGGCCCGCATCGGCCATCGTCTGCACGACAGCCCAGGAGGCAAAGGCGCCGCACCAGGGGGTTTCCTCGTTCCATCCGTTGGCGTAGGCCCCGCCGACATACCACTGGGTATAGTAAAGTCCGCTGTCCTCTCCTCCGGCAAGGATCTGCCCCTCGCTGCCGAGCTGCGATTTTGCGATCTGCAGCAGGCGGACGCGCCCGTTCATTTCATCGGCACTGACCGGGCGCTCTGTCGCCGCGGGCTGCGGCGTGTGCGTCGGGGCAGGGACCGGTGTTTCCGCAGGCGGCGCCACGGTCTCTTCGATCACGGGCGGCGTCGGCTGCGGCTCCGGGCTTGTCTCGCAGGCGGTCAGGAACAGGAAAACAGCAAGGCATGCCGCCGAAAGCATTCGGTGGAGTTGTGCCTTGCTGTTTTTCGTGTTCATGGTATCCTCACTCGAACAGGTTGTCCTTGCCCGTCTGCAGATTCATATCCGGCTCCACATAGAGGTTTGCGTCGGATTCCAGATAGTAATACAGGAGCGTGGCATAGCCGACGACGCGGTTGTTCGCCGTATCATAGTCGATCTTCGTGTAGTTGATGGAGGTGATGCGCTCGTCCTGCGCAAGATAGCGCAGCATCTGCTTAAACTCCGGATAGGACATATCGAAGTCAATGTCGATATTCACCGAGCAGAGGATGGAGCCATCCGTCAGCTGGATCAGCGGATGGACAACGCCAAAGGCAAAGTTGATGTCGCGCCCCTCCGAATGGCTCAGGCTGTCGTAGGTACGGCCGAACATCAGCTCCATGTCGAGCTGATCCTCCAGATCCATCACATAAAGGATCTGATCCTCTTCCTTCAGACCGCCGGGGAAATTGGAATAGAGCGTGGCTCTGTCCTGCTCCAGCTGCTCCATGGCCGCGGCCACATCCTCGCCGGATTTTGCCACTTCCTCGCGCGCGCCGGGCAGCTCGTCCTTGATCGCGGCGAGCTGGACGTTTTCTGCCAGCTGCGCATCCAGACGGGTCTGCAGGGCCTCGGTCATCATCCCGGCCATGTTGAACTCCGTCTCCATCACCTTATTCTGCGGGACGAGAATGAACACGACCGCCAGAACCGCGACAATCACAAGCAGGATCGCCAGAAGAACCTTCCAGTACTTTCCGAACCAGGTCATCAGAAATCACCTCCGGCTGTAAACTGCTCCAGCATCGGCAGCTTTTCCTGCGGCTCGATGGCCGTCTCCTTGCTTTCCAGCTCCATCTGAATGAGTTCTTCGTTGTAGCGGAGGATCGCGCCGAAGTAAATCGTCCCGTCCGCCTGGGTGACCACGCCGCCGATGCCGCCGCTGCCGCCCGGGGAGAGGGTGCTGTCGTTGCCGTCCTTGTTTTCGTCCTCCTTGTTGGTGTTGAGCAGCCTGTCGATCAGTTCAGCGAGAGAATTTCCCTCGCTGCCGGTATTCGTGCCGGTGTTGCCAGTGGTGTCGTCAACGGTAATGACTTCGCCGGTATTGAGGTTTGCGTCAGCCAGATAGTTATTGTACTTGGCCTGCAGCCAGGGATCGCTCAGGATGAAGTCCTCCGTGTAATCCAGCGCCTCTTGATTGGAGGTCATGAGGCTGGCCATGGTCGCGCGATGGGGCTTGAGCAGGTCGCTCAGCGTCTGCGCATCGCGGTTGTTGACGGCATCCCTTGCGTCCTTCAGCTTCTGCGCCAGGCTCCAGGCATCCAGCTTCTCCGCAGGCGTCAGAGCGTCACCGGCCGAGTCAAGGATACTCAGTGTCATGTCGCCCATGTCGCGCAGGAAATCTCTGCCCTGCTCGGCACTCAGATCATTTTCCAGCTGATCCTTTTGGTTGATGATCGCGTCGATAAAATAGCCCCAGGCGTCGTCGTCGCGGCCGATCAGGGTCTTGATGGCTGCCTTGCGGCGTTCATCCGTCGTAACAATAGGCTGACCGCTCTCGCTGATCGGCAGATAGCTCTTGTACTTGGCCCAGAGAAGCGGGTCCTGTGCGAGAAAATTCTCCGAATAGCCGACCATCGTCTCGTTGGCGGTCATGAGCTTCGCGATCGAGCCGCGATAGCCGTCAAGCGCGCTGTGGAGCGCGGCCTTGTCGCCGCTGTTGACCGCGTCCTTGACCGAGCCGGCTGCGCCGGCCAGTCCCAGCATCTCAGCATTGCTGAGCGGAGACTCGCCCGCACTGACCATGTTTCTCAGCTCGGCGACCATCTGGTTGAAGAAGGCGCTGTTCTCGTCCGCGTCCGGGTCGATATCCATGGCCTGCTTCTCATCGATCATCGCCTGCAGGAGAAGATCCCAGCCCTCGTCATCAGAAGCGACGAGGCTGCTGATCGCGTTCTGCTTTTGTGCAAGGGTATAATTGTCGGTCGCGCTGCCCTCGGTGGGAGGCGCTTCCTCAACATTTTCGCTCAGGTTGGTGTCACCTGCGGCTTCGGCCATCTGCGCCTCAAGAAGTGCCTGCTGGCGTTCCGCCTCAGCGGCCTTCTCCGCCTCAAGCATGGCCTGGAGCGAAGGCAGCATCGCATAGCCGGTGGTGCCACCGCTGCGCTGCAGGCTTAATCCCGAAACGCGCTCCAGCGTCGCGTAATCCAGCCCGCGCAGCTCCTGGATCAGCTGCGCCGCTTCTTCCTTGCTGGCGCAGGAAAATTCAAGACCCATGCCCTCGTCGCCGATGCCGATCGTGAGCACCGAGGCCCCGGCGGGCAGCACGCCTTCCAGCTCCTCCAGCATCAGCGCAAGGTTCGCGTTATAGGTGCGCACCGCGTTTTCCAGTGCTGCCTTGTCTCCGGTCTCGCCGAACAGGTTGTCATAGGCGCGGGAATAGTAGATGTAATTGCCGAGATAGTCCCGGTATTCGTTGTTATAGGCCTCCTGCTGCTCGCGCACGTCCGCGTAGCGGTTGGTCTCCACCTGGGTCTGCATCATGAGCATTTCCTGCTTGGAAAGCTCGCCTGAGATTCTGCTGTTCCATGTGGTGCGGTTGAAAATGATACCAAGCACCGCGCCGACGATGGCCACGCCGCCGAGCAGCACCAGGGCGTACTGCCAGAGCTGGTGCACCTGGTCGCTGGCGCGCGCCACACGGTTGTAGCTCGGAGCGCCGAAGTCCAGATTTGTCATCGCGGCGCCGGTGCAGAGATACCACGCCGGGTCCATCCCGCCGCCGTCGATCTGGATCGGGATTTCCAGCTCGCGCTGCAGCTGCTCGGAATACTCGGGCAGATTGCGCAGGGAGCCGACCAGCACGCCGCGCAGATTCGAATAGCGCCCGGCGTCGGTAGAGCGGTAATAGTCGAGAACGATCTGCGCCTCGCTGAAGGAGCTGCTGTCCCGGTGCAGGAGGCGCTGCATCATGACCTGCCGGTTCTTCACGAAGCTCATGAGCAAAAACTCCGGCTCCGCGTCCATGTACAGGGTCGTCATCGCGGCGTCGCTCTCGGCGGCCACACTGTCAGCCGGAACCTCCGTCTCCTCACGGCGGCGTGTCCTGCGCTGCTTTTTGACGTCGTTCGGCGCAAAGCTCGCCCCGACGCTGCTGACAAGGCTCCGCCCGAACCACTCGATGGCGGCCACGGACAGCCCGAGTCCATTGGCAACGGCGTAGTAGGGCGCGACAAGGCTGCGCGGCGTTGCCCACAGCCGCAGCGTCAGCTCCGGCTCATCCCTTCCTTCCGGCTCGCCGGCCTTTTCATAGGCGATGATATAGTCCTTCACGTCCACCGGGAAGTAGACGTCAAGGTTTGCCTGCAGCAGCGCGTCGAGCTTGGAGCCGGACACGCGCGGCGTTTTGACCTCTTCGGTGATGACCTGCGAGGTACACAGGGAGAACACAACCTGCCGCACACGGCTCAGACCGGCGCGCTCCAACGTGTCCCGGATCGCCGCTTTCACAGCCTCGGGATTGGCAAGGATGCCGTCATCCACCGCCCCGGCCGGGGTGTCGGTCACGGTCTGTGAAAACAGCTGCGGCGAGGCCGTGCCGAGCACGGTCTGCGCGATTCGGATATGTTCGCTGTCTATCTGTATGACCAGCGATTTCCCCGACAGCTTCACTTGACTCATAAGAAGAATCCCTCCTCGGGGTCAGAATGCAAATAAACCAAGGTAAGCGGCGATCAGCGCGTCGCCGAACATGGCGGAAAACCAGATGCCTCCGGCGAGATACGGCCCGAAGGCAAGCTTTTTCCCGGCGCCGCGGCGCATGCGCAGCAGGTGGATCACCGAGCCCGCGACACAGCCGACCACCAGGGCCAGCAGAATCCGCTTCCAGCCGAGCAAAAGCCCGGCGGCAGCCATCAGCTTCACGTCGCCGAAGCCGAGGCCCCGGCCCTGCGTGACAAGCCAGATCAGGAAGAACAGGCCGCCCACCGAGCAGGCGCCGATCAGATACAGCGGCCAGTGCGGCAGGTCGGTCAGCAAGCGGACCAGACCGAGCAGCGCGATCGTGAGGTTCAGCCCATCCGGGATCTCAAAGGTCCGCCAGTCGATCACCGCGAGGACGATCAGCACCGACGAAAGCACGCAGCAGAGCCCCACGCTCAGCCAGTCGCCCGCAAAGCGCAGCGCCGCAAACAGCCAGAGCGCCGCGTTCAGCGCCTCCACCACCGGGTACTGCGCCGAGATGCGCGCCCCGCAGTGGCGGCATTTGCCGCCCTGGATCAGCCAGCTGAGCAGCGGAACGTTCTCCCGCCAGCTGAGCGTATGCCCGCAGCTCATGCAGTGAGAAGGCGTTTTCACGAATTCCTCCTGCTTCGGGATGCGGAAGATCAGCACGTTCAGAAAACTGCCGACGCAAAGCCCCAGCAGGGTCAGGAAGAGATAAGCCAGCCACATAGACGTCCCTCCGTCACAGATACTGGTCATAGGCCTTGGTCATCTGCAGCGTCGGCAGGAAGATTGCCAGAACAATGATCAGCACGAAGCCGGCCATAACGAGGATGATCAGCGGCTCAAGCATCGCCATCAGCTTGTCCGTCGCCTCCTGCACCTCTTCGTCGTAGTAGTCCGCGATCTTGCTGAGCATGCCCTCCAGGTCGCCGGTCTCCTCGCCGACGCCCACGAGGTTATACACCATCGGCGGGAACAGCTCGGTGCTGCGCAGGCTCGCGCTCAGCGAACGGCCCTCGACGACAAGAGAATGCGTCATCGCAACGGCTTCCTGGAAATAGATGTTTTTCATGTTGCCGCCGGCGAGCACCAGCGTCTCCGTCAGCGGGACGCCCGCGCTGAGAAGCTGGGACATGACGCGCGTCAGCAGGGCGCTGGCCGAGCGGACGGTCAGCGAGCCCAGCACCGGCAGCTTGCGGGAAAGCCAGCCGAACACATGGCGGCCGGAATTGGTTTTGGAATAGAGCCAGAGCCCGACGACAAGCGCCAGCAGCACCAGAAGGATCAGCCACCACCACTGCTGGCAGAATTCGCTGAAGGCCATGACCGCGAGGGTCAGCCCGGGCAGCTCGACGTCCAGATCTTCAAAGGTTTTCATGAAGGTCGGAACGATCTTGACCATCATCACGATCAGCACGATCACCATGACGATCATCAGAATGATCGGGTAGATCATCACGCGCATGACCGCGCTGCGGGTGCGCCTCGTTTTCTCGTAATAGTCGCCCATCTGGGTGAAGGCGTCCTCCAGCCCGCCGGACTCCTCGCCGGCCGCGACCATGTTCGGCATCATGTTGCCGAAGATATGCGACTGCTTGCGCACCGTCGCCGCGAGGGAGTAGCCCTTCTCCACGTCGGACTGCATCTCACGGATCGCCGTGCGCAGCTTTTTGTTCTGCGTCTGCTGTCCGACGAGCGACAGCGCCTGCGAGGCAGGCACGCCCGCCCGCAGCACCGAAACATACTGCCGGCAGAACAGGGCCAAATCCTTGGGCTTGGGCTTGCCGAGGAAGGGCAGGTCGATGTCCTTCTGCAGCGCGCCGACCTCCTTGAGGCTCAGCAGCGTATAGCCCGCCCCGCGCAGAGAGTTGCGCGCCGCATCCACGGAAGCCGCTTCGATGGTTTTCTTTACTTTTTTGCCGCTGGCGGCAATTGCCTCATACTGATAAGTCGGCATGGGCTGTTACACCCCTTTCCCCCGTAGGATCGCGGGATCACTGGCGGCGCTCAAGGCCGCATCCGGCTTGACCTTTCCCGACGCGACCAGCTCCGCGATGGCGTCGTCCATCAGCACCATGCCCGAGGCACGGCCGGTCTGGATCGTGCCGGGGATCTGGAAGGTTTTTTGCTGGCGGATCAGGCTGCGGATGGCGTTGGTGGCGATCATGATCTCAAACGCGGCGTGGCGCCCGCCGCCGATCTGCGGCAGCAGCGTCTGTCCGGCGACGCACTCGAGCACGTCCGCGAGCTGAATGCGGATCTGGGACTGCTGCTCCGGCGGGAAGGTGTCGATGATGCGGTCCACCGTGTTTGCCGCGCCCTTGGTATGCAGCGTGCCGAACACGAGATGTCCGGTCTCGGCCGCCGTGATGGCGGTGGAGATCGTCTCCAGGTCGCGCATCTCGCCGACCAGAATCACGTCCGGGTCCTGGCGCAGAGCGGCGCGCAGGCCGGCGGCGAAGCTCATCGTGTCCGAGCCGACCTCGCGCTGGTTGATGATGCACTGATGGCGCTCGTGAATATACTCGATCGGCGCCTCGAGGGTGATGATATGGCGGCGGCTGGTGTGATTGATGTGATCGACCAGCGCGGCCAGCGTCGTCGATTTGCCGGAGCCGGTCGGCCCGGTCACAAGGATCAGCCCGCGCGGCTTTTCCGCCTGCCGGACAAGCACCTTCGGCAGACCGACCTCATCCGCACTCGGCACCTTCAGCGGCAGCAGACGCAGTGCCAGCGCCATGCAGCCCTGCTGAAAGTAAATATTGGAACGCATACGGGTCGTGCTCTGGAAGGTCATCGCGAAGTCCACCTCGCGCTCCTTCAAAAGCTCCCGATACTGTCCCTCGGTGCAGAGCTCCCGGGCCGCCTGCTCGGTATCCTGCTCTGTCAGAGGGGGCAGCTCCTGCCAGATCAGCGTTCCGTCAACGCGAAAGGTGGGCGGCACGCCGACGGTCATATGGATATCCGAGGCATTGCAGGCCAGGGCATCGTTTATCAGCTGTTCCAGCTGTATCATGGAAGCAAATCTCCTAAGCTAAGTAATTGCGCAAGCTGCTGTTACAGCTCCTCGTCCAGAACGCTGCCCGCCGTGATGCGCTGCATCTCGCGCAGGCTGGTCACTCCCTCCCGCACCAGGCGGCCGGCGCTCTCACGCAGGGTGATCATCCCCTCCTGCAGCGCCTGCTCGCGCAGCTCATCGGCTGTGCGCTGGTGGCTGATCATGCCGCGCAGCGTCGGGCTGATCTCCATCATTTCATAAATGCCGATGCGGTCATAATAGCCGGTGCCGGAGCAGCGGGGACAGCCGACCGGGTCATAGATCACGGCCGAAGCGCGCTCCTCCGGCTTGAGGCCGAGATAATCCGCCTCGTAGGGCTGGGGCTGGCGTGCCTTCCTGCAGATCGGGCAGAGCCTGCGCACCAGACGCTGGGCAATAATGCCGACCGTGGAATCCGCGATCAGATAGCTGTCCACGCCCATATCGATGAGACGGGTGATGCTGCTGGCGGTGTCATTGGTGTGCAGCGTGCTGACGACCAGGTGGCCGGTGATGGAGGCCTGAACGGCGATCTCCGCCGTCTCCCGGTCGCGGATCTCACCGATCATGATGATGTCCGGGTCCTGACGCAAAATCGAACGCAACGCGGAGGCGAAGGTCAGATCCGCCTTGGGGTTGACCTGCACCTGATTGATGCCCTCGATATTTGCCTCGACAGGATCCTCAACAGTGATGATATTGACTTCATCGCTGTTGAGCTCGGAGAGAGCCGTATACAGCGTTGTCGATTTACCGGAGCCGGTGGGGCCGGTGACGAGAACGATGCCGTTGGGTTTGCGCAGGATGCGGTCAAAGCGGTTCGACTCATCCTCATGCATGCCGAGATCACGCTTGGTGCGGCTGAGCGCCTTTTTCTGCTGGAGACGAAGCACGCACTTCTCACCGTAGACCGTCGGCAGAGACGAGACACGCACATCGTAGTCTCTGCGGTCGACGTTGGCGGTAAAGCGGCCGTCCTGCGGCTTGCGCTTTTCGGAAATGTCCATCCCCGACATGATTTTGATACGGGTCACGATGGCGGACAGCAGGCCGAGGCTGTAGCTGGCCGTCTCATACAGCACGCCGTCGACACGGCAGCGAACACGCACACGGTCCGAGCCGGCCTCGACATGAATATCGGAAGCGCGCTGGCGGATCGCCTGTTCCACCAGCGTATTGATCAAAACAACGATCGGAGAACCGTTGATGTCCTCCTGGAGGAGCTGATCGGCCAGAGAAGTGACCGCGTCGTCCTCTGTGGTGAACTGATCCACCGCCTCCTGGATCTCCGCCGAGCCGTAGTAGCGGTCGATGGTGACCAGGATATCCTCCTCAGTCGTCAGAAAGAGCTTGACACGGGATTTCGTGGCGAGTGCGATCATGTCGCGGGCGCGCATATTCATCGGGTCGCTGATAGCGACCTGCAGAGTCCCGAGATCGTCGGGCTCATAGCCGAAGGGCAGCACCACATACTGCCGCAGCAAATCGGCGCGCACCAGCTGACGGATCTCCAGCGGGATACTCTGCTCGTACAGATTGACCAGCGGGATCCTGGTCACCTCGGACATGGCCCGCAGGATCTGATCGGAAGAGAGCTGCCCCTCCTGCGCCAGAAGCTCGCGCAGCGTGGCCTCGCCGTCGGAAAGACGCTTGCGGATACTGTCGGCCTGCTGACTCGTCAGAAGGTGCTGACTTTCCAGGTAGCGAAGGATTCGTTCGTTCAATGTTCTCTATCTCCACTTTTGCGATTGATTGAAATGAAACGCAGGCATCAACGGGCAAACCCTGTCCGCTCATGCGCGAGTTCCCGATTTCATGATTTAGCCGTGGCCCGATTTTCAGAGAATCAAGCCACGGTAGTCATTTTACAGATATTCCATCCCATCACGCAAGCCAGAAGCACCGTCAATGCAAGGATTGGCATGGGAAAAACTTCCGCATATCTTCAATTGCTCTGCTTGATGTCTTTTCACGGACGTCCGGCCTGATAAACAGGCCGGACGTCTGCTTAACGGGATGTTTTGATGTCATCCCTTCGCCTCCGGGATCGGAAAAGCGATCCCGGAGCGGAGAAATTCAGAAGATCAGGTTCTGACCTTGCGGGAAACGATCACGGCCATGCCAGCAACGGACAGGGTCGCGAGCACCAGGTACAGGCCGAGGTTGCTCTCATCGCCGGTCTTCGGATTGTTGGGCTTGGAAGGAGCAGCCGTGGGAGCAGCAGTGGGCTCAGCCGTCGGAGCGGTGGTGGGCTCAGCCGTCGGAGCGGCGGTGGGCTCAGCCGTCGGAGCGGCGGTGGGCTCGGCAGTGGGCTCGGCGGTGGGCTCAGCGGTGGGCTCGGCGGTGGGCTCAGCGGTGGGCTCAGCAGTCGGCTCAGCGGTGGGCTCAGCCGTGGGCTCGGCGGTGGGCTCAGCGGTCGGAGCCGGCTCCTCGATCGTGATCTCGATGGGCAGGCGCTGAACCTCACTCATATTGCCGGCGTCATCGGAAGTCTGGATGGCGAGAATGCCGATCACATAAGTGCCAGGAGCAGCGTCAGCCTTAACAGTACCGGTGACCGTGAAGATCATGTCCTGGGTAGCCGTGTGGCTGAAGTTGAAGCGTCCGAGACCCTTGGACTCACCGGAACCGGTAGCTTCCGCAGTCGCGGTGGGCTCAGCAGAGAAGATCTCGTCCCAGGTGTTGTTCTCGCCCTTATTGGATGCATCATACAGGACGAAGTTGCCGTTGGAGCCGAAGGCGTTGAAGGTCTTCTGCCAGGTTGCTTCCTCACCGGGCTTGGCAGCCAGAGCGGAAACAGAGAGAGAGAAGACGAGGACTACGGCGAGCAGAACGGCCAGAATTGTCTGAGTTCTTTTCATTTTCATTTACCTCGCTAATTTATTTATTTGCTTAATTCAGAGCACTGGGGGGATATTTCGACGGGTTCTCATACTTGATCTTGACACGGACAGCGTCGCCGGAGTCAATGCCGTCGATGGAGAGGTCGCCCGGTTCGCCGTCGCCCTGCTGGTTGACGTTACCAGCCAGGAGAGCGTATCCGGAGAGGACGCCGCCTTCCTTCTCATAGTGATCCTTGATCAGCACAGCGTCGCCGGAATCGGTGAAGCCGTTGCAGTTGGTGTCGCCAAGGTTCACGATGTAGTAGACAGCTTCAACGATATTGTCGGGATCGTCGTTGTACCATGCGCGGAGAGTCAACTTGGCACCGGTCGGGACGACCTCGGTGGTGCCGGTGTACTCATCGGTCACAGCGCCTTCGATCTCCATCTCAAGCACATCGCCGTCATAAAGGACGTCAGTCAGCGCAGCCTTCAGATCGTCGGGAGTGATGAAGCCGACGCACGGGAAGAAGTCGATCTCCTTGTCGGTGATCAGGTCGATGTACAGGATACCGTCAGTACCCGCGGCAGTGGAAACGCTCTGGGCCTTGTCGGGATAGCTGTCGATGACCTTCCACGCGAGGATATCGCCTGTGGTGTCAACATCCTGGATCGTGTAGATGACAGGAGTCTGACGGAAGAGCTTGAGGGTCATGTGACCGGTCTCAACGATGCCGGTGCCGTCGACCGTCCAGCGCTTGATGGTCTTGGTTCTGTTGACAGAGCCGGTCTTCTCGATCTCGTACACGCCGTACTCGGTCTCGTAAGCGCCGATCTTCTTGCCGCCGCCGGTGATGCCGGACAGACGGTCAGCAGTGGCGAAGCTCACGAGCCAGGCACGGTAGGTGCGGGCAAGCTCGATGGTGTGATCGTCGATCACGCCGGTCAGGCCGGCCTTCTCAACGAGCTTCTCGAACACGTCCTCACCGTCAGCACGGTGGAGCTCGGCGGCAGCGTCGAGCACCTCATCGTTGCCGAGAGCCTCGATGGCAGCCTTCAGATCCTTCATGGAGCCGCTGGCGTAGTAGGCCTTGATGCCGTCCTTCACAGCCTCAGCCTTGGCGGTGTCTTTCACACCGGCAGCAAAGATGACGCCGAAAGCGAGCGCATAGCTGGGATCGTCGCGCAGGTCGAAGACCACGTCGGTCTTGCCGGTGCCCTGCAGCGTGAGGGTCTTGTTGTGGTAAGTCGGCTTATCCAGAGTCAGGCCGCAGGCGTTGAGCGTAGTCACATCAGCCAGGTGCTGGGCCAGATCCTTGATCTCAGCCTTCGCATCGGCATACTTGGTGAGGTCGTACTCGTCGCTGTCGGCAAACTTGAAGACGATCTTGCCGCTCTTGCTGTTCTGCTCATTGGCGAGCACGTCGAAGTCGAGCTCGTTGCGGCGCTCGCAGCGGTGCACGTCAAAGGCCCAGGTATTGTAGGTGTACTCGAAGGTCGCGAGCTCGCCGTCAACATTGGCGGCAATGTTCGTGAAGTTCGTAGCAACTCCGATCACTTCGGCGATGAAGGCGTTGATACCGTCCATGTGGAAGTAATCAATGACCTCGTTGGCGTCTTCCTCGGTGATGTTGATGAGCCAATCGATCAGGTCGGTGACTCTGTCATTATCGAAGTCCGTGCCATACAGCTCGTTGCCGTTGACAGTCATGGAGGCGGCGCCGTAGTAGTTGACGCCGAGGTCGAAGGCCAGTTCAACAGCCAGAGCCTTCGGGCTCGGGAAGCCGTAGAGGGTGATGCGGTCGGGATCGATGTTGACGGTGATGGTGTTGTCGCTGTCGTCAACAGTCAGGAAGTAGAGCTTGTTGCGGACAACATTGTTGCCGTCCTTGATGTAGTCGTTGGGCAGATACGCGGTGACGTCAGCGCTCGGGAAGGTACCGCCGGTGATCTTCAAAGCGGAGGTGCCTTCGACCGTGCCGACCTGGCCGCGGTTATCCAGCGTGCTGTCGACGATCACAGCGTGGTTGGAGGAAGCGCCGACCTTCACGCCGGCCAGCTTCTTGCCGTTGAGGTCAAGAGCAACATTCTTGTTGATCTCGACAACCTCAGTGCAATCAGAGAGCAGGATCACAACAGCGTCCTTGTTGTTCTCAGCGAGAACCGCGCTCAGCTCGCCGTCCTTCGGGAAGCTGATCTTGTTGCGCTTGTTGGTCTCGGGAACAATCACAACAGCGACGTACTCGACATCGGGCAGCTCAAGAGCGGCGCCATACTTGACCGTCCTTTCTTCGCGCAGCATTTCCTCAATGGAGTGGGTGTCATAACGGCTCTGGCTCTGCAGAACTGCAACAACGTCAGTCGTGAGCTTCCAGACAGAGGGATTGTCGCCCTTCGCGGGTTTCTCATCGACAGTGGTCTGCGCAAGGATCTTGCTGTAGGCCTTCTTGGCATAGTCATAGTAGTTGCTGAAGCGACCCACATCGTAATCGCCGATATCGACGATCTCGCCGATGGTGTTCTCATAGGTCTCGAGGGTGATATCCTCGTCCTGAATGAGCTGGTCGATCACCTGGAAGGCAAACTCAGCCAGACCATTGGAATCGATATTGTAGATATCACTGATGTCGCTGTAGCCGGCGGCGGCAGCGGCGGTGATATACGCCTTGTAAGCCGGGCCGTCCTTCAGCGTCAGCTTCGCATTGCCGTCGATCAGCTGAGCGTCAATGTACTGATACAGCTTATTGACGTTCTTGCGGAGAGACTTGAGGGTGTCGGTGCGGGCGTCGAAGTCTTCGAGTGTGATGTAGAGGGTGATGTCTTCGGTGGCGCCGGAGTTCATGCCGACCTGGATGGTGGCCTTGATCAGCAGGCCGCCGAGTGTATCCTCCGCATACACGTCGTAATCATTGATGTTCGCGTCAGTGGAAGCAACCTCGCGGGCGCTGGCCGTACCGAGGGTGCCCGCGTTCATCTCAACGATGTCGCCGTTGGTCTTGATGACGTCGAGGATGGTCTTCATACCGAAGCCGCTGTTGAGCAGCATGTCGACGGCAGACTGCGGATAGAGCTTGCTCTCGGACCAGAAGTCCTCGCCTTCGATGCCGATATAAAGGCCGGAGCCGGCCAGGGTGTCAGCGATGGCGCTGAACACAGCCTTCTTGTTCAGGTTCTTGCTGGGAGTGAGACGCAGGACCAGGCTCTTGTTGTCGCCGGTCTTGTCGAGCAGCAGCGTGGCCACGCCGCACTCGGCGCCGCCGACAGTAGCGGTCATGCCGTTTTCAACGATGGCCTTGTTGATCTTGTCAACCACGTCGAGCGTCCTCTGCTCGGTCACGTTGACTTCCTCGCGGGTCACGTTCAGATTGCCGCTGCGGAGATCGTCCTTCGTGAAGGTAGCGGTACTGCCCTCGACGGCAACGCCGTTGACCTTGTAGTCATAGCGGAAGGAAGGATCCTTCTCATGCACCGGCAGCTCGATGGTCAGGCTGCCCAGAGCAACGGTCACGCCGGTCCAGTCTTCGCCGTTGAGCTTGACCTGGAACTGGGTGGGATTGTAAACGACAGTAATGCTGGTGTTGGCGGTCAGTGCGGCAGGAACCGCGTCGCCGCCTCTGGTGAAGAGGTCAGCATCCTCGCCGAGAATCTCGGCAGCCTTCCCTTCGACCCAGGCATTGACAGTGTCAACAGGAACGGGATCGCCTTCGGCAACGACAAAGCGCTTGGACTCCTTCTTGCCATTGAGCGCGTTCTCAACTGCAACAGTGAGAACGAAGCGGCCCTGAACGTCAACGGGAACCTCCTCGGTGAGCTCAAGCTCAGCGGGAGCCGCGCCGGTCACGATCTCAGCATCCAGAGCGCTGACCAGATCGGTGATCGCGGGAGAAGCGGTGTTGATCGCGGCGTTGATCGGGGCGGCCTCCAGTGCGGCATCAGCGGCAGTCAGCGCAGCGTAGATGCGGTCGAAGCGGCTGAGGTAATCCTCGATCTCAGCGTCCGTCAGCTCGCGGGAATCAATCAGATCCTGCTTGAAGCCGGCCTTGTTGTCCATGATGGGCTTCAGGTTCACAGTAAGCTTGGCGATCTGATCGTTGATGTTGCCGGAGAACTGGTAGTAGTAAGCCAGACCCTGGGCGTTATACTCGTTGAGGTAGTTATAGAGGATCAGGCTGTTGTTGGGAGCGACGCACTCGTCGATGATGGCCATGACGCCCTTGACGATCGCCTCGTCGTGCACGAAGTTGACGACGCCGGTGCGCAGCTTCTGCAGCTTCTCCTTGTTCAGGCTGCCAAGGTCATTCATGATGTCCGTGGCGGTCAGGTTGGCAAGACCGGCCTTCTGCGCTTCAGCCTCGGCCTTCAGCGTGGCGGGCAGAGCGATCACCGTCGCGATGCCGTTGCCGAGTGCGCTGTCAGGCAGAGCCAGAACGTAGTCGACCGTGGCCAGCTCGAAGTCGATGCTGCTGAGGGTGACAGTGTTGGCGCCTTCGGCGAAGACGGCATCCTCAACGCCGTCGATCTTGGCGACAGCGGGCAGCCAGGACTTGCCGGCGATGCTGGCATTGTAGGGATTGGCGGTCACGGTGTAAACACCGCCCTCGAGGGTGGCCTTCGCCAGGTCGCCTTCGGGAACACGGAGCTTCACAGACTTGGTGACCACAGCGGGGTTATTCAGGATGGCCTTCGCAGCGTCGTTCAGGCCGGTGTTGGTCGCTTTCGCAGCCAGAGCATCGAGCTCGAGGACCTGGTAAGCGGGGCCTTCGGTGCGGGTGATGTTCAGAGCCTTGGTGACGCGGATGGTCTCGCCCTGGAAATAGGAGACACCATCGATCATGTAGTCATAGGCTCTGCCTTCGGTCTCACACTCGGGCAGGGTCAGCGTCCAGCCATAGGGATACTGGTCGGTCTTGCCGGCGATCGTAACGTCGAGGTCCTTCGGCTCATAGCTCACCGTATAGGTCACGGTCTCCTCGCCGAGGGTCTCGGGCAGCTCGCTGACAGTCTTGTCATAGTTGGTCTCGTTGACCTGGAAGTTCTCCTCCCACTGGCCGAGAGCGGTGGCCTCAAAACCGGCCTCCTTGATCGCAGCCTCGATCTGCGCCTTGGTCGCGCCGACCGGGAGCGTCACTTCGCCCGGCTCGAAGACGGGCTCGGCAGCGACGAGCTCATTCTCGCCGTTGATGACCTTGGCCTCGATCTTGACGAGGATGGCGGTCTGGCCGACGTTCGCGGTGACGAGCTGCTCGGCAACCGTCAGGCTCGTGCCGATCTCAAAGCTCTTCTGCTCAGCGGGGCAAGCCTTGATGAGCGCCTCGAGCTTGCTGAGATCCTTGCCCTCGAAGAGAGCAACGACGTCGGCCTCGGGAGCGAAGGCGGCATCCGCTGCCTTCTTGAGGTTGTTGACGAGGTTGTTCAGAACCGTATAGGCGCTCTCCATCGCGTCGAACTTCATGAGGGTTTCATTGGTCCACACTCTGGACCCGAGCCAGTTGCTGATGATGTCCTGGGTGTCGGCAGTGCTGGCATAGATCTCGCCGCCGTTGGCGAGGAGGTTTGCCAGGGAGACGTCGGGCATGGGCTTGCCGCTCTCCTCTTTCTGGCCGTTGGCCAGGAGGACCGGCAGGTTCAGGTAGCCGCCGTTTGCCTCATACTGGGCGTAGAGGGTTCTGACAGCTTCGTTGAATTCCTCGTTGTTGATGCTGATGTCGCCATGAAGCTCGGGATCGTACTCATGCAGCGTCGGCAGATAACCTGCCAGCTCGTTGAGGCTGTCGACCACATAGTCGTTCAGGAACTTCAGCTGATCCAGCCCGTTCTTGAGCTGAGCAGGAGCGCGGAACGCAGCGGCAACGGCAGCGGCCTCTTCGGCGCTGATGGTCTCGGCGTAACGGTATGTAACGGTGACGGCGTAGGGCTTGAGCTCCTCATTGGTGAACTCGGCCTTTCCGTCCGCGTCCAGCGTCAGGGTGCGGGGCGCTTCCTCGCCGTCCACCTTCACGGTGGCGGACACGGGAGCCCAGACGCCCTCCGTCTTAGCCTCGATCTTCGGGTTGGTCGTAGCCTTGTCCGTGATCACGATCAGACCGTCGCCGTTCTGAGCGTTGGGCAAGGTATACGAATACGTCCCCTCGACCAGTTCCTTGACGACGGCCTGTTCCTCGGCAGTCAGCTCAGTGCCGTACTGCTTGATGAGCAGGTCGCTCTTGGCGACGGTCGCGGGTTCCTCGGCGAAAGCCTGGAAGCTTACCACCGAGAGGAGCATTGCCAGCGTGAGCAGCAGGGACAGGCCACGCTTGGCAACCTTCTTCGCGCGAATCATACAAATACCTCCCTATTCATTCTATATCCTGCCGGCTGTCCCAATACTCAGCCGGACGGCTATATATGACGATCTATCCTGCGGGGGCTTCCGCCCTTCCCCCATACCGCTCTTCCTCGCTGAGACGCTCGGTCGTGCAGATATGGTATCCGGACATATTCCACCTACAATATAGATTCACTTTATTCTACAACGAATGCTTTTCTGATGCAAGATAAAATTCAGAAAATTTTTATTTATTTTTTCCAGTTTTTATGGGATCTCGCAACAAATGATGCAAGCTGTCTACGCCGCTGCCGCGCAAATTGCGCGGCCGTCCCCTTCCGCCCGGAAGGCAAAAGGCCCGAAATCAGATCCTCACACCGTTTCCGGGTGCAGAAATGATTTCGGGCCTTTGCAGGCAGGTACCGGGAATCAGCGAAAGATTTCCTCCGGCATCCGCTTTACATCCGGGGAAATCAGCGGGGTAAACTCCATTTTGGGGAGAATATCCTTTTCAAGATCAACGCCGGGCGCGATCTCGGTCAGCAGCAGTCCCGCCCCGGTCAGCCGGAAGACGCAGCGTTCCGTGACATAGACGACCTCCTGTCCCCTGCGCGCCGCGTAATCGCCGCTGAAGGTGATCTGCTCAAGGTGGGAAACAAACTTATTGACCGTTCCCTCGCGCCGGATCGTCAGCTGTCCGTCCGATGCCGCGGCTGAGAAGCCGCCCGCGGTGAAGCTGCCGCAGAACACCAGCTTTTTCGCGTTCTGGCTGATGTCGATAAAACCGCCGCAGCCGGCAACGCGGCCGTTGAACTTGCTGACGTTGACATTCCCCGCGGCGTCCACCTGAGCAAAGCCCAGGCAGCTGAGATCCAGACCGCCGCCGCTGTAGAAGTCAAACTGCGAGCTGTGCTCCATCATGGCGTCCGCGTTATACACCGCGCCGAAGTCAAGGCCGCCGGCCGGCACGCCGCCGATCCCGCCCGCCTCGACCGTCAGGGTGATTTTATCGCTGCGTCCCGCTTCAAAGGCGGCACGCGCCACGCTCTCCGGCGCGCCGATGCCGAGATTGAGCACCATGCCGTCCTCGATCTCCATCAGGGCGCGCCGTCCCACGGCACGCCGCCAATCCGCCTCCATCGGCGGGAGCGCAGAGAGCTCCTCCCTGGCCTGCCCTGCAAATACCGGACTGTAAGCCGTGGCGTAGGTCTGGCGGTGCAGCTCCGGCCCGGCGAGCACCACATAGTCCACCAGCAGCCCCGGAACCGTTACCTGCCGCGGAGCGATGCGCTCGCGCTGCTCCTGCACCTGCGCAATGACGATCCCGCCGCAGCGCTTGACCGCCTGCGCCATCGCCAGCAGCTCGAGCCGTACCGCCTCACGCTCGTCGGAGAGATTCCCCAGCCGGTCCACCGCCGTTGCGCGCAAAAGCGCGACCTGAAAGCGCATGGGCTTGAAGCGCAGGTACTCCTCTCCGTCGAGCGTAAGCAGCTCGACCAGATTCTCCTGACTGCGCCCATTGAGCCGTCCGCCCTCCAGGCGCGGATCGACGAAGGTGCCGAGACCCGTGCGCGTGATGACGCCCGGCTGCCCGGCGGCTGTGGCGCGAAACAGCTGCGTCAGTGTTCCCTGCGGGAGATTGTATGCCTCGATTTCCCCGCGCAGCGCCATGCGGCCCAGCTCCGGCGCCCAGTTCCAGTGGCCGCCGACCACCCGGCGCAGCATGCCGCTGTGGGCAAAGCGTCCGAGACCGCGGCCCTTCCCGTCCCCCTGTCCGGCGCTGTACACCAGCGTGAGGTCTCTCGGCCGTCCGGTCTGCAGGAAAGACTGCTCCAGCGCCGCGCTCAGGGCCTCGGGATGGCCGCTGCCGACGAAGCCGCTGACAAGCAGACTGTCGCCGTCCCGGACAAGCGCCGCAGCCTCCGGTGCCGTAATGATCTCTGCCATAAGAATCCTCCTCGAAACCGCGGCCCCGATGGGCCGCGGTCAAACGCGTTATCGTTTGTGCTCAGGCAAGCTCCGAGGCTTTCCCTCTGTCGCGGAAAAACAGATAGATCGGGAGCATCGCCGCGGCGATCAGCGCGATGCCGATCACGTCGGTGATCGTGCCGGGCAGGCCGAAGGACACACAGCCGGCCAGCAGCACAAAGCGCAGGATCAGATTGAGCGTTTTGTTCATTTTCGGTTTTCCGATCCGGAAGAAGTGGTTGTTCGTCGCCTGCGTGGCCACCACGGCGGCGATCAGCGCGAAGAGCATCGACTTGATGATCATCAGCGCGCTGGAATCGCGCAGAAGGAGCGCGGGATTTCCGACGAACAGGAAGGGCAGCAGGAACAGCGCCATGCCGATCTTGCAGGCGTTGACGCCGATCTTCATGCCGTCGCCGCCGGAGATCATGGCCGCCGGGATCGTGGCGACCGCCACGGGAGGCGTGATGTAGGAGAGCATGCCGCAGTACAGGATGAACATATGGACGGCAAACTGATTGAGTCCGGCCTGGACCAGCGCGGGAGCCATCGTGACCGCCAGGAAAATATAGCAGCAGATGGTGGTCATGCCCATGCCCATGATAAAGCTCGTCACCGCCGTCAGGAACACCAGCAGGACCACGCTTCCTCCGGCGAGGACATACATCGCATGGGGGAAGGAGACGCCGAGGCCGGTCATGGAGAAGGAGCCCATGATAAAGCCGACGCCCAGCATCACGCCCATAACCTCCAGGCAGTTGGTACCGATGTCCTTGAGCAGACGGAAGATCTTTTCCTTTGTAAAGCGGGTGCGCTTATCGAACTGCACGAGCACGATGGCGACCAGGGAGGCCCACATGGCGGCCTCGGGGATCTGCTTCCGGAAGAAGATGAAGAAGATCAGCACCGCCATGGTCGGGATAAAGAACCAGCCGGTCGAAAGAGCGGCGCGCAGGCTCGGGATCTCTTCCTTCTTCATGCCCTTCAGGCCGCGCTCCTGCGCATAGAAGTCGATGGAGAGGAACACGCAGATATAATACATCAGGATCGGGAAAATCGCGCCGATGGCGACGTCGGAATAGCTGATGCCGAGGATCGAAGCCATGACGAAGGAGGCGGTGCCCATGATCGGCGGCGTCATCGTTCCGGCGGTGGAAGCGGTCGCCTCCACGGCGCCGGCCATGTTGGGCTCAAAGCCGCTTTCCTTCATGGCGGGGATCGTCACGCAGCCGGTCGTCATCACGTTGACGACGGGGTTGCCGCTGATGGAGCCGAAGAGCGCGCTGGAGACGACAGCCACCTTGGCCATGCCGCCGCGCAGCGTACCGAACACCTTCATCGCGAGCTTCAGGAAGAACTCACCGCCGCCGCAGCCGACAATGACCGTGCCGAAGATCGTGTACGGGAGCACGGTGCCGCAGAAGGTGCGGATCAGCGTGCCCATGCCGCTGTCCTGGCCGAGAATGTGCATCTGGGCGGTCTTGATAAAGGTCTTGGGAATGCCGTTGAGGATGCCGGGCAGATACTGGGTATAGATCGGCAGCGCGGAGAACAGGATGATCACGATCGTGATCGGCCAGCCGCCGCTGCGTCTTGCCATTTCAATATAGCAGATCCAGAGGAAAACGGAAATGATCATCGCGATTTTCGGCGGGACGATCTCCCAGCCGAAGGTGTAGATATTATAGGCGTTGACGGCCAGATAGATATTGGAGGCCATGATCAGCGCCGCCAGCACGACGTCGCACCAGAAATACCAGTCATAGCCGTCGCGCTTTGCCTTTTTGTTCAGCGGGATATACAGGAAGGCAAGCGGCGCGATCAGTCCGACGATCAGATAATAAAAGGTATAGCTTTCCCAGACAACATTGGCGAAGAAGCGGAGGTCGTAGGTCCAGTTGATGGACAGCAGGATCACGACGACGATCGTCAGGATCGGGATATACTTAAAAATGCCGCGCAGGTTCCGATATTTCGTCACGACGTCCTTCTCGGCGAGCTTGCGCTCGATCTCTGCGGTTTTTTCTTCCACATGGAGGTTTTCGTCCATTCTCTTCTCCTTTCCGCCTGCTATATGCGTCATGGGGCGGCTGGAAGCCGCCCCACTTTGCGTACTAACAGCGCAACAGATTCAGTTGTGGCGGGCGCGGATCAGAAGCCGGCCTTCTCGCGGGCCTCCAGCCAGAAGGCGCTGAAGTCGCCGGACTTGATCTGCTGCTCCTGAGCGGCGGCGACGGTCTGATCCCACAGCTCGCTCAGCTCCGCCTGGTGGGCGAACAGCTCGGCGTTATGCGCTTCCATCTCGTCGGTCCACACGCCGATCTCCTTGTAGTAGCGGACAGCGCCGGGGTGCACCGGGGTGTTGGTCGCTTCGAGGGACTTGATGTTGAAGTCCATGGTGAACTCGCGGGCCATGGCGGCGTCCTTCGCGGCCCAGGCGTCTCTGGATTCCCAGATGGCCTTGGTCAGCACGTACACGGTATCCTCGTCGACATTGGCCCAGCAGCAGTAGTGCGGATAGGGGCTGCTCATCAGATTCTTGGGGTTGTCCTCGGTGATGCCCGCGCCGTTGACGGTCAGCTTCGGGATGTCGATGGAGGAGATCTCATGGACACGGGCCCAGCCCTCGGTGTCGGCCGGGTCGAACTCCAGCCAGCGCACGCCGTCGGCGGAGCTCTCCTGCTCATAGGCCTTCGCGGAGGTTACGTTGTAGAAGCAGGCGTCGATCTTGCCGTCGGCAAGCGCCTCATAGCCCATGGCGGAGGAGGAGATCTCATACAGTGTGACGTCATCCAGCGTCAGACCGGCAAAGGCCAGGAAGGTGACGACATTGGTGTAGGTGGAGGGAGAGGCCGGGGTGATGGCGACGGTCTTGCCTTTCAGATCGGCGACCTCATAGATGTCGGAGTTGCCGCGCACACCGAAAGTATAACCGTTGTGGGGGAAATACGCAATAGAGCAAACCGCCTGGGGGCCCCACTCCAGAACGTCATAGCCGTTGATGCCCTCCTGCAGGTAGTACGGCGTCATGCCGCCGGTGCAGAAGGCGCTGGCCTCGCCCAGACGCGCATAGTAGGCGCGGGTGGACTCGGTGCCGGAGGGCAGCGCCTTGATCTTGAGGTCGGGGAACACTTCGGAAATGCCCTCGATCTGCAAGGCGACATTGGTATAGCCGCCGGTGCCGACTTCGTGCGCGCCGATCACGATCGTTCCGGCCATCGGGATCTCGGCCTGCTGGGGCTGCTCTTCCTGTTTGGCCGGGGTTTCGTTCTCAGAGGCGGGGGCTGCGGGAGCAGGCGCGGGTTCGGATGCGGAGTTGGGATTTTCAGCGGGTGCAGAGCTGCTGCCGCAGCCGCTCAGGAACAGGCAGCAGACCATGGCAAGTGCAAGAATCAAAGCGATAGATTTTTTCATTTGACACATCCCTTTCTTTTTGTTGTCTGTTTCGTTCGATTGCTCCTATTATATACAAATCTGTTGACTGTTAAAGGTCCTTTTTTTAGTCCTTCAGACCGAGCACTTCCTCGGCGATGTTCTTGACCTGGTCGTCGGTGAGCGACCACTTGCGCAGGATGGATTCGTCCTTGATGCGCTTGCTGATCTCCTTGATCTGGTCCTTCTCGGCGGGCATATTCCATTCTCTGAGCTTGCGCTTGACGGAACCGGCGCCGCTCATCTTGCCCATCAGGATCTGCAGCGGAGCGTGGCCGACGAGCTCTGGCTCCCAGGCATAGAGGCCTCTGGTGTCGCCCAGGCGCTGGGTCAGCACGTCGAAGATATCGACGGACAGCCCCGCGTAGATCGTATACTGCGCCGATCCGATGATCGGCTTGTTCTGGGCCAGCGGCATCTTGGTCAGCTGCTGGACGAGCTCTGCCGTATAGGTCAGGCGGCTGAGGTCGATGCCGGTCTTGACGCCCATCAGCACCTCCAGCGCCATCGCCACTTCCTCCAGCGGGCAGTTGCCGGAACGGTCGCCGTAGCCGCACATGACCGCCTCGACATAGGCGGCGCCGCCGGCGACGGCCGACAGCGAGCAGGGCAGCGCCATGCCGAAGTCGTTGTGCGCGTGCACGCCGACGTCGATCCGGTCCTCGGTCCACTCGCGGATCTTCTTGAAGAGCCACATCTCCGTCCAGGGCAGGAGGCAGCCATAGCTGTCGGGGACCTGGATGCGGGTGGGGTTGATCTCGGCGAGGCTCTTGTACATTTTTTCGAGGAACTCGATCGGCGCGCGGCTGGCGTCCCAGCCGCCGACGGCGATGTCAAGACCGACGCTCTGCGCATACTTGCCGGTGTCGATCATCTTCTGGATCAGCTGATCCTCGTCCAGACCGAGATAGTTTTTGAAGATCCAGGGGTTGGCCGGGCCTTCCACGCGCACCTCATTGGCGCCGCATTCCTTGGCCAGGTCGATATCGTCCTCTCTCCAGCGGCAGAGCGCGGTCAGCCGGGCGTTCAGTCCCTCCTGGGACAGCGCCTTCATCACCTCGGCATCTTCCTTGGAGGTGCGGGGGAAAATCTGCATGCTGTACACGCCCAGCTTATCCAGTGCCTTGCCGAGCGCGAACTTCTCGTCGGGCTTGAGCACAATGTGGGGAGACTGCTCGATCTCGCGCAGCGTGCAGTCGTAGATTCTGACGCTCTCGCGCGCCTCGACGTCCTTTCTGGCCTCTTCTTCCCAGTTGAGCGCGGAGACCTTAAACAGGTCTGTGTGCCATTTCTTTTCCATGTCGTCCATAATTCATTCCTCCTGATCAGTCCTCGAGGAACGCGAGGGGACGAGCCCACGCGGCCCCGGCTTTTTCAATGTTGATGGGGATGCAGCAGGTTTTGAAGCCAAAATCGGGGAGCTTGTCCAGGTTGGCCAGCTTCTCGATCTGGTAATAGGATTTTTCGATCCCGGCAAAATGTCCCTCCCAGAGATAGTGCTTGTCCCCTGTCCGGTGGAAATCCTTGGCCTGCTCCTTGAAGGAGCGGTCCCAGCCGGAGCTGTCGGTGCCCATCAGACGGATGCCCTGGTCGATCAGCCAGAGCGTGGCGGCGCGGGTGACGCCGGGCTTGTCGTAGAAGTAATCGGGCGTTCCCCACTTTTTGTCCCAGTTGGTGTTGATGTACACGATGTCCAGCGGCTTGAGCTTGTAGCCCATACGGTCGAGCTCGCGCTTGACGTCGTCCACGTCGATCTGCTCGCCGGCCTTTTTCTCGGTAAAGCGCAGCACCACACCGTCGCCGAAGCAGTATTCCAGCGGCATTTCGTCGATGGTCGGCGCTTTCTTTCCCTCGGAGATCGGCCCGTAGTGCCAGGGCGCGTCGATATGGGTCCCGTTGTGCGTCCCGCATGTGAGGATCTCAAAGGCCCAGCCGCAGCCGGGAATGGGAAAATCCTCCGGAGAGCAGTCAAAAATCTCCGCCATCTGCTTACCGCCCCATTCGTGACCGACATATTCGATCTGGGGAATGGTGCTGTCCTTTCCGCGCTCCTGGCACCTTGCCGAGAGCGGAACAGACAAGTCTACGATTCGCATTGTCAGCCTCCTTCTATTATATTTTAAGAATACTTACCACAGAGACCGCGCCGTCACCGGCGATTCCGCCTCCGGAGCAGTGGGCCAGACCGACCCGCGGGCTATTGACCTGGCGCTGTCCGGCCTGTCCGCGCAGCTGCCAGACCAGCTCGCAGATCTGCGCCACACCGGTCGCGGCGATCGGGTGGCCCTTGGCCAGCAGGCCGCCGCTGGGGTTAATGGGGAGCCGTCCGTCGATCTCGCTCCAGCCGTGCTCAAGCGCGTAGTCATATTCGCCGGGCTTATAAAGCCCCAGGCCCTCGACCCGCATGAATTCGGCAATGGTAAAGCAGTCGTGCACCTCGGCAAAGTCGATGTCCTCGGGGCCGATGCCGGCGAGCTCATACACGACCCGCGCCGAGCGCTGCTCCATGTCGCCGAAGGTGATGGCGCGCGTGTCCGTATAAACGCCGGTCGCCATGCCGATGCCGGCGATCGTGACGAGCTTGGAGCTGTACTGCGCCGCCTTGTCCGCCGCGCACAGCACGACCGCCGCCGCGCCGTCGCCGATGGCGGAGCACTGCAGCTGCGTCAGCGGCGTTGCGATCATGCGCGAGGCCAGGATCTTTTCGATGCTGCATTCCTTTTGATACTGGGAGCGCGGATTGAGGCAGCCGTTGTGATGGTTCTTGCGGGAAACCATCGCGAAATGCTCCGGCTTCGTGCCGTAGACCTCCATCCGCTTGGCCGCGCGCAGCGCCCAGTGGGCCGGGAAATTCACGCCGACGCTCAGCTCCAGCTCCACGTCGCCTGCACCTGCGATCGCTTCCACGGTCTTCTGGCTGTCGTTGGCGTATTCCTTTTCCACGCCCAGCACGATCGCCGTGTCGTAATACCCGGCCTGGATCGCCATCCAGGCCTCGCGCAGCGCGGTCGAGCCGCTGGCGCAGGCGTTTTCGCAGTTGACGATCGGGATGCCGGTGATGCCGACCTCGCGCAGCACGACCTCGCCGGTCACCATGGTCTGTCCGGTGATCACGCCGCCGATGGCGTTGGCAACATAGCCGGTCTGAATGGCCCTGGGGCTGATGCCGGCGTCCTGAATGGCGTCCCAGCAGGCTTCACGGGCCAGATCCTTCAGGCTTCTGTCCAGGAATTTGCCGAATTTGGTCATGCCGACGCCGAGTACCGCAACTTCTCTCATTTGCCTTCCTCCTTCTCAAAGACGGGTCTGAAGCGATAACCCATCACTTCCCGTCCGTCCTCCATGGTGCGCAGCTTCCCGTATTTGACGCGCAGCTTCTGTCCGGTGCGCAGCTCCCCGGCCCGCTCGGGCGGGAAGTCGAGCTGGGCGACGATGCGCGGCCCCTCCGGGAAGGTGACCCAGGCCAGAATGTAAGGGGTTTCAAAGCCCTTCACGCCAATGTAGACCACGGTGTAGACGTGAAGCTCGGCTTTCTTGAGCGCCACGTCCTCCATATCCGAGGCATAGCACTCCGTGCAGAAATCCCGTGCCGGGAAATAGACCTTTCCGCATTGTCTGCAGCGGCTGGCCCGGAGATAGGGCTCTCCGTTTTCCTCAAAACCGATCAGCCCTTCCTTGAATACGATCTGGTTTTCCTCCATGCTGCTTCTCTCCTCTCCTTATTTCACCGCCCCGTGCTCACGGAGCAGGCGGATCTCTTCTTCCGAATAACCAAGCTCAGTCAAAAGCTGCGTTCCGTCCGCTCCAAGGCGCGGCGGGCAGGCATACTGCTGCTCATAGCCGGAGAGCTTGATCGGGTTGCCGAGCAGCTTGACCGGCTCTCCCTCGTGCTCGACGCTGACGACCATATCCCGGTACAGCAGCGCCGGCTCCTCCAGAGCCTTCTCCAGCGTATTGACCGGCGCGCAGGGAACTCCTGCCTTCTTGAGGGCCTCCAGCCATTCCCCGCAGCTTTTTGTCCGCAGGATCTCCTGCAGCCAGGCGACCACTTCCTCCCGGTTTGCGTAGCGCGCCTTCAGATCGCAACAGCGCGGATCGTCGATCATCTCCGGGTGGCCGATGCCCTCGCAGAGCTTGGCCCAGAACTTGTCGCTGGCCACGACGATGGCGATATACAGATCCTTCGTCTCGAAGATCTGATACGGCACCAGCGAGCGGTGCTGCGTGCCGAGGCGCTGCGGCGAGACGCCGGAGTTGAGGCAGTAGGTCGCCTCATAGCAGTTGAGCGAGGTGAGCGCGTCGAGCATCGCGACGTCCACTCTCTGCCCTTCCCCGGTGCGGCTGCGCGCGTTGAGCGCCGCAAGCACACCGACCACCGCGTACCAGCCGCCGGCGATATCCGCCATCGGCACGCCGAGCTTCACCGGAGGACGGTCGGGCTCGCCGGTCATATTCAGCACCCCGCTCATCGCCTGAATGCACAGGTCATAGGTCGGGTCGGTGTGATCGTAGGGGTTTCCTTCCCCGTAGGCGGTGATGGAGCTGCAGATGATGCGGGGATTGATCTGTTTGAGCGTGTCATAGTCGATCTTCAGCCGCCTGGTGATGCCCGCACGGTAATTGTCCCAGACGATGTCGGCCGTCTTGACCAGCTCATAAAAAACCTTCAGTCCCTCCTCGGACTTGAGGTCGATGGCCATGCTCTTCTTGCTGCGGTTGAAGGAAAGATAATACAGGCTCTCGCCGCGGTGGAAGTGCGGCGGGAAATTCCTGGTGTTGTCACCGTTCGGCGTCTCGATCTTGATGACCTCCGCGCCAAGATCCGCCAGCATCATCGAGCCAAAGGGTCCGGCCAGCATGGTGGACAGATCCAGCACCCGGATCCCCGCGAGCGGAGCGCCATGATTTGCTTTCATTTCCTCCATTTTCTTTTCCTCCTGGCCATTTCGGCCAATCTGTTTTTTCCCTCTTGCGGAGGGAAGCGGTATATGTTATTACTATTGTTGTATTCCGGTATACCTTATACTAGTCTCCCATAAAACGCTATAAAAGCGTTTTATAGCGCCGAAGGCGCGTCGGAGACTGCATGAGACGTGTTTTGTGCCCTGAGGCACAAAACTGGCAGCGCGTTTTACGCGATGCCTTTCCAATAAAATGAAG
>ODAI013134440.1_pt1 | contig 28081 bp, 23 predicted proteins | sample 1539321 | NCBI WGS metagenome assembly ODAI01 (sample SAMN02144231, study PRJEB22623) | gut metagenome | biome: sheep rumen | host: Ovis aries | place: New Zealand
AGGCTATGGGCAAGGTTTGCAATAAGAATACAAGACTATATCGACACTACCCATTAAAAAACAAGCCTCGCAAGAGGCTTTGTTTGTTATCGCAAACAACACTTCGTTTTGAACCTACGTCTACGAAAATTTTTTCTCCCCTCCCCTTGCGCCATATCAAATTAATCCTTTATCTTTGCAGTCCGATGAAGTACTTAAACAAACCATCGGAAAAGATTATCTGCACGGAATCAATCGGTTCCTTCACTTTGGAGTTTTTTGTTTTTCATATTGGCGGTCAATCCATTGGCCGCCTTTTTTCTGCAATATCAACAAATTAAACCTATATGCCTATGTCTATTTCATTGAAAAACCGCAGCCTCATCTCCATCAGCGACTACTCGCCTGAGGAGATTTGCCACGTCCTCGACATCGCTGAGGACTTTGAGCGCAACCCGCACCAGAACCTCCTGAACGGACGCATCATCGCCTCGCTCTTCTTCGAGCCTTCAACCCGTACACGACTCAGCTTCGAGACGGCCATCCAACTCCTTGGCGGCAACGTCATCGGCTTCAGCAGCACCGCCGGAACGAGCATCCAGAAGGGAGAATCGCTTGCCGACACCATCACCATGGTGGCCTCCTATGCCGACCTCATCGTCATGCGCAACCCCATCGAAGGCTCGGCACGCTTCGCCTCCGAGGTGTCGAAAGTGCCGGTCATCAACGCGGGCGACGGCGCCAACCAGCACCCCACCCAGTGCATGCTCGACCTCTACAGCATCCGCAAGACGCAAGGCACGCTCGAAAACCTTGAGATCACCCTCGTCGGCGACCTGAAATATGGCCGCACCGTCCACAGCTTGGTCGAGGCCATGTGCAACTTCAACGCCAAGTTCAACCTCGTCTCGCCCGTCGAGCTGAAGTTGCCGAGCGTGGTGAAGCAACACATCAAGGACCGCAAGCTGGAATACCACCAGTACACCGAGCTTGAGGATGCCATCCCCCACTCCGACATCATCTACATGACCCGCATCCAGCGCGAGCGCTTCCCCGACCCCGAGGAATACGAGAAGGTGAAGAATTCCTATGTGTTGCGCAACGCCATGCTCGATGCCGCAAAGCCCAACTGCCGTGTGCTGCACCCGCTGCCGCGTGTCAACGAGATCCACGTCGACGTCGACACCAACCCGAAGGCCTATTACTTCCAACAGGCCCAGAATGGCGTGTATGCCCGTCAGGCACTTATCGCTTCGATACTTGGACTGAAGTAATTCAAAATTCAAAATTTAAGATTTAAAATTATGGCGAGTTACAATAATTGAGGAACTCAAGAATCAATCAGAAGAAATCTCAAAATCCATCAGCAGCTTCATTGATTATCTGCAAAACTCAGAAATCAAAGGAGCAAAATACAAACCCTCAACCACCTCGAATAATTGAATCTTAAATCATTAAATCTTGAATCTCTAAATCTTGAATTTTAAATCTTTAAATCTTAAATCCTTAAATTCAACATCATGGAAAAAAGAAAAGAACTAGTCGTGTCAGCCATTGAGAATGGCACCGTCATCGATCATATCCCCGCCGACAAGGTGCTCCAGGTCGTCAAGATCCTGGGCTTGGAGAAAGTCAGCAACCCCGTCTACGTCGGCATCAACGTCGAAAGCAAGAAATACGGCACCAAGGGCTTCATCAAAGTGTCAGACAAATACTTCGCCCCTGCCGACTTCAACAAAATCGCACTCGTGGCCCCCACTGCCTCCATCATCGAGATCAAGGAGTTTGAGGTCATCCGCAAGCAAGCAGTCGGCATCCCCGACAGCATCGAGCGCATCGTGAAGTGCTTCAACCCCAACTGCGTGACCAACAAGGAGCACGACGTGCCGACCAAGTTCAAGGTCATCAAGGACACCGAGGGCAACTTCAAGCTGCACTGCCACTACTGCGAGAAGAACACGACGCCGGATAAGTTGGAATTCATTTGATGTTTGACCATGACTAATGACCATGACTATGACCACTGGCAAATAGGAATCGAGCTTAACGGCTTTACTTGAAAAACATAAACCCAAGAAAAGCCATTAAGCTTAAATTCACCGTAAAAGTGGTCATGGTCATAGTCAATGGTCATAGTACCTAAAAAAACACTCATGAAAAAAACCGGAATCATCATCGCCATCGTTGTGGGTGTCGTCCTCCTTTGGGGTATCGGCGCCTACAATGGTTTGGTGAAAAAGCAGGAAGCCGTCACCAGGGCATGGAGCCAGGTGGAGAACGTCTACCAACGCCGCGCCGACTTGGTGCCCAACCTTGTTGCCTTGGTGAAGAACTATGCGGAATACGAGCAAGGTACCATCCTCGCCGTGACCGAAGCCCGCGCCAAAGCCGCTTCGACGACGGTCAATATCGAAAACTACACCGAGGGCGACTTGCAGAACTTCGAGCACTCGCAAGAAGCCTTGGGCCAGTCGATGAACCGCTTACTTGTGGCTGTGGAGAACTACCCCGACCTGAAAGCGAGCGAGAACTACCTAACCCTGCAAGCCCAATTGGCCGGTTGCGAGAACCGCATCCTCACCGAGCGCCAACGCTTCAACGAAACGGCAAAAGCCTACAACCAAAGCATCCGACGCTTCCCGAGCAACGTGATCGCCAATTTGTTCGGTTTCGAGAAACGGCCTTATTTCGAGGCTGAGGTTGGGGCTGACAAGGCTCCAACGACATTCTGATTCGCGTTGGACATAATGAAAATCGGGCGAAGGCCACAATGGTTTCCGCCCGATTTTTCTTTCAAGAACATGTCACGCAAGCCTTTCAATCCGGCAATAATGCTGCTTGCTGTCGCGATCGTAAGTGATGCCCACAAGCAACAGGTTGTCGGCATATTGCGCCACCTTGGCAGGGTATTGTTTGCGCTTGATTTGCTCGATGGCGGTATCAACGGCCTTATCGTATTTCAGTTCAATGACGATGGCAGGCTTGTCGACATTCTTACGCGGCATGAGCACCAAGTCGGCAAAGCCCTTGCCCGTGGCATACTCGCGGTGGATGATGTAGTCGTTTGAGGCGTAATAATAGGCGATGCTCAGAACGCAGGCCAACGAGTTCTCGTCGTTGTAGCTCAAGATGCTCGTGTTCTCGTCGTGGGCGGCATCCACGCCACGCGCCACGGCTTCCTCGTCGCATCGGAGCGTGGCCTGCAGCAGCTGCTTGGATTTCTCTATCGCATCGGCGACATATTTCCAGTTGTTCATCTTCACTGCGTTGACCATCTCACCTGCCACCTCGCGATTGGGTATGTAACATTCGCTCTCCTTCCAATCGTATGAAAGGTAGCCCAAGTGTATCAACACCGTCAGCACGTCGTCCTTCGAATGGATTACCGACATGTCGTTTTGGAAACCCGTAGGATCCACCGCACAGTGCTCTCCTGCAAGCATTTGGACAATGTCGTCCTTCAGTCCTTCGTAGTTCATCGAGATATAATGCGCCACGGCATCGTAGGCTCCCGTAGCCCCCCAATAGCTGCGGCAACGACCTGCATCAACAGCCTGCATCACCGAGTTGGGATTGAAAAGGGACTGTTCGTTGCCTATCTGGTAGCCGTCGTACCACTTTTCCAATTCATCGAAGTCCATCTGATGTCTTTCTGCAAGGACTTTCACCTCCTCCTTGGTGAATCCGAAATAGGAAGCCATCTTCCTTGGCTCCACCATGGAGTATTCGATGAAGTTGTTCAGCGCCGACTCCGTCTTGTATTTCTTAATCGGCAGGATACCTGTCATGTAAACCCCAGCAAACACCTGAGGCGAATTGCTCCCCTTGAACATCCGACGCAGCCAGCTGACATATTCGTCCATGGCATGGGTTCCTGCCTTAAACTCGCGACAGATGGCATCCCACTCGTCGATGATGAAGATGAACGGCTGGCGGCTTGAATCCACGACACGAATAAGGTAGGCCATCAGGTCGTCATCGTCCTTGAGGGGAACGTCCGGATAGGCTTCGTGGATGTCGTCCTTCAATTCTTTCTGCACATGGGCCATGATGCTGTCGTCCTTGAAACGTGTGGTGAAATTAGTGAGGTCGAGATAGATGACAGGGTATTTGTTCAAGTGCTTCTCAAACGAAGGGTCGGAGGCAATCGAAAGGTCGGCAAAAAGATGGCGCGAATCACACGAGCAATCGTAATAGGCGCACAGCATCTTGGCGGCCACCGACTTGCCGAAACGACGGCTACGCGACACGCAACTGAAACGCCGCTCCGTGAAAAGCGTATCATTAACGATGTTGATAAGCCCCGACTTGTCAACATACTCACCGTTCCTCACACTTTGGAACCCAGCATTGCCGATATTGATATATGCGCCCATGGTAAACACTGATTTTGCCGCAAAGGTAATAATTATTTTACGAATGCTCCCTGTCTCGGTTAATTTTTCCAGCCTTCGCAAATGGTGGTATTCAAGCCTTTCGCGTCGCAAATGCGGAAGAAATGGAATTTAAACAAAGCCACAACTATCATCTACGGCACAAGGAGAATAATGCAGAATATTTGCAACCTCACGGCAACCGCAGTCACATAATTCAATTGACTTGCATGTTCGACACCGCGTTGGATGGTATTTGCTATTGGCAAAAACCGACCAATACTCTTTGTCTTTAATCATATACTTGTCAAACACATTCCCTACAACTCGTGGCGAATGATTACATGTCCGAATTTGTCCAGCAGGATCAATGACGAAAAAATCCTTTGCCGCAGAACACTTACTACCATAGCCGAGCCTCTTATATTTTTCTGGCGATTCAATAGCACATAGCGGCATCTCCGTTCCTGCCTGACCATAACGATTGGAAAGCCGAAGCACCTCTTCCGTTGTATCCAACATGCCATTCAACTGTTTCCTATCCAATACCAATTCATTTTGGTACAGCAAACCTCTACCACCTGGAAGGAAACGATTGATCAGCACAGACGAAGCCCCACTAATCAGCCCCATTGATATGGTTTTAAACAATTCGAAATAGTTCTTATTGGTGACTGTTACATTTACGGTAGTATTCATGCCCAATTTCTTGGCCTCCTGAAACCAATGTAAGACACCATTGGCATTATCCACCCCTGTATGTTCTTCGAATGTCTCAATTCCTGGCAAGCTCATGCTCAAATGCACATGATATTGCTTAAAGAAACGCAGATAGTCCTCGTTCATCAGCAATCCATTCGAAATGAGCACTATCTCCTTCCGCTTCCCATGTTTCTTGCTCTCTTTATTGATATATAGAATGACATCCTTAAGACAATCTTTCAGCAAACACTCACCACCAGATATAGAAATTGTCTCAACACCCGAGTCGTACAATCGGCTTATTGCCTCTTTCCATTGACTCAGATTAAGCTCATTCCCCACAGGATAGTCACCATTAGGAGCAAACCAAGGACATGAGCAGAACTTACAATTATGATTACATTGATAAGTAAGTTCCAAGACGACGTTTTTAGGGAGTTTCATAGCGCACGACAATAGCACATGGCATTTTGAGAAGGAGGAAACTTTGGCGGCTCTTTTGACAAGCCCTTCAATTCTCTTTCCAGTTGTTCTTTTTCTTTAGCCCTCGTTTCCACTATTCCTTCCAATACTCTGAACTGCCAATTTGAGATTTCAGAATCTTTCTTTAGAATCGTAAGACCTCCGTATCTTTTCAGGATTGCGATGGCCTCGTCCAAATCAATGTGCAATGATTCTGCCGCTTCAGACAAGGTTCTTTTTTTGTCTTTTGTATTTTCCATACGTTATCGTATTAAGTTTATCACGTTGTAAAAGCAGTGTTTATTATCTTCTTGAATCCACATGGGAAAGTCTAAAACCATCGTTTTTCAATTGTGATAAATTAACGTACTAAAAAATCCATTACTTTTTTCTGTTTCGTTATCGGTTCCATAATATGAATTGTTTAGTACCATTATTTATACGCTGTTACATATTGCTTTCCATAACAAATTCGGATAAACATCATTACTCATAGTATAAAGAATTTGCCCAGTATTTGTCGGGGTAAATGAACCAGCAGAAAAAGGTACAAACTGGAAATTATACTTCCGGAAAAATCGAGTGATTGGATTATTGTTTTCAAATGGTGTGAAAATGTTAGGATATTGATCTTTGATGGCCCTGAATATCATATTTTTATCAGGCATACCATCCTTCAAAAACAAATGTGGATCCATGTCTGTTTTATTGGACACAAAAATAGTTCTATCTTTCAGTAACATACCAGATCGCATTTGCATAATACGCTCCACATACATTTGTCGCGTATTGCAATCGTCCCAATGAGGCTCCACAAAGAATAACCAAATACGCTTATTCGGTAAGCCTAAAATTCGGTTTATACAAGCTGGCAACCCCGTTTGTGGCATATTTCTGTCAAAATACCACTGACCAGGTGCGTCCATCAATTGGCATACGGTTCGTCCCTGTCTGTCAATAACCTTTACCAACAAAAAATTACATCCCATAGTACGGGCGACAGCGTACTGACTATGACACATTGTAGGAAAGGACTCACAAATAGCGTTATATTGCTTGTCGTATGGAGGACGGAAGGACTTCACAGGAACAACTTGATAGCCCTTTTTCCACAAGTATTGTGTCAATCTAATTAATGCCATTGTTTTTCCAGAAGCCGCTTGGCCAAACAATATCACCAAAGGTGACGGGTCCGCGACAAAAAGAAAGTTCGAATTCGTCCAAAAATCCTCAATTTCAATTCTATCTCCTTGATTAACTTTGACTTCTAATTCTTTTAACAAATCATCTATTTGTTGCTTGCGTTTTTCCCAATCCGATGGCATAATAAGATCACCATCATCTAATTTTCCATCTATTACGACAAGTTCCCCGAATATCTTACTGCGTATGCTCTCAATATCTTTCTTGGCTGCTTCTGATACAATAGAGGAGTTCAAGCTGTCATACAGCTTATTCACTTTGTCTTCTGTTTCTTTTATGTATTCACAATATTTGCGTGTATCTTGTATAATCATTTCAACTCTTTTTTATCGGTTATATTCTTTCAACTGTTCCATAAAGCCTATAGGAGTTTGGATAAGCCACCTTGACCCATAATAAACCCCTGCTGCATCAGCAATATCCATTGTGAACGAAGTACAATCGTAAATGCCCATGTGATAACGTGGAGTGTTGTCCCTCAACAATCTAAGTTTAGCATACACATCATTCAACTGTTGATCTGTTATATAAACAGAGCAGCTATCGGTAGCATATTGTCGTTGCCTAGAATGGTCAAACAATGAACCTTGGCCGTCAATCCAATTGCCATCACCAGAACCAAATCCCCAATATCCCGAACGGGGAACATAAACAAACGCATGTCCTGTGGGACTAACATGGCCATTTCCTGTTTCCATGCCTTTCCCCCAAGCATAGAATGTCATTTTATTACGAGCGGGGGCTTCTATATAGTCCCAAACTGCCTGTTGAGTATTATACACAGAACTGGGGGCGTTCAATACATACGGCGTAATTCTGCCCCGTCTTCTAGATGGGCTCGAACGATGATGCGCAGCACAATAAGCCAAAACTGAAATAGAGCTGGTTTGTAGAGGTGGTAACGATACGTTGTAATGCTTTGTGACAACAATATTTTGTACATTTTCTGTTTCTGACTCTATCATAGTCCCTTGCCTAATGGTCACATCCAAGGGGGTACCTGTGTTATTAGTCAAAACGATATTTACATCAAAATGCTCATCAAATATCGATGGCGTACTGTTTATCACACAAGACCTCAAAATGACCTCTTTTTTCAAAATCCGACTGAATATGCAGGGAGGTATTGTGTCAATATGGATTTTCAGAATGTGCATAGGTTGTATTTTTATTATACGATCCTGCCCATTATCGCGCGAATAAGGAATACCCGCAGCGTCTGCGGACATTTCGGCAATTAGTTTTGCCCCGCCCAAGCCTTCTATATCGCTATTTCTATATAATTGGGGCTGAGATTGATATAAAGCTTGCTCGAAACTAACTCCTGCTGGCACAAAAAGACTTTCTGGCACATAATCCTCAACCGCCGGGGTGTCTGACCATTCTTCAGCTTCCCAATCTTCATCTTCTCCCCAACTCTTATGCTCTGTGTTTTGACTATATTCTTCTTCAATTTCCATCTCTTCCTCATTCTCATAATAATGAGGAATCCTATAGGGAGGTTGCCTATTGCATCCTGAATCAAGAACCAAAAGTCCTATCATTAGAAAAACAAAGCAAATGCGACTTTTCATGTAAATTATGTTCAATAATATTAACTTCTTTTATGGCTGGCTGATTTTCTCGCCCTTTTTGTATATTCCTTCTGCCCTTATGATACCATTAGCAAAATACTCTATGCCTTTACCATCATACTTGCCTTCCTTAAATCCTCCAACATATCTTTCTCCAGATTTGAAATAATATGTCCCTTCGCCATCAAACAAACCATCTTTAAACTCTCCTTCATATTGGCCGCCATCGCGCATCCTCAACGTTCCATATCCATTGCGTTTTCCATTTTTCCATTGGCCTGTATAACTTACCGTCGAACTTGTCGAATTATATTGCATTGTTCCCTGACCATTGTATTTCCCATTTAAGAGACTTCCTTTGTAGGTTTCACCACTTGAAAAATACAATTCGACATAATCCTCCTGTCTTTTACCGTTTTTCCATGTGCCCACACATTTGTCTCCGTTTTTGAAATAATAAATACCCGAACCGTGCATTTCATTGGTTTTCCACTCTCCTTCATAACGGTCTCCATTATTGAATTCAAGGATGCCAAAACCATTGCGCGTATGGTTACGTAAAGTGCCTGTATATTTCCCTTCAGGATAAACTTTATCTTTCACTTCCCATGTGATTTCGGTTTCATCGTCCGAATCCTCATCATCATCTTCAACCACATTGGATTGGTCGTCAAGTTGTTCTATATTATTTCTTTGTTGCGACAGCTCTTTTGGCTTGTTTTCTTCCTTTGGTTTATCAACTACTATAGAATGTGACTGTTCTTTTGGCTTTGGGTCGTTTTCGGGGTGTTTTTTGTCTATAACTATATCATTGTTATTGGTAGAATTCGACGTAGTTCTTTGTTCTTCGTTTGTATTAGTATTAATTTGCGATTTTTTCTCTGTATGGACACTTTCTGTTTTTGTTTGAACTATTTCGGATGGCTTTGTTGTGTTATTTGTTGTTAGTTCCGAAAACTCTTGATTTTCGGATGGAATGTCTTGCTGGAAAGTTGAAGGTTTTGTCTCAATCGACTTGTTTTGATAGAAATAGTAATAGAACAACACCGCTGCTATTATGATTAAAGCGGGAATAAGCCAAACAACTGGAGGTTTTGGTTCCGAAACACCTGTTTGTTTTTCTTCTGTCTTTTTGAAATAAATCTTGTCGTAAAATTTCAACAATTCATTTAGATTTACAGGGATAAAGCCCGAATCAAACACAAAAGATGCTTCACGGCTTTGCACAGCATATTCTTCTGGCAAAACTTTTGCCGAACTGCCTAACCTCATTTCAACCAAAGTATGGCAGTCTCGGGTCGTTGCTTCAATCTCTTCCATCGCGTCCGTTAGACGGGAACAAACAAAATGAACTTTGCCGTGTGAATTTCGTGCAAGAATTTGTCCACGCCGTACTATACCATCAAACAACAATTCGAAAACTTCAAAGACATCTAATATACTGTCTGGATATGATCCATTTAGCACTATCGACATTCCGAAGAACTGCTTTCCATCGGCATCCAGATTCCTCAAATAGTTGAAAAACACCAGTTCCGCTTTCCTATAAACCGTAAGTTGAACTGAGCTTTTCTTATCATGGAAGGATTGGAACAAGGACTCCTTGTCATCCAAAGGATACTGGTCGTATCCATCAGGCGTACCAAACAGATAGAAATCGAAGTTCACAACAGAATCGTCTTAGAAATATGTGTTGAAAATCTTATCGAAGCGACTGGATAGGTTTCTATAATACTCTTTCTGATTAGGCGAAAAAAAACTCAAATCCATCTTGCTAATATCATTCAATTGCTTTGCTATTGTGTTTTTTATCGCATTACCAATTTCAAGGGCAACAGCAGTCTGTAATTGCTCTTCATTCCAGCCCTTCTCTTGCTTTTGACCAGACATCTTGTTTATTGTATTTTCCACTTCAGATATAGCAAAAGATACTTCTCGTATTTTGGATATTGTTTCGTATTGTGTCAAATAAACGCCCTTCAGTTTTTTGCTCCATCCATTACGTTCCAATGTGGAATCTGCAAAAATGGTTTCTTCCGTATTTGTAAAGAAACGAAACATATCAAGGGTATCTTGACATGCCTTTAGTTGTTCTTGTTGCTCATTGACAAGTGCTTCAAATGCTATTTTTACTTTTTCATGTCGGTTTTGAATATCTGACACTTGTTTTTCTAATTTTTTATTCAATGCCGATTTATTATTGAAATAGTTTTGAAATGCATTTTCTGCACTCTCAATCTGTTGTTGAAGTTTATTTAATTCAGTTGGTTGTTTTTTTGTGGAAACAGTTATCGGCTTTGTTCCCCCAGATTGGGCAATGGTGTTTCCAATGCTTACTACGATCAATATTATTGTTACTATGTATCTCATGGCTTTTGTGAAATTCAGTTTTTCAATCCTTTTTCTACTGTTATTGTAATGTCTCCTATTTTTAAACTTCCTCCTTGTGTTTTCTGTAAGAATAATCTAATATGATCATTTTTCGGAACAAAAATCTCACCATTATTTCCGCTATTTACCACTTTCTTAAGTTCCTCTCCAGTCAGATACACATTGTCTTTTTTGATTTTGTAAATATAGTGGTCGTTTCCAACATTTATAGCTCCCGAAGACTCGAATGTTCGTGTTGGGTTGGATTCGGGAACATAATTAACTCCTGTCTTATAGAACTCAACAACATATGTAGAAGTTTTCGGCTTAGGATTTTCTTTAGGTTGTTTCTTGTCCAACTTTTGTTTCAAAGAATCGTAATTCTCATCTCCAACATAACTTTTGACAGCTAATAATTCTTGTTTTAGCCTAGACGACTTGGACGAATAGTTGCTTTCGTTTACTTCACCAATCCTCGTTGTAAAATCGTTCACACACGCTGATTGTATTTCATCTAACTTGGTGTTTTTCGTATCTTCATCATAGTATTCATTGGCCTTTTCAAATGCGTCTTTCCACTTTTTGTTGTTTTTAAGGTTATCTATTTCTACATTAAGAGAATCGGCTTGTTCTTTTTTTACCAAATTTAATTCTTCTTCTCGACATGATAAGTCGGGTATACGTTCAGCAATTGCTTTTGCTTCAGCATAAATTCCGACATCCAACTTGTTTCTAATTGAATCTTTCGCTTGTTCACAATAAGATGGCTCTGGATTAGTCTTAGGGTCGTCTGATGATTTCAATCTTGGAAGAACCAATGCTAATAATACTACCACAACAGCAGCGCCAATAATGCCAGCAACTTTGCTTTTGTTCTCGGCAACCCATTCTTTAATTCTTCTACCAATAGCTACCCCGCCTCCTCCCGTGAAGTTGGCCACCAAAGTGCGGTTGCCAGTGACGTTGAAAGTGTAGTTGGCGTTGTTGGAAACCACATTGCCGTCCTCAATCCAATTTATGAAGGAGAAGCCTTTGTTGGCCAAGGCCGTGACGGTGCATAAAAAGCCTTGCTCGTAGATGCCGCCACCAGTGACAGTGCCGCCATTGGCAGGACTAGCCGACACAGTGACTGTAGGCTTCGCTTTAGAATACAAGTCGGCCAATTGATTGCAAAGCTCCTCATAGTCGGCTTGGATTGAGGGAGCAATGTTCTTGTTGTAAGAATATTTCTTCAGCTGATTAAGTATTACTTCCGCCTGTTTTTGATACCTCAAAGCTTCAGTATTATCTATTTCAGCCAAGTTTCCGAGTCCCTGAATAATATAACGCTGATAATCTGGAATCAAATCCTTCCATCGCACAATTTCCTGTGGCGCAATCTCAACATCAGGATCTGGTTTTTTCGTTTTATCATTAACTTGGAGTTTCCAGTCCGGTGAAATAGTCACATAACTATATTCACGGAAACGGCCAATCAGTGATTCTTCAAAACGTTCTCTATACTGTTTTCTCTGCTCTTCATCTTCAAACTCTACCACCAAGGGTAATTTGACCACCAAATTCTGGTTCTCGTTCTTGAATGCAGGGTCCAAAGGATAAAAAGAGTTTGTGAGCATGCCATCCGTCGCAAGATTATGCTGGAACACTTTCTCAACGAAATTAATATATTCCTTGCAGTCTTCAAAACGGGTGATAAGATATTGCGCCTTTATGTCCGAATTGGCAATGGGTTTCAGAATTCCTTTGCTGGCATCAGATGTGTTGCAAAGCACATGGTTATGATAAACATAATCAAACAGTTCGTACAATCTCAGCGGATGATTACAGTAAACTCCCGAGAATGCCAGTGACATGCCAAAGAATGAACCTGTCCTGCTTTTCCCTGAAGAAAGGTTATACTTCAGGAAAGTGTATGTCACATTGCCGTTTGAATCACGATGCGAAGTGAACTTGGTGTCCTCCGTACTGCCATCGTAAAATCTTTGGAAGTAGGGTATTTCCTGCCTTGTTCCTTCAAGCATATCAAAGCCATCGGGAACGCCGAATATGTAGAACCTTGGTGCGACCATCTTCTATAATTTTATCCTTTTACAGTTTTTAGTATGGCTTTCCAAAGTAATTTAGGATAAATATCTTGTCCAGGAGTGTAAACCTGTTTTCCACTGTCTGTCGGAGTGAAAGCCCCAGCAGAGAATGGTACAAACTGGAAGTTGTATTTCCTGAACAATCGCGTTATTGGGTTTCGGTTTTCAAACGGTGTGAATATTCCTGGATAATCGTTTTTGATGTTTTTGAAGATCTGGTTTTTATTTGGCATTCCATTCCCTAAAAACACTTGTGGATGCTCGTCCACTTTGTGACAAGTGAAAATAATCTTGTCTCTTCTCAAATTGGCAGGCATGTTATTGATACGTTGTACATACATGTCTCTCATTTCTTGATCGCTACCCCAATCCTGTTCCACAATAAACATCCAAACCCTCTTGTTTGATAATTGCATAATATTTGTTATATACGTTGGGAATTGTTTTTGGGGATCATTCGGGTCAAAATAATGCTCGCCCGGGGCTTCCAAAAGCTGACATATAGGCCTTCCTATTTTATCAAGAACCTTAACCAACATAAAACTAATAACATTATTTCCATCAGGAGCATACTTACTATGACAAAGTTTTGGGTATTCTTTGCATATTCTTTCATAATGATTGTCATATGCTGGACGGAAGGTTTTATTTGGTACAACTTGATACCCTATTTTTTCCAAATATTGGGTAAGCCGGATTAGTGCCATAGTTTTTCCAGAAGTACGAGCACCAAAAAGCACAACTACAGGTGCAGGATCACTAACAGTTACCACGATTTCATTTGGATCTTTAATTTCGTTGTCAGAAAGACCAATGATGCCGCCTTGTTTTTCAGGTTCTGGTTGGGGTGGAGTAAAGCCAGGGCCACCATTTGGAGGTGTACCAAAGCCTAATGAGTTTTCCTCACCAATATTGGAAGTGAATCCGCTATTCATCTGATTGTTATTGTTCTCTGCCATGATAATATGTATTTTGTCGTTTATAATTCTGTGTTATGCATCATCACGTTTGGCGAAAGTGATATCGAAGAAAATGAAAGCAGCCACATCAAGAAGGATGGCAATGACCACCCAATACCACAAGCCGTGGCCTCTGTATTTGCCGTGCAAAAAATCTTTCCACACATTAAACACGCTCACCATGCTTTGGGTCTTTGAAATGGGGTTTTCTGCTGTGTAGAGAGCTTCATCTTCAATAGTGGTGAAAGTAACGAAACTTTGGTATGCCTTGATTGTGGAATACGCTATGCCCAATTGTCTTGTTAATTCTGATACTTGCTCCGCTTTATATAAATTCAAGCTACCATCATCTATAGCCTTTTGAGCATTTCTCATTTCCGTTAAAGAACTCTTGGCTTTTTGAGTATAATCGTCATTTTGGACTTTTTGGGCCTCTTGATCCAATTGTTCCAATCTTCTGTTGAGCATATCTATAATTTTACCTCTATACCACTGAGCTAGTTCTTCGGCTTGTGCTTTGTTTGCCGCTCTTGTCTTTGAATTGTCATCAATTTTTTCAACGTGTAGAATGTTGGCGATTTCATCCAATATTCTTCTTGCTTCAGGGCCAACACCCATATTTAAAGGATTTACAATTTCAGCTCTTAAATCCGTGAGTTTATCATATACTTTATTGGACAGATCGTCTTTTTTTTGCTGAATTGCGTCAGTCTTTTGGCTTGCATTGGCTAATTGATTCAGATAGTTTTCGGTTTTAGACAGGTCTTCACTAACCACGCCATTGATGTCACTCCTATAAAAAAAGGTGTGAGTATTGGTAGGCATACTACAAAGAAGCCAAAAGACAAGAGCCATGAGCAAACCACCCACGAATTTCCATCCTCTGTTTTCCATGAAAACGTTTTGGTTGAGACTATTCACTATCATTGTTGTTCCAATGGAAGCTACAACAAAGAAGCCAATAGAGATAACCCAGCAAGCAATAACTGGCCAACTCGGCAATGAGAAATGTAATGATTCGGCTGTTGCCCAACAACTTATGGCCGCAAATGCCACAAATGCTAATCCAGTAAAGATTTTCCAATAATTTGTGTTCATAAATGGTTCGTTTTGTTTGTTAATTCAACATATATTATTGTGCAAAACTACCGCTAAATTGTTAATGCCCAAATAATTTACAGTGAATAATAATCACAATTTCGTGAATAATAATCACGACTTCTTTTCCAACATTGCCAGAAACTGAGCCAAGAGCATGAATTTTTCGACTGGAAGGTTTGTGTATGTTATGCTGAGATTTAATTGTGGTGTAAGTTTTGTGTCAAGTCCATATTGCCGTATGGCATCGTCCAAAAAGTTGTGGCTGAGGATTTCGGAGAGGCGAGCCAACAATTCCACATCAACGGTGCGGCGTCGGAAGATGGTATAGACATTGGTGCGTTCACAACGAAGACGCTGTGCCAACTCACTTACGGTCATGCCACTTTCATCGAACACAGATTTGATGATTTGTCCAATATGTACATCATTGTTTACCATAGATAGCACTATTATTAAAACAAAAAAAGCGTGAAGCTCGACTGCTTCCCGCTGTTCTAGGTATTTGGCGTAACCCGTAATCTCGATGAAATAGTCCAGCCCACGCATCGCGTGAGCATATAAACTAAATCCAAAAGATTACTATCCGTTAAAATCGCCAAATTTTAGAACAGATGAAATTCGTCTCTATGCTTGCTTATTTATTAATAAGGTGTCTTTTGTTCGTGATTATTCAATAGTTTTTTGTGATACATTCCGTTAATTCACACCGCAAATATAGGAATTATTTCTTCAAATCAGCAAAACCAATAAAAAAAATGCACCAAACCGGTGCATTTCCTGCTTATACTTGGGACAATCCCGATAATCAAGCCTGAGCCGTAGGCGTGCCCATCGGGAATTGGGCCACGTTGCTACCCAAGTCCTGGATGGTGCCGAACTGCTGCTCGTATTTGGCGATGTTGTCGGCCAAAGCCTTGTAGAGACGTTTGGCGTTCAATGGGTTCATAATCACCCTTGAGCGCACTTTCGCCTTGGGCGTGCCGGGCATCATTTGGGCAAAATCGACGATGAACTCATTCGGCGAGTGGGTGATGATGGCCAGATTGGAGTATTTGCCCTCAGCGATTTCGTCGCTGATTTCGATATTCAACTGATTCTTTTGGTTGTTTTCCATAACACTTAGAATTAAAAAGCGGGGACAGCCTTTTGGCCGTCCCCGCAGATTGATTAACAATTAGTTAGCGGCCTTGGCTTGCAGTTCCTCGTATTCGTCCATGGAACCCACAATCAAGTCTTCGTATTCGCGCAATCCCGTTCCGGCAGGGATCTTGTGACCAACGATCACATTCTCCTTCATGCCGAGCAGGAAGTCGCTCTTGGCAGCAATGGCAGCGTTGGTCAGCACCTTGGTGGTCTCCTGGAAGGAGGCAGCCGAGATGAAGCTGTCCGTAGCCAAGGCTGCACGGGTGATGCCTTGCAGCCCCTGGGTAGCCGTGGCCGGACGAGCCGGACGCACTTGAGGCAGAGTCAAATCCTTACGCTTTAGGGCCGACTCTTCCTCGCGCAGTTTCATGGCCGAAACGATTTCGCCCTTTTGCAACTTGTCGGAAGCGCCATTGTCCTCCACGAAGAACTTGCCGTAGATGTCGTCGTTCTCCTCTTGGAAGGTCAGTTTGTTCACCAACTCGCCTTGCAGGAAGCGCGTGTCGCCTGGATCGAGGATTTCGACCTTGCGCATCATCTGACGCACGATGACCTCAAAGTGCTTGTCGTTGATGACCACACCTTGCTGACGGTAAACGCTTTGCGCCTCATTAACGATGTATTCCTGCACCTTCATCGGACCCATAATGGCCAAGATGCTGGCAGGCGTAATGACACCTTCTGAAAGCGGCTGACCAGCCTTCACGAAGTCGTTCTCTTGGGCCAGAATCTGCTTCGATGTCGGGATGAGGTAACGTTTCTCTTCGCCCGTCTTGGCCGTGACCACAACCTCACGGTTGCCGCGCTTGAGTTTCTTCTCCAAACGGACGATACCGTCAATTTCGGAAACCACAGCCGGGTCGATGGAGTTACGAGCCTCGAACAGCTCTTGCACACGCGGCAGACCGCCGGTGATATCGCCGCCGCCCGAAACGTTACGCGGGATGCGCACCAACTGGTCGCCTGCGGCAATCGCCTCGCCTTCTTCCACAACAACGTGGGCATCAACGGGCAAGTCGTAGGAAATCAATGTCTCGCCGTTCTCATCAACAATCTCGATGAGCGGGTTCTTGGCACCTCTCCTACCCTCGATGATCACGCGCTCGATAAAGCCGGTCTCAGCGATGGTCTCGTTTCGATAAGTCACACCTTCAATCACATTTTGGAAGCGTACCTTACCGCTATGCTCGGAGATGATGGTGGCGTTGTAGGGGTCCCATTCGCAAATCTTGTCGCCCTTCTTCACTTGGTCGCCCGACTTGTAATACAACTTGGAGCCGTAAGGCACATTGGTTGTCATCAAGACGACATCGGTGTTGTTGTCGTGCAACTTCAATTCTGCGGAACGGCCAATCACAATCTGGTACTTGTCGCCATCCTTATCGACATCAACGGAACGCAGTTCGTCGATCTCGAGGTAACCGTCATACTTGGCTTCGGTGCTGTTGGCCACCAAGCCCTTCGAGGCTTTACCACCCGAGTGGAAGGTTCGCAGGGTCAGCTGGGTACCAGGTTCTCCGATGGACTGGGCGGCGATAACGCCCACAGCCTCACCTTTTTGCACCAGCTTGCTCGACGACAGGTTGCGTCCGTAGCAGTTGGCGCATACGCCTCGCTTCGACTCGCAAGTCAGCACGGAACGGATTTCCACGCCTTCCAATGGCGATTCGTCGATGGCCTCTGCAATGGCCTCGTTGATTTCCTGGCCGCTTGCAACGATAAGATCACCCGTTTGAGGATGCGTCACATCGTGCAAAGCCACGCGACCGAGGATACGGTCATATAATAAGGAGTGCTTTCCGGGCTCCTTGATCTCTTCACCACGCGAGATGGTCATACCACGGAGGGTTCCGCAGTCCTTCTCGGTGATGATGACATCGTGCGCCACATCGACCAAACGACGGGTCAGGTAACCAGCGTCGGCGGTCTTCAAGGCGGTGTCGGCCAAACCCTTACGGGCACCGTGCGTGGAGATGAAGTACTCCAACACCGAAAGGCCTTCCTGGAAATTGGAAAGAATCGGGTTCTCAATGATTTCGGAGCCTCCCGAACCAGCCTTCATAGGCTTGGCCATCAGACCTCTCATGCCGCAAAGCTGCGACACCTGAGCCTCCGAACCACGAGCGCCAGAATGAAGCATCATATACACAGGATTGAATCCTTGGTCGTCGCTCGACAACACCTTCATCACCTCTTGGGTGAGCTTGGCATTGACGTCGGTCCAAAGGTCAACGATTTGGTTGTATCTTTCGTTAGGACCCATGAAGCCCATCTTCTCGTATTCACGGATTTGGGCAGCTTGGGAATTGGCATCTGTGATGAGGTTGCCCTTCATCTGAGGCACAAGCACGTTACCCAAGTTGAATGACAAGCCTCCCTTGTAAGCTCGATAATAACCCATGTTCTTGATGTCGTCAAGGAACTTGGTCGTCACGGCGGTGCCTTCCCTACGAACCATATCGCCGACGATGCTACGAAGCGACTTTTTCGTCAGCAGTTCGTTGATGAAGCCGAAATCGTCGGGCACCACTTGGTTGAAGAGAACGCGGCCCACGGTGGTTTCCACCAAGCGCTTCACCAACTTATCCTCTTCGCGGACATTCACCCTCACCTTGATGATGGCGTGCATATCGGCGCGGCCTTCATTGTGGGCAATAATGACTTCCTCTGGCGAATAGAACGACATGCCCTCGCCCTTCACGGGGTGCTCTGGCGTGCTCTTGCGCGGCTTGGTGATATAGTACAGGCCCAAAACCATGTCCTGTGATGGCAGCGTGATAGGCGCACCATTCGAGGGGTTGAGGATGTTGTGCGAAGCCAGCATGAGGATTTGGGCCTCAAGCACGGCGGCATTGCCCAACGGTACGTGGACCGCCATCTGGTCACCGTCGAAGTCGGCGTTGAAAGCCGTACACACGAGCGGGTGCAGACGAATTGCCTTACCCTCAATGAGTTTCGGCTGGAAGGCCTGGATACCCAAACGGTGAAGCGTAGGAGCACGGTTCAGCAGAATCGGGTGACCCTTCAAAATATTTTCAAGGATGTCCCAAACGACGGGGTCCTTGCGATCGACAATCTTCTTTGCCGATTTCACGGTCTTGACGATGCCGCGCTCGATGAGCTTGCGAATCACAAACGGCTTGAACAACTCGGCGGCCATGTCCTTGGGCAGACCACATTCGTTCATGTTCAAATCGGGACCGACCACGATAACGGAACGGCCTGAGTAGTCGACACGTTTACCGAGCAGGTTCTGACGGAAACGGCCTTGCTTACCTTTCAGACTGTCGCTCAACGACTTCAGCGGGCGGTTCGAGTCGGTCTTCACCGCGCTTGACTTGCGGGAGTTGTCGAACAACGAATCGACAGCCTCCTGCAACATACGCTTCTCGTTACGCATAATCACGTCAGGAGCGTTGATTTCAATCAAGCGCTTCAAACGGTTGTTGCGGATGATGACACGACGATAAAGATCATTCAAGTCGGAGGTGGCAAAACGTCCGCCATCCAATGGGACAAGAGGACGAAGCTCGGGAGGAATCACCGGAACCACTTTCACAATCATCCATTCCGGACGGTTTTCGATATGCTTGTTGGCCTCACGGAACGCTTCAAACACTTGAAGGCGTTTCAGGAGGTCTTGCTTGCGCTGCTGGGCCTTCACTTCGTTGGCTTCGGCACGCAAACGGTTGGCTTCGTCATCGATGTTCAGGCGCGAAAGCAGGTCAAAAATGGCCTCGGCTCCCATCTTGGCGATGAACTTGTTCGGGTCGTCTTCAGGAAGATATTGGTTCTCAATCGGAATCATCTCCATCAGGTCGAGGTATTCTTCCTCGCTCAAGAACTCGAACTTGGTTACCTTGCGACCATCGTTGGAATTCGGGATTTCCTTGCCTTCCAAAACGCCGCCTTGAATGATGATGTAACGTTCATAATAGATTATGCTGTCGAGCTTTTTGGTGGGGATGCCCAACAACGCACCTATTTTATTGGGAAGCGAACGGAAATACCAGATATGGGCTACGGGAACCACCAGTGAAATGTGTCCCATGCGCTCGCGTCTGACTTTCTTCTCGGTCACTTCCACGCCGCAATGGTCGCAAATGATGTTCTTGTACCTGATGCGTTTGTACTTGCCGCAGTGGCACTCCCAATCCTTCACAGGACCGAAGATGCGCTCACAGAACAAGCCGTCACGCTCGGGTTTGTATGTACGGTAGTTGATGGTCTCGGGCTTCAATACCTCACCGTGAGAACGGGCAAGGATCGATTCAGGCGAGGCCAGACTCACCGTTATGCTAGCGAAGTTGCTGTTTACAATATTGTTTGTTGCCATATTTCTGATTTTTTATACTAGCATTTGACATCAATTCAACACTTTTCCGTCCTTGTCCTTAAATGTGATCTCAAGACCCAAGCCGCGAAGCTCGTGGATGAGCACGTTGAAGGATTCGGGGATGCTCGGCACGGGCATATTCTCGCCCTTGACGATGGATTCGTATGCCTTGGCGCGGCCATTCACGTCGTCCGACTTCACGGTCAGGATTTCCTGAAGCACATTGCTGGCTCCAAAGGCCTCCAATGCCCAGACTTCCATCTCACCGAAGCGCTGTCCGCCGAACTGGGCCTTACCGCCCAAAGGCTGCTGCGTAATCAGCGAGTAAGGTCCGATGGAGCGGGCGTGCATCTTGTCGTCCACCATGTGGTGGAGTTTCAGCATATAGATGTAGCCCACGGTGGCAGGCTGGTCGAAAGGTTCGCCCGTCTCTCCGTCATAAAGTTGCATACGGCCGTTGTCGGGCAGACCTGCCTTGCGCATGTACTGGTTGATTTCTTCCAAAGTGGCGCCATCGAAAATCGGCGTGGCGAACTTCAGGCCAAGCTCATGGCCGGCCCAACCGAGCACGGTCTCATAAATCTGACCGAGGTTCATACGCGAAGGCACGCCCAACGGGTTCAGCACGATATCGACAGGAGTTCCGTCGGCGAGGAAAGGCATGTCTTCGGCACGCACAATCTTCGAAACGATACCCTTGTTGCCGTGACGGCCAGCCATCTTGTCGCCAATCATCAGCTTGCGCTTCTTGGCAACATACACCTTGGCCATTTGCACAATGCCGTTAGGCAGCTCGTCGCCAACGCTGGCAACATACTTCTCACGGTTGTATCGGCCTTCGATTTCCTTATGCTTCACGGTATAGTTGTCGATAATGGCTCCGATGAGCTTGTTCTTCTTCTCGTCAGAAGTCCACTTGTGCGGATTGACAGACATGTAATCGATGTCGGAAAGCAACTTGGCGGTGAACTTGGTCTTCTTGGGAATGATATTCTCCTTGAAATTGTTCGAAACGCCGGTAGAAGTGACGCCATTCAGCAAAACCATCAACTTATCGACGAGGACGGTCTTCAAAGCGGCCAATTCTTTTTGGCACGCGGCATCGATCTTGGCGATGTCTTCCTTGTCCTTGGCGCGGGCCTTGCGGTCCTTTTGAAGGCGCGAGAACAAACGCTTCCCGATGACTACGCCCTTCATCGAAGGACCAGCCTTCAATGAGGCGTTCTTCACGTCGCCGGCCTTGTCGCCGAAGATGGCGCGGAGCAGCTTCTCTTCTGGAGTCGGGTCGGTTTCTCCCTTTGGAGTAATCTTACCCACAAGGATATCGCCTTCCTTCACCTCGGCACCCACGCGGATGATGCCGTGTTCATCCAAGTCTTTGGTGGCATCGGCACTCACATTCGGGATGTCGTTGGTGAGTTCCTCCAAGCCGCGTTTCGTGTCGCGCACCTCAAGGGTGAACTCTTCAATATGAATAGAGGTGAACAGGTCTTCTTTGACGATGCGTTCCGAAATCACGATGGCATCTTCATAGTTGTAACCCTTCCATGGCATGAAGGCCACTTTCAAGTTGCGGCCCAATGCCAAGTCACCGTTTTGCGTGGCATAGCCTTCCGTCATGATTTGGCCACGGGTCACCTTGTCGCCTCTACGAACAATAGGCTTGATGTTGATGCTCGTGTTCTGGTTGGTGCGGGCATATTTCGTAAGCTCGTAGGTCTTCACGTCATCATCGAAGCTAACCAATCGGTCTTCATCCGTGCGGTCGTAGCGGATGACAATCTTCTTGGAATCCACGAAAACCACCTCACCGCTGCCTTCGGCAGTGACCAACACGCGTGAATCCTTGGCTACCGAGTTCTCGATACCTGTACCCACAATGGGGCTTTCGGGATTCATCAGCGGCACGGCCTGGCGCATCATGTTCGATCCCATCAAGGCACGGTTGGCATCGTCATGCTCCAAGAAAGGAATCAAGGAGGCGGCGATGGAGGCAATCTGGTTTGGCCCCACGTCCATAAGATTGATTTCCTCAGGTGCAACAATAGGATAGTCGGCAACATAACGTGCCTTGATATCCTTGTCGATAAACCTACCTTCATCATCAACAGGGGTAGTGGCCTGGGCGATAATCTTGTCTTCTTCAAGTTCAGCGGTCAGATACACGGGAGCTTTCTTGAAATCGACCATTCCATCCTTCACCTCGCGGTAAGGCGTTTCGATGAAGCCCAAATCGTTGATCTTGGCAAAGACGCAAAGTGACGAAATCAGACCGATGTTGGGGCCTTCTGGCGTCTCGATGGTGCACAAGCGTCCATAGTGTGTGTAGTGAACGTCACGAACCTCGAAACCGGCACGGTCGCGCGACAGACCGCCAGGACCGAGAGCGGAGATACGGCGCTTGTGCGTGATTTCCGACAACGGGTTGGTCTGGTCCATGAACTGCGAGAGTTGGTTGGTCCCGAAAAACGAGTTGATGACCGACGAAAGTGTCTTGGCATTGATTAGGTCGATAGGAGTAAACACCTCGTTGTCGCGCACGTTCATGCGTTCACGGATGGTGCGAGCCATACGGGCCAATCCAACGCCAAACTGGGCCTGCAACTGCTCGCCAACGGTGCGGATACGGCGGTTGCTCAAGTGATCGATATCGTCGATTTCAGCCTTGCTGCTCAACAGTTCGACCAAATACTTGATGATGGCAATAATATCTTCCTTGGTAAGCACCTTAACATCGGCGGGGATGCTAAGGTTGAGTTTGCGGTTGATGCGGTAGCGACCTACCGATCCCAAATCATATCTCTTGTCGGAGAAGAATAGCTTCTCAATGATGCCACGCGCCGTTTCCTCGTCGGGCGGTTCGGCATTGCGAAGTTGGCGGTAGATATATTCGACTGCCTCTTTCTCCGAGTTACAAGTATCTTTTTGCAAGGTGTTGAAAATGACGGAATAGTCCGACACGCGGTCGTTCTCGTCCTTTTCCGCTTCACAATGAAGCAACACTGTTTTGGCGCCAGAGTCAATGATGCGTTGTATGTGTTCATCTTCAAGCACAACGTCGCGATCGATGACAACTTCGTTACGCTCAAGCGAAACGCACTCACCCGTGTCTTCGTTCACGAAGTCCTCAAAGTAGGTGTGAAGCACACGAGCGGCAAGGCGACGGCCCAAAACACGCTTCAAACCGGCCTTCGACACCTTCACTTCCTCAGCAAGGTTGAAAATGTCGAGGATGTCCTTGTCGGTCTCGTAGCCAATGGCACGAAGCAGCGTAGTGATGGGTAATTTCTTCTTTCGGTCGATATAAGCATACATGACGTTGTTGATGTCCGTCGAAAACTCCATCCAAGAACCCTTGAATGGGATGATACGAGCGGAATACAACATGGTACCGTTAGCATGTTGGCTTTGGCCGAAGAACACACCGGGTGAACGGTGCAACTGGGAGACCACGACACGCTCAGCGCCATTGATGACGAAGGTGCCGCGAGGCGTCATATACGGAATCATTCCGAGATAGACGTCTTGTACAACGGTCTCAAAATCTTCATGCTCCTCGTCATTGCACGAAAGCCTGAGCTTGGCCTTGAGAGGAACGCTATAGGTTAGTCCACGTTCGATGCACTCCTCGATGCTGTAGCGGGGTGCGTCGATGTAATAGTCGAGAAACTCGAGGGTGAAATTGTTTCTTGCGTCGCTAATGGGGAAGTTTTCGGCGAAGACCTTGTACAAGCCTTCGTTTTTCCTGTTGTCGGGATTGGTTTCCAGTTGGAAAAAATCCTGGAACGACTGAAGTTGAATATCGAGGAAATCAGGATACTCGAAAGACTTCTTGATGGACGCGAAGCTGATTCTTTCAGTTGATTTTGTTACCAAGGTAGTAAAGTTTAGAGGGTGATGTAAAGGAAAGACGAACTAACAGAATTGGGCGAATTTCGCTATAAGCGAAAAATCGACACCAACCTCAGCCCCCCGAATTCTCGTCCGGAGCTGAGGTTGTATGCCGTTACTGGGGAATAATCCCTTCTTATTTCACTTCGACTTCTGCACCGGCTTCTTCGAGTTGGGCCTTCAGTGCATTAGCTTCGTCTTTGCTCACACCTTCCTTCAGGGTCTTGGGAGCGGCGTCAACCAATTCCTTGGCTTCCTTCAGACCAAGGCTGGTGAGTTCCTTCACCAACTTCACGACTGCCAACTTCTGAGCGCCAGCGTTCTTCAGGATGACATCGAAAGAAGTCTTTTCTTCAGCAGCGGCAGCACCGCCACCGGCAACAGGAGCAGCAACAGCAACAGCGGCGGCTGCAGGTTCGATACCGTACTCTTCCTTGAGGATGTTAGCGAGTTCATTCACTTCCTTCACGGTGAGATTGACTAATTGTTCAGCAAAAGCTTTAAGATCTGCCATTTTACTTTTATTTTTAATTGTTAAACTTGCTTTTTGATGTTGAGAATGTTCTTACATTCAATTATTTATTCTGGTTTTTCAGACAAAGTCTCAAGAATACCACTCAACTTGTGGCCGCTCGACTGCAGGCCGCTGACAAGGTTCTTCATCGGCGATTGCAGCAGGGCGATGACATCGGCAATGAGGTCGTTCTTCGACTTGATGTTGCACAAAGCGTCAAGCATATCGTCTCCGATATAGCTGCACTCCTCGATGAAAGCACCCTTCAGTATGGGACGGTCATTCGTCTTACGGAAATTCTTGATGAGCTTGGCGGGAGCGTTGCCGGTCTCGCAAAGCATCAGCGCAGTTGATCCTTTCAGAACGTCATACAGGTTGTCGTACTCCTTCTCCATCTGTAACATGGCCTTGTGGAGCAGGGCGTTCTTCACAACGATCATTTTCACACCACTGTTGAAGCACTGTCTTCTGAGCTGGCTTGTCTTCTCGGCGTTGAGGTCCGAAACATCAGTCAAATAGAAGTTGGGGCAGGCTTTCAACTCATTGAGTATGGAGTCGATGAGGACTTGTTTATCTTCTTTTCTCATTTCAACAAATTCCTTTCAATTTAGTTTGACACTGATTTGACATCGATCTGCACACCCGGGCTCATCGTGCTTGAGATATACACGCTCTTGACGTATGTACCCTTCGCAGCGGCTGGTTTCAACTTGATAACGGCTTGGATCAATTCCTTAGCGTTATCAAAAATCTGTTCTGGAGAGAAACTGACTTTCGCGACTCCAGCAGCAATGATACCGTACTTATCGACCTTGAAGTCGATCTTACCGGCCTTTACTTCTTGAACAGCTTTTGCGACATCCATCGTAACCGTGCCCGTCTTGGGGTTCGGCATCAATCCACGGGGACCGAGGATCTTACCAAGTGCACCAACCTTGGGCATGATGTTCGGAGTGGTAATCACAATGTCAATATCGGTCCAACCGTCTTTAATCTTTTGGATGTACTCATCCAAGCCGACGTAATCAGCACCAGCGTCTAAAGCCTCTTGAGCCTTGTCCGGGTTGCAAAGAACCAAAACGCGGACGACTTTACCCGTACCGTGGGGCAACGTAACCGAACCGCGAACCATTTGATTGGCCTTACGGGGGTCAACGCCCAAACGGATGTTCAAGTCAACCGAAGCATCAAACTTGGTGTAAGTGATTTGTTTTACGATATTAACCGCTTCACTCAAGGAGTAACTTTTGCTTTTGTCGAACTTAGCCAAAGCTTCTTTCTTCTGTTTAGTAACTTTTGACATTTAACTAACTTTTTTTGTTCTACAAATGCATAAAAGACTTAGTCTTTCTTCAAAGGTGATTCGCCCGTAATCTTCACTCCCATGCTGCGGGCCGTTCCGGCGACCATCGACATGGCCGACTCGACGGTGAAGCAATTCATGTCCTTCATCTTGTTGTTGGCAATCTCTCTCACTTGGTCCCAAGTCAAAGAACCGACTTTCGAACGGTTCGGCTCCTTGGATCCACTTTTGATCTTTGCCGCCTCGAGAATAGACACCGCCACCGGCGAAGCCTTCACGATGAAATCGAAAGACTTGTCCTTGTACACAGTAATGATAACCGGCAAAACCTTGCCAGCCTGATCCTGAGTACGGGCGTTGAACTGCTTGCAGAATTCCATGATGTTCACACCCTTCGAACCCAATGCGGGACCGACGGGCGGAGCGGGATTCGCGGCTCCCCCTTTAATTTGCAGTTTGATTAATCCGCTTACTTCTTTTGCCATTTCTAATCCTTAATTTAAGTGTAATAAGGCAACAATTAACTAGCACTACGCACTAACTCTCCAACTTGACTTGGAAGAAACTAAGCTCAAGCGGGGTCTTACGGCCAAAGATCTTGACTGACACTTTCAGCTTCTTCTTCTCTTCGTTCACCTCTTCGATGATGCCGTTGAAGGTGCTGAAAGGACCATCGTTGACAATGACAGACTGGCCCACCATGAACATGACATCGCTGCCGGCACCCATCTCCTTCAATTCATCCATCTTGCCGAGAATGCGTTTCACTTCAAGCGGACGAAGCGGGTCTGGCTCGCCGTTGGTACCCAGAAAACCGAGCACGTTGGGGATGTTTTTGATGACATGAACTGCCTCGCCAACCAAAACAGCTTCAACGAGGACATAGCCCGGCAAATAGCAACGTTCCTTCTGAACCTTCTTGCCGTTCTTAACCTCGTAGTACTTCTCAGTTGGAATCAAGACATTGGAGATGATGTCTTGCAGCCCACGCCTATTCACTTCAGCATCGAGATATTCTTTGACCTTTTTCTCTTTGCCGCTGATGGCTTTGACCACATACCATTTCTTTTCGTTCGTGTCTTTCATCTTCTTCCTGACAAATTATCAAGTTAGCTTATAATGCTCACCAAGATTCAATGTACATCAATCAGAAGAGTCGGTAAAACGCTTCCAAAAGATGTTGAAAAGAATAGTCCATCAAAAACACCACGAAGGCGATTATTAGGGAAGCAATGGACACAACAATCACGGCACTTCTCAATTCACTCCAGGTAGGCCAAGTGACCTTTTCCTTGAGCTCAGTGTAGCACTCTTTAATGTAGTTTACAATTTTCATCTTACTATTGAACCTTAATAAAAAGCACGGGTGGAAAGGCTCGAACTCTCGACACTCGGTTTTGGAGACCGATGCTCTACCAACTGAGCTACACCCGTAAGATAAGGGTGGGTGTTGACCCACCCTTACATTATTGTTTGTTTATCAATCGTCGATGATTTCGATCACCTGACCGGAACCAACGGTACGACCGCCTTCACGGATGGCGAAACGGAGACCCTTGTCCATAGCGATGTCGGCAATCAACTTAACGTCGATAGTGACGTGGTCGCCAGGCATGACCATTTCCATACCATCGGGCAGGGTGATTTCACCAGTAACGTCGGTGGTTCTGAAGTAGAACTGGGGACGATACTTGTTGCGGAACGGGGTGTGACGACCTCCTTCTTCCTTGCTCAGGACGTAAACCTGACCCTTGAAGTGGTGGTAGGGCTTCACCGAACCGGGCTTGGCAATAACCATACCACGGCGGATTTCGTCCTTGTCGATACCACGGAGCAGCAGACCGGCGTTATCGCCAGCTTCACCTTCGTCCAAAATCTTGCGGAACATTTCCACACCGGTAACGACTGACTTCAGCTTTTCGGCACCCATACCGAGGATATCGACGGGATCACCAACGTGGATGACACCAGTTTCGATACGACCGGTGGCAACGGTACCACGGCCAGTGATGGAGAACACGTCCTCGATAGGCATCAGGAACGGTTTGTCAACGGCACGAGCGGGTTCGGGAATCCAAGTGTCGCAA
>ODAI013428530.1_pt1 | contig 28070 bp, 31 predicted proteins | sample 1539321 | NCBI WGS metagenome assembly ODAI01 (sample SAMN02144231, study PRJEB22623) | gut metagenome | biome: sheep rumen | host: Ovis aries | place: New Zealand
AATGGTATTGGCAGAAAACTTTTAGAAGAAAGTAATTTTATCAATGGAAAATGTAAGCATATATTCATAGAAGTTGATAATCCTGGGCTTGTAAAGGCTGAAAGAAGTGCGATGGACCCAAAAGAAAGAATTGTGGTTTATGAAAAAATGGGGTTTAGCCTTGTTGATATTAATTATATACAACCACCTCTTGATAATGACATGGAACCATCGATGGATTTGTTGCTAATGCATAGAGGTGAACCATTAACAAATAGTGAACTCATTGCATTTTTACAATGTTTTTATAAAGAATTAAAAGCAAGTGATTCACCCTACCTTAAACAGATGATTGATGAAATAGAAGGAAGTAAATAAATATAGCAAAAATCCCCGGGAGTTGTTCCCAGGGATTTTTCATTATCTCTTGTTTTTCAAATATTGTTCAAGCGGAACTATTTCAGGAAGGTATTCCCAGTTTGCACCCTTGTCATAGAATCTATCAACATATTCTTCACATTGTTCTTTTGTTCCTGCGTGTCCTGAATATCTGGTTCTGAAGTTTGCACTGATAGCGTCTCTTCCGTCACCGTCCATCACCACATATGTACCTGCTGGCATGTTTGGCAAATCCCTTTCGTCTACGGATGGGCACACTGCGTTTTTTTCTTCGTCTCCTCTTATCCTTGCCTGAGTTCTAAAGTTTTTCCATTGCCTCTCTCGCTTACTCTTTGTTGGATAATCGTTGAAATTTTGCATCATATCTTTAAACGCCTTATCCCCGGCCCTGTCATACAAATTTGAAGAAATCTCGTTTATTGCCGGATGGTCACCGTGTTTGTAATCATAATAGTCGGTCGCCCCGTCCTTTTTTTCTTTCTTCTGGCTGTCATAATAACGTTTCTTGGCCGCAGATTTCCTGTTAAGCCATTCACGGTACTCGTCTTCGCTCTGTTCCTTCTGTTGTTTCTCATGGTATCCGATTTCACTGAGCACCTTTTTCACCGATTCAGAAATATAACTATGGAGTTGTGATTGTGTGAGTCTTACCTTCGATTCCATAAGGTCATAAGGACTCTTTGCTTCAACTTCATATTCAGTAGCCTTCCTGATTACATTTTCAAATTCACCGTATTCTTTAAGGTCGTCGATGATTTCCCAATTTGCAAGTTCAGCATTGCTATAAGGCGGCGTATCATAATCACCAGGGTCTTCGGTGTAATCAATGTCATATTTTATCTCAACCTCAATTGGCAGATTGTTTTCTTCTAATACATCAGAAAGATTCCCAGGGACCTTACCGTAAATTTGTTCAAATGCGTAGGAATAAGCATTGTCTGTAAGTTCTATGTACGTTGTTTTCCCGTAATATTCAGTTCCCTCTCCATCATCACCATCATAATCCTCGTAACCATCAGGATGCCTTATAATGATGTCACGCTCGTCAATATCCTCGTCGAGTTTTGTGTTTTTCCTTTTCTTCATCTGGTCACTGATTTTATCACCAGGGCCGCGTTTTTTATTACCAATAGCTGGTTCATAACCAAGGTCAACGTTACCTTCTGTTGCCTCCTGTATTTTCGTTTTTATGATATTAAGGAGTTGTTGCTCTGTAAGTTTTATAACCTTTCCCATTTTAATGTTGATTTTTCTTATAAATATCTTACTTTGTAATAAAAACCTATGGAAGAACAACTATATATCGTTTTTGCTGAACGAACTGGTGAGGATGAGTCCGGGAACTTCTTTTACAGAATCCTTCTTTCAGACAATCCTGATGTAGTGTGGGGTGATAATTTCAACGTGACACCAGCCGGAATCATACCAGACCTGGAGCCGGATTCTTCAACCATAAAGAAGGAATATATGCTTACAACGAAAAAAAGATTGAGAACTGTTGTTGAAAGTACATGGTTTTCCATCCAGGATTGTATAGATGGCATCATAGCATTATTGTTTTATGGTGACGGGGATAAAATTGTCAATATACCATTTGGGATGGAATTTGAAAAAGTTGAAAAATATGTTGAATGGTTCGGAGGCGAGTTAAAGGAAGTGGAATATAAACCTAAAAAGAAAGAAGATGGAGAAGAATCTTAAACTGGTGTTCGTGTCTCCTGTGATGGAAAACGACAAAACGGGAAAATATGTTTATAAATTGTACTTTTCCGAAAACCCGGATATTGTATGGGGTAGTTCCTGGGATTACGATAACCCGGCTATTGTTGATGCTGAAGACATTTATCCCCAGGAATCAAGTTACTCACTCGTGGAAACCGTTGAATCTGATTATAAATGGGGATTGGCTATGAAAAACGCCTGCTATCCATTACTATACTGCATATACGGAATACTGGCTCTATCATGGATTGATATTGAAGGGCTTGAAGAATACCCCGAAAATGGAAGATGTGTCCTTAAATTCGGGATGGAATACGACGAAGTTAAAGAAACTTTAAAACAAACCTTGATTTTAGAAAATAACGACTTAGATTAAAAATAAAAAGTATGGACAAAAAGATAAGAATTTTAGTAGTTCCAAGTGACCAGTTCGGCGTTTTTAAATTCCGCTGCGATATTCCAACTAAATCATTGTTAAAGTATTACGGCGATGAATTTGATGCTGTTATTGATATGCACCCTAACTGGGATGACGTTGACGGGCTTGCTGAAAAATATGATATCATCCATTTCCATAAAGGTGTTATGAAAAATATGGAGTCATTTTGGGCAAACATAAAGAAACTCCAGGAGAAGGGTGTGAAAGTTGTTATGGATGTCGATGATGCATACTGGCATATAGACAAAACACACCCATCATATTATGCCAATGTAAAGAATGGAATTCCTGAAAAAGTAAGGGGAACGCTTAGAATTGTAGATTGGGTAACAACAACCACCCCTATCTTTGCAAAGGAAATTAAGAAATACAACAAGAACGTATTTGTATCACCTAACGGTATTGACCCTGAGATTGAACAATTCCAGTCAAAGAAAGAACCATCAAAGAACGGAAAAATCAGATTCGGCTTTGTTATGGGTTCTTCCCACGAGCCGGATATGAATATCATGAAAGACAATTTCCAGAAGATAATCAACAGCGATGTAATAGATAAAATTGAATTCCACCTCTGTGGTTATGACCTCCGTGGAACTACAACCGTATATAATGCCGACGGAAGTGTCACACAAAGGCCAATCAAACCGGATGAGACAGTTTGGCATCGTTTCGAGTTGATGGTCACAGATAACTATAATCCAAAGGTTGTTTCTCCGGAATATAAAAGATTCCTTGAGATGAACATCCCTAACGCTGAATATCCTGGTGTTGAGAATGAAGGCTATGTGAGACAGTGGACCAGGGATGTTGACCACTACTGCACACATTACAATACCGTTGACGTACTCCTTGTACCTCTTCGTGAAAGTATTTTCAATTCGTGTAAATCACAGTTGAAATTACTTGAAGCCGGTTTTATGGATACGGCAGTAATTTGTTCTGATTTCGGCCCATATACAATTGATACAATTCCACTCATTGAACGTGGAGGAACAATCAATCCAGAAGGTAACGCGATTCTCATTGACGAGGCGAAGAACCATAAGGATTGGGCAAAGAACGTAATCAGGCTGGCAAAGAACCCGGAATTGATTACCATGTTGAGAGAAAATCTCGCAAAGACAATCAAACCGAGGTACAATATGGAGGAACTCTCAAGACAGAGGGCTGAATTTTATAGGAGCATAGTTAGTTCATAGTTTTATCATAGTTTAGGTTTTGTTTTTTTATCTCCTGGGGTTTTTATCCTGGGAGATTTTTTGTATATTTGCGTTGTAATGTTTAACTAAAATAAGGTTTTATGACAGAAGCAAAACTTAACGAAATTTATGTATCGTTCATCACAGAACTTGAAAATGCTGGTGTTGATGCACAAAAACTTGTTGATTTCATTGGTGAGGATAAAATCAAAAACTCACCTGCCGGTCTTGAATTATCTTCCGGTCTTGCGTTCCCGGGAGCGTTACTTCTTCTTATGATGACCTCACTTCGTTATGCAAGACAGTTGGTCAATATGGGCGACAATGAATTCAATATTGACGGTAATTCTTTGACCAAAGTTGTTCTTTTACATCATATCGGAAAAACCCTTATCTATGAAGAAAATGACGATGAATGGCAAAGGAATAAACGTGGTATGTTGTACAAGTGGGCTGAAAATGAAACAATCTTGAAGGCTGGTGAACGCTCGCTGTATGTGCTTCAGCGTTGCGGGATTGAATTGACTGAAACTGAGTTCGAGGCTATGAAAATCAATGACAAATCAGATGATGATAAGTTTTCTATGCTGCATATTACTCCGCTTTCAATGATTGTGAAGATGGCTGATGACCTGTCGTATATGAGAGTAAATTATAGATTGAAGAAATGAAGATAAAATTAAAGAAATTACACCCAGATGCACGACTTCCGGAAAAAAGTAAGGAGGGGGATTTGTGCTATGACGTTTGGGCTGTTGATGAGGAAGAAATAGCACCGAATGTTTGGAGATATCGTTTAGGTTTTTCCTATGAAATAGAGCGTGATTACCTTTATGCACTCGATATCAATTTGAGGAACCTACAAAAAGATATTATTATTAGCATTGATGCAAGGCCAAGAAGCAGTGTATGGAAAACAGGAATGATACTCAGTAACTGCGAAGGAACATTGGATGAATTTTACAGAGGCGAGGCTATGGCTGTGTTTTATCATGTTATGCCTGATATGCCGAGATATAGGAAAGGTGATAGAGTAATACAAGTAAAAATTGGTTTCTCTGTCCCAATAGAATTTGAGTGGGCTGATGAAATAAACGAAAATACCGCACGTGGTGCTGGTGGTTTTGGAAGTACAGGTTTAAAATAATTGTTATGGATAAAGATAAACTTTTTTTGGTATGCTATCTTAATGTTGGAAGTATGCCTGCTGAAGATGTCGGAGAATATTTGCATAGTTTTATAAAAGCATTCACTTACGATGCATCAATTGAAAGGATTGTAGTCCCAATAAGAGAAGGTGAATCCAGGGTTGAATGCATAAATCCAGTTCTCCTTACTGATGAACAATATAAGGAAGTAGAAGAAAAGGTGAAAAACCTTAAACAAGAAGTAGAAACCGCATTAAAAACATTAAACAATGACTGATTTTAAGTTAAGTTACGACGACGTTTCCATTGTGCCGGAGCGTATTTCTACCATCAGCAGTAGAAAGGAATGCAACCCTTATATTGATGGAATGCTCCCTATTTTTGCATCCCCAATGGACACGGTTATTTGTAAGGAAAACATTGAAGATTTCTTGAACAATAACATCAATGTTGTAATACCACGAACAATAGATTTGAGTGAGCGTATTGCCCTCGGAGAAAAGCATAATTGTTTTTTCGCTGTTTCAATCAAGGAGGCCGAACGTATTGCTGAAGAAGGTGAGGGGTTCATACCGGGCACATACAGGATTCCAATGTATTCAGGTCGTTCCTATAAAATATGTATTGACATTGCTAACGGACATATGGAACGTCTTTTGAATGTTTGCAGAAGGCTTAAAGACGAATCATTCCCGATTCACATAACGCTTATGACCGGAAACATAGCAAATCCAGAGACATATGTTGATTATGAAGAAGCGGGTGTGGATTTCATCAGGGTTGGAATTGGTGGTGGCTCCGCCTGTTTAACCGCGTCCAACACAGGTATTTATGCACCATATTTCTCGTTATTGAAAGAGATTTATGAGATTAAGAAACGTATTGGCGGAAGTGCACAAATCATAGCGGACGGAAATATAAAAGCTTTCAGGGATATCCAGAAAGCACTTATCTACGCCGATTATGTTATGATAGGCGGGTTGTTCAATAAAGCAATTGAATCCGCTGGTAAAACTACATACGGAAAATCATATTGGAATATCAATGGCAACAAGATTTTCAGGCCAATAAAAACGCTTTTCACTTATGGTAGGGAAATACCAAGGAAAAAGTTTGATAAAGTGTTCAAAGATTTCAAGGCAGGAAAACTCACTATTTTCAAACAGTATCGTGGAATGAGTACCAAGCAGGCCCAACAAAATATAGATAAAAACGCTAGATTAAAGACCGCAGAAGGAAAAACATTCTACCAAAAAGTGGAATACAATTTGTCTGGTTGGGTTGAAAATGAAACTGACTATTTGAGGTCCGCTATGAGTTATACAAACAGTAGGAACCTCGAAGAATACAAGGAATCAAAACATGCCGTTAATATGTCTGTATCGTACAACAGATAAAAGGAGCCGCAAAGGTTCCTTTTTTTTTTATTGTAACCACTTGACTTTGGTATTCATTTTGTTATATTGAAAGAAAAATTGAATTATGGAGAATAATATTTCATCCCTGTCATTACAGGACCTCGTAGCACTTGAAAAAATGATTAGTGCTGTATGTAAGAAATACGAAAACATGGCCCAGATGAATCAATATGCAACAACATCCCTGGACCAGGCCGAATATAAAAGAGCAACCAACTCACTCACGCATTTCAATAGCATAAGAAATAAGGTTCTCGAAGAAATGGAGACCAGGATTGGTGAACTTGCATAATGAAAAAACTGTGGTTGAATATCAAATTGTTCTTCATCTCATTTTTCCGTGGGATGAAGGCGGCTGATGATGTTATGACTACGAACAATAAAGAAATATCATCCGGAGGAGCCGCAGAAGAACAGAAGGTTGAACAGAATAATTTGTATGCATCTCTACTTCGTGGTGAGGTTACCCAGGAAGTGAAAGACCTACGTTATGAGATGTATGAATCTGTACGCCAGTCAAAGGATTTCAAGTACGTCGGTAATGGTCAGGCGGTAAAAAAAAATCATATGCTTGATAAAACACCGATGAAAATAGACGAAGAGGATGGATTGAAGGTTGTTTTGATACAGGACAATAAAGTTGATTACGATGGCCAAAACGCAGCGTTAAATGACTTGGGAGAGACATTGAAAGTGAGAACGGAAGCAGATGCAAAACATAGGTTTAAAGCCACTCATGAATACCCCGTCAGACATAAGCTTGAAGTGTTCGCAAAGAAAATTGTCGTAAAAGTTGTAGATGAAAATAAATTCAAACTAGATTTTTATTTTTCACAATATCCTATCGAGAACGACCCAAGGGCTGTCTATGTAACAAAAGAACTGGAATCTCTTTTTAAGAGTGGCTCCAGGACTTCTGATTTGACAGACTTAATCACATTGACATTCACAACTGATAAAGCGTACGGCGACGATGACTGGAAGATATATGATTTTAGAATAAGTGAATATATTGGGATTAAGAAATTCGATGGGTCTTACATTTTGAGTTTCTATGCGTCCCTTCCAAACGGCATTGAAGATACTACCGAAGAATATAATGACGATGAGGCTATCAAGAAGTTCAAAGATAAGGCTCCGAGGAAAGGAAAAACAATATCCTTGCAAAACGCCATTGACATTGAGAAGGAAAAAGAGAATAAGATAGACACGGAGAAGGCCGCCGGGTTGATGAATAAAGTTAAGAAAAAGAAAACGAAGAAATAGTGTTTCCTTTTCAAATAAAATCAGTATCTTAAAAATAAAAAGATGAAGATAGCAGTTGACTTAAATGATGTCTTAAGGGACTTCACTTCAAATTTTGGAAACTACTTCAAAAAAGGGTATGATGAAAACATTGACCTTGATGAAATAGAGATTACAACAAATTGTTTGGATGAGGTTTTCCCTTTCAAGAGCAGATATGACTATGAACATTTCGTGTATGAAGATTATGCATGGGAACTTTTTGCAAAATGTCCTTCATGCGATAGTGGGCTTGGAGCCGCCTTTTCTAATTGGGTGACTAAAACAATTACCAATATAGATGTTGATGAACCGATAGAGGTAATCATAGTTTCTCCAATGGAATACGGAATCACAATACCAGCTACATATTGGTTTATTTCTAAATTGGGATGCCGAGCCAGGGAAATATATCTTCCGGTGGATTCACTTACTATATGGGATAAATGCGATGTTCTTATTACAGCAAACCCAAAACTACTTGATAGTAAACCGGAAGGTAAAAAGAGTGTGAAAATCGTAGCAGATTACAATACTGAATGTGATGCGGATTTTACATACAATAATATGCTAGAATTTTTGAAAGAAGATGAAAATACTGAAGAACTTACTAAATAAAGACGAACAACAGTTTTTTTTCACACCTGACAACAGGAAATGGGGTGTCGATATTGATAAATTCACAAAACTGTGTTTGACATCCGATACAGAAAAAAGTAAGGATACAGAAATAACGGAAGGGTATGAGAAGGATGATAACGGTGATATGCATCAGGTATCAAAAATAATCAGAGAAGTGAATTCCCAGGGAAATATACAAAACGACACAATCAGATATGACCTAGTTAAAACCCTTTTAAGTGTTGTCCTTGAAAAAAAAGTGATGAGTTTCGGCACTGTTGAAAACGAACTCCAATATGACTTCAGTTTTAATATCGCGTTTAACACGCTTTTGAATGCAGGAATAATCTATGAAATTAAATAAAAATGGCTAAAAAGAAAAACAAGGAAGTGGTTAATGAAATGCCACAAGAAATAACAAAGGCAAAGACTGGCAATGTTATCGAACGCATAGAAAAAGAGTTGAAGAAAATCGAAGAAAATGAATTCAATGTTTATTTTTATGTGATTGATACTAAAGGTGTTCCATCTGGTTCGCTCTTATATATCTATAAAATTGCTTATGAATTGAAGGAGATGGGGTATAATGTAACGATGCTCCATAGTGAAAAGGATTTCGTTGGTATTGGTCAGTGGGCTGATAAGAAATATGCCGAACTTAAACACGTGGGAATTGATGAGAAGAAGGCCAAGATTACAGCATCACCATCTGATTTCCTTATTATCCCGGAAATTTACACAGATGTTATGTCTCAAACAAGAAATCTCCCTTGCAAGAGAATTATGCTAGTGCAGAACTTCGACTACATGACAAGAATTATCCCGCCAGGAGTACACCCTTATGAATACGGTATCACAGACGCTATTGTAAATAGTAGTGTCAACCAAAAATTTATGACGAATAATCTTCCAAGAATCAAGACGCATTTACTGAATCCTGGTATTTCATCCGGTCTTTTCAGGAAAAATGAGAAGCCAAAGAAGATGATTGTGAATTTCTGTGTGAAAGACGCAAATGACGCTTCCAGGATTGTAAAACCGTTTTTCTGGAAGTATCCTCAACTGAAGTGGGTACAGTTTGCACAGCTTCAAAATCTTCCACAGGAAATATTTGCTGATGCTCTTAGGGATGCCGCCATCACGATTGTTGTTGATGATACAATGAGTTTCGGATACTCCGCTTTGGAGGCTTTGAAGGCAGGGTCAATTGTCATTTGCAAGATTCCGGAAAATACGCCAGATTGGATGCTTGAAAATGAAGAACTTACAAATGCAATCGTGTGGGTTGATAATCTCGATGAGGTTTCTGATATCATCGCTAATCTGGTTGCAATGTGGGTTAGAGATGATGTTCCGGAAGAACTTTATGAAGAAATGGATAAAGTTGCGGCCCTGCATACGAATGAAACTATGAAAGACGACATCAAGAAAGTGTTCGTTGACGGTTTCTTTGCTGACAGAAAGAAGGAAATTGAAGATGCCTTGAAAAACGTTAATGAAAATAAAGAAAAAGTAGAAGAATAATGAGCAATATAACAATAGTAATCCCAGTACATGAGGTTAATGATGACCTTAAGAAATTGTATGCGGTCGCAATAGGAAGTATTCCAATCACAGCAGAGAATAAATCTATGTACCCAGTAGTGCTCGTTGGCCCAAAAGACGTGTTGAACGGGTATAAAGATGAAAAAATTGAAAAGGTGGTTGAGATTGAATATGTTGAAAATGAAAAGAGCGATTTCCAGACACAGATTAATGTTGCGGCACAAAAGTGCAAGACACCATATTTCAGCATTCTCGAAGTCGATGATTCATATAATCCAAATTGGTTCAAGAACGTTGAGAAGCATATTGAAACCATGCCAGAGGTATCGTTTTTCCTGCCACTTACGGAGGTATTCGATGTATCAACAAAAGATGCCATTCCGGTTGGGTTTGCTAATGAAATCGCGTTGACGGTATCGTTTTCCGATAGGATTGGCTACATTGGAAAAGAAGACCTTGAAAATTTCTCCGATTTCAGTTGTACCGGCGGTGTTTATAAAACGGCTGATTTTATTGAAATTGGTGGCCTAAAAGCAAGTTTGAAAATCGTTTTCTGGTATGAGTTCCTTATGAGGGCCGCAAATAATCACAAAGAGATTTATGTCATCCCTAAACTTGGATATAAGCACAACTTAAGGAGAGAAGGAAGCCTTATGGAAATTATGTCGAGCACTGTCAAGGAAGAGGACGTTAATAAATTGTTTGAACTGGCAAAACAGGAATGCTTCTTTAATGAGGATAGAAATAGAAGTATAGATTAAACATATTATCATAGAACTATTTATGGGGGCGGGTTATTATATAGCCCGCCTTCAACGTCAAACGGGAAAGACCACGTTCTAGTGGTAATAGTTAGGAAAGTACATAATTATGTAGAATTGGCGGTTGTTAATAATATTCAAAATATAACAACAATGGCCAAAAGAGGAAGAAAACCAAAAACAGAAAGAAAAGGATATTTTTACGAAGAACAGGAAGAAGCAGTAAAAAAATACCTGGAAGCGTCAAGTACGGATGAAAGAAATGAGATATTCAACTCAACATTGAAACCGGCATTTACAAAAATGATTGAATCTATCATTCGTAGGTACAAACTATATGTTCCAGAGGAGGAGTTCAAGGAAACATTTGATGATACTCTGTCATTCTTATCATCAAAAATGGCTAATTTTGACCCAGAAAAACACCACAAAGCATATTCATATTATGGTACAATATGTAAAAACTATCTCATTTACAAAATAAACCAGTTCAAGAAAAAGATAGAACGCAATGAGCAGTATGATGATGTTTACGAACGTTTCCAAAACAACTCAAATTACTCTTACGATGAAGATAGCGAGGAAAATGTAGCAGAAATACTTATCAAAAAAGTAACAGATAAAATAAACAACATGATTGAAAATGACAACCTTACTGAAAATGAAAAAAAGGTTGGTATGGCAATGTGCGAGTTGTTTGAAAACTGGGAAGATATACTATGTTCCAATGGAAGTAATAAACTCCAAAAAAGCAGTATTTTATATTTCCTTCGTGAAGAAACACTTATGTCAACAAAAGACCTACGGGAGAATATGAAAAAATTCAAGGATGTCTATTATATCTTAAAGGATAATGAAGTTAACGGGAAAGAATAGGTAAAAATAAAACGAAGATATTTATAGTAAAACCGTTAAATATGGCAAGCAAAGTAAAAATACGCATAAATTCAAACGATAAAATCGAAGAACTTCTCCAGGAGACTTACAATCAAGCATGTGAGCAGTTAACGCTTATCCAGGAAGAAATGAATAAAATCACAAAAAGCACAACACTTTCCGAACTTACAATTGATGAGAAATCAAAATATGCAAAAATTATGCACGATTATTCCGGTGATAAAGATAGGGCAATACGTGCAAAAATGGACATCGCAAAACTCCTCATTGAAATTGTAAATCACCGTGGAAGCGTTGAAGATACACTTAATGATAAAGCGTTTACTAAACAGCCGACTTCACTCAACTTTGAAGCATTGAAAAAACAACTAAACAACGATACACCAACAACTTATAGTATAGGATAATATGTTAAGTTCAGCATTAAACAACCGTATAGGAAACACCATGGCAACCATCGCAGTAGCACAAATGCTGATGGATAGGATTGACTCGCTCATAAAAGTCAATAAATATGATGTTTCTTCCATAGGAATATCATCCTCACTCAGTCTTACTATAAATCTCGCACAAATGGTTGGAATGAGCTACGATGAAATTGTTGAACTTATTTCCGATTTCCTTACCAGCAAACATGGAACGGCCATTAAAACACTTGACAAAACAGTGAGGGTTGCGATGCTGGCTGCACTTGATGCGATGGTCAGTTGTGCGAACAGCCCAATTATTGGAGATGAACTCATTTATGATGTCAACGCGACGGCTAAAACGTTTACATCGGCAACATCCCCAATGTTTATCAACATGAGTACCATTGATATATACAATCTATTCTCAAGGTCAACACCTACCGGGGAAAGGGGTGAATATTATTACGGTGACGTTCCTTCCGGGGCCACTCCAAGCGAAGTGTGGAAATCAGGAGACTTGGACGCTTTCATTTGGTATTCAATGAATATGGTTGAACCTGAATCGCACGGGGATGCTAAATATTGGGATAAACTGACGTGGGATAACAGAAACCGTTTTTTCAAGGATTATTTGGAAGATGAGGACCTGTCACAATATCCAGAAGGTGCAATGGAGACATATAATGGTGAAGATGCGAATAATTTTTGGGCTGGCGTAACAGAAGGTTTTTGTGAGAGCACCGATAGGAAAAGGATATTGAAAATCGATTACGACGAAAGCAAGAACGGGTTGATGGTTCAATTCCCAGGAGACACTTACGGAAAGAAAAAAATTTTTGGTTTCAAAATAAAGGAAACTGAGGACGGTCACGGTGAATATTCATATGAAAGGAACAGAACCATATATGATTTCAATAAAGATTATATGGATAACCTGAGAATTTTCTATGTGAAACCTATGGTTGCCGCTATTATGAATGCAGCGATGAACAATTCAATTTCCTTTTCAATAAACGGAACGCTGTCGTTGGAAGAAGAGATTATCCGTGGGGAGATTTCCAAAATTTTGACCAAAGTAATTGAAAGCGATGACACTGAAATTGAGGATTGCTACTTCACTTTCTCAAACGATGAATATGATATGCTCGTCCATGAGGCTGAAATGAAGAGAAAGGGAATAACAGTGAAAACCGGCGACACAAATATAGGTGTTTCCACAAGCCCGAGTGAAATCATGGACGCTATTGACGGAATCTCGGAAAACGCAACGCTTCAGGAGCAAAAAACAATCATAAAAAACTCATTTACTGCGATAGTATCCGCAACCGGGGCTACCGACGATATCATAAACACGAAGTGGAACTGGGACGGCAACACATACGGAACAAAGATATTGGATTTGCTGAAAAACATACTTATGCAACTTCTGGAAGCGTTCCTCACCCCAAGGGTCGTGCTTATATTTTTGATAAATTATAAATTCGCAAACGGAGTACTGCCGAAAACGCCGCTTGATTTCTTGTCTGTGTTTCTTAAAATGCTGTGGCCGGTTATAAAATCTCTCGTTGATTTCTTCATAGATTTTTTATATGAAGAGGTGCTGAAGAGATTGAAAGAACTTATGGAGATATATATTTTGAAACTATCTCTTGAACAACTTGAAAAATTTAAGAATATTGTACTTGCGTTGATTGAAAATTGTACGTTGAATATCAGTATACCGTATTTGAAGAAGACGCAGATGATAGGTAACATAGATAACGTAATAGGTGCTGATATAGTTGAGACGAAATCAGAGCCGGACAAAGATAACTGTTAAAAAGATAAAACAATGCCAAAACTCACAGATTTACTAGATAGACTGGACGGCGTAATGGCATCTGCAAGCCTAACCGTCCCAATCATACCCCCGGTGCTTATACAATGTGGTGTGATTGCCAGGCCGGGGATTTCAGCAATTAGAATGACACAAAATATAGTCAAAGACCTTGCCGCTGCCGGGTTCCCGATAACCGACAATCCGGATGGAACGCCGAATATGACAATATCATTCGTTTTCAATGCTTGTGCTAAAGGCGTTGTTGATGAGATGACAAAAAACGCGGTTGTTCAGATGCCAATAGGTGTCGGGCAAACAACAATAACAGTTGAAGGAATTATAACATAATGGAGATTAAATGGGAAGAACTCAGTAACGCTGAGATTTTTAGAGAACAATTGAATTTGAAAAACTCTTTTGAAAAGTTAAAGAGTGAAATTATGGAAAAAGTAAATGAACTCGACAGACTCAACGCTGAATTCATTAAGTCAGAGAAAGAACTGGAAAAAAGAAATATTAAATTGTAATGGCAATTAGTGGTATAAATTTCGGGGTTGTTAGAAACACATACGACCCGGCAAATGCTGGAAGAATCCAAGTTAGATTACCGTCAGAAGACCTAAAGGTTAAAGATGGAGAATTACCGTGGGCTTTTCCGCTGTTGCCAAAAATGATTCATATCCGCCCGAAAGTTGGTGAAACGGTTATGGTTCTCTTTAGGGTTTTTGAAAACGGAGACTCTGGTAGGTTCTACATTGGGCCGGTCATTTCGCAGCCCCAATTCATGTATGAAGAAAAAGACGAAAACGGGGCGCAGCGGGCTCTATCTGGCAGTATGCTTGGCCCGGCGGTAAACCCAGAACAATACGCAAAAGTTAAAGGTTCCCTCCCAAAATACGATGATGTTGCAATTCTCGGCAGGAAAGATAGCGATATTATTCTTAAAGATGATGATATAAGAATACGATGTGGTGTAAAGAAAACAAATGAATTGGATAAAACCGATTTTGCTTTCAACAACGTGCATCCGGCGTTTATCAAAATGAAACACTACGAAGGAAAAGAAACATCGGGTAGTGATTATGAGAGCGTCATTAATCTCGTAGCCGACAAAATAAATTTGATTGGTAGCGATTCAAGGGACGTTTACAAATTCAACGACAGGGATGAACTGATTTCGGATGATGAAGTGAACAGATTTGTGAGGGAAGCACATCAACTCCCATTCGGTGATAAACTCATTGAATTCCTCCGTATTTTCATAACAGCGTTCCAGTCTCACACACATCCCTGGGTAGGGGCGGGTATGACACCTTGCAAAGATATAACATATAAAGCCCTTGCGGATTATAATCTTGAAAGTATTTTAAGTACGACAATCAGAATCAATTAAAAAAAGGTGGTATTGTTGCCACCTTTTTTGTTATACAAAATAATCTGTTACGTTACTTGCAACGGTAAATCTAAGTATCTCCCTGTAATATTTCAAGTTCAGCCCGGTTTTTACCTTTATATCTACGAAATAGTCACCGGGGACGAGTTCATTTGTGTCTATTGTGAAATAATTTTGTAAAAAGGCACTTTCAAGGGGTTGGTAATCATAAACATCTACTTCCCTGTTTGCATCTTTCACATAAACCCTATACTCAGCACCGTCAAATATGGCTTTCTGGTTTGACGTATATGGAATCCTGAAATCGACATCAACCCTTCTTATATCTCCAATCCTTATTTTTTCAGCATCGTTGATTCCGGATAATTGTGGAACCAGGTCTCTACGCTCACTGATTTTGTTCCCTATTGTGAAATAAGATGTTGGTTTCAGTACGGTAAATTCCATTTCAATGTCTTCCAGTTGCTCCCCATTAAGTTTTATGTTTGACCACACGTCTGTCATAATGGTATCCTCCTCAACGTCATTCAATTTCACCGTCGCATAATAAACGCCCTTTGTTGCCTGTGTTACCGGATATTCAACACCTTCTATCGTACATACTGGAAGTTCGTCAAGGTTTATGAACTCATCGTTTTCATTGCAATATAGATAAAGTTTGTTTTCCTTGCGTTTGAAAAATTTCTGGCGGTCATCATTGATATATTCAGAATATGTTGTCTCAAGGTAAGGTTCAAAAAAGAGATTTGTGTGATTAGTAAAAAATCCTACATAATACTGTGGCACAACACCACTTGTCTCACATACCTTGAAATTACGAGCCTCGTTATATCGTTTTTCCCTGGTGTAATCATACTGTTCGTAATCTGGTGAAAAAGCAAGAGCCAGACCATGGTTTTGAATCTTACCTGAAATTACGTTATTTACATAATCTGTGATATCAAATTCAAAGTTTTCAGCACCATAATCAAAATGTTGCGTTGCTATTATGATATCAGACCCTTCACCGTTCAAATATTTCTTATATTGGTTATAAAGGTATTTCTCACTATAAATCCCAGGGCCGTATCCCAACGACTCGTCTTCATTTTCCTCATCATACCAAGGTTTGTTCGTCTCACCGTTAAACCAGTTGCATCCGCGATTGCTGTAAAATCTCCTGCCGGTAAACCAGAATGTATCCTCATAATCAAACCCCTTCCCCTCATCCCAGTCTTTTGGAACGATGAAAAGGATAACGTCAAATGAAGATGCCCTTGTTTTCCCTTCAAATGTGGATACACCAGCATAAACTTTTTGATTGTCGTTTATATTGACAGAAGAACAGTTCGTTAATTTGAGAACGTGTTTTACCTTGGATGTGTCTGCAATTGTTTTATCTTCAATGAGTTCTTTTATGTGGTCTGTATTGAAATGTATGAGTGCTCGAGTTGTCTTAAGACCCATATTCAATTCAGCAACAGGATTAAGCCCAAGGTTTGCGTTTGAGTCTTTTACTATCGTGCAACATTTATCTAAAAAGGTATGTATTTTCATAATGAAAGGACATTTACTATAAATATCTTACATAAAAGAAAATGAGTATTCCGGCTAAAAAGTAAAGGTCGGCGATTATTTTGTGGTTAGTTTGATATTTATAGTAAAAGCAAGTTAGAGTTGGCCAACCGAAACAAGCGGAACAATAACAAGCTTAAAAGAAAGGATAAATGGCTAAAAAGAAAACCATTGCGGTTAATGAACCGTTTCTCCCCGGGGTTGATGAATGTCCTTCCCCAAGAGAGAAAAACCTCAATTTCAAGGTTAGATTGAAATGCAAAAACCAAAAACAAAAAGAGTTCTTTAACATATTAAAAGACCGAACAAAGGAAATTGTATTTGGTGTTGGTAGTGCTGGTGCTGGAAAAACCTATGTTGCTATGAGTGAGGCGCTGGAAGAACTACGTGACGGACTTTGTGATAAAATCATCTTCGTAACACCGACAACGGAAGCAGGAAGCGCCGCGACAAGAATTGGCCTTCTCCCAGGTACGGCTGAAGAAAAAGTTGCCCCTTATATGGAAAACATGCGGGACACAATCACAAAAATCCTTAAAACTGGCGGTAACCACAACCCAGAAGAAATTTCCAAAAATCTCTTGAAAGATGAAAAGGTCGAAATTAAACTTATGAACTACGCCAGGGGTACTACTTATGACAACGCTATTGTGATAATAGATGAAGGTGAGAATTTCAGTAAGGGTGAAATGTTGCTCCTCCTTACCAGAATGGGTGAAAATACCAGGTACTTCATTTTAGGGTCCGAACAGCAGTGTGATAGAAAGGATATTAAAATGGACGGGAAATCCGGAATGATGTATGCGTTTGAAAAACTGTCGGAACTGGACGAAATAGGCTCCATTGAATTCACAGATGATGATGTTGTCAGAAACCCGCTGATTGGTAAGATATTAAAACTTTGGAATTAATTTTTGGTTGAAGAAAGAATGAACTAGCAAACACATTGACTCCGATGCTTTTTCGATAAAGCGACGAGCCCACAAAAATATTATTTGGTTAAATCTCGAACAAGAGGTCTGAGCCTATGTGAAAAGAGGGAACTTCGGTTTCCTCTTTTATTTTACCCATTTGACTTTTTAATATTTTTCATTATATTGAAATAAAAACTAAATTATGGCTAAAAGATTGAATGTTGAAAAAACAATTAATGGAAATTCTTTCAAAACAAAGATAGGTTCAGTAAATAGATTAAATCCGGCTTCGATATATATTTCAGGAAAAACATATATAAGCCCAATGAATGAAGGTGAAGATTATAATGAGTTAATAAACCTTTTAGATGCCGATTTAAAGGCTATTTTAAGGCGTTTTACGGGGGTCAACGATTTTCTTAATAGGAACTTCATTTCGAACCTGGAAGTGCCTAAAAACGGGCTAAAATATGGTAAAAACACATTTATGTTCTTCCAATTGTTTTTCTCACAAAATTTCTCAAATCCTGTATGCGGCGATATGGAAACAATAAGAGAGAAAATGAGCCCGTGGATAAACGAAGCACTTAACGAATTTGAAAACAAGATACACGAGAGGGGTTTCACTATTCACGAAAAACGAAAGGCATAAGATATTTATAGTAAAATATTTTTAATGGAACAGGAGTTTTTCATAAACAAAGGAAGTATATTACCAGTACTTAGAATGGAGGTTATAAATGATGGCCGCCATTCTTTCTGGAAATTCCATGAAGCCATCCAGAATGCAAAGGTGACATTTTCTATGAGGAACGTTGATACGGATATCCTGAAAGTTTCAAAGGCACCGTGTGAAGTTGTGCTGGCTGAAGATGGCGGATGCGAAGAAAAGTACGTCATTCAGTATAAGTGGAAAAAAAGAGACACAAACGAAATTGGCAAATTCAAAGGGTGGTTTAGTATAGAATTTCTTGAAGACCTTACGCAATATGGGGTTGAATACCCGTCCGGCCTGATGATAGCACCGATTTCTGAAGACCTTTATATTTATATAAAATGATAAAACAAAACAAACATAGCTATGAAAGAGAATTTAAGAACTAGAAACTTCTGGCATTACAGAGATAATGGGAAGTTCGAGGATTTTAACAAGCAGGCAAAATTCGTATTTTTCCAGCTTCCTGACCCTAAAAAGGTTAAGTATCAGAAAGACAAGTATAACACAGCACTTGTTGCTCCTGATTACTTCAATTGCTAAGAAAAGAAAACCCCGGGAATCAAATCCTGGGGTTTATTTTTATGCACTTGGGGCCATCATTGATTTTGCGTCTTCTTTGAATTTTTCACTTGTTGGAACTGATATTTTCACACCATTCCATTTTCCGGTTCTTATGCTATTCGGAACAAGGATGTCTATTTTATGCATTCCAGCAAATCTTTTGTTCATAGTATCCTGTATCTGCCAAGGGCCATCCCATTTTCCAGTTCCTTCAACATAAACAACATCTCCATATTTCAAGCCAAGTTCCTTCATATACGTTCTTTCCATTGCAATGACACGCTGTGAAAGAACATCACCAAGGTTTAGTTTGAACATAGATGCCGTATGAATCACATCATTGTTACACTGGCCAGGAACGGCGTTATAAACCGTAGCAAGTGCATCTCCAGATACTTCTGACCAAGCCTCCGGGTTTTTCTCCCATTTTCCAGTCTCTTTGTTGAATCCACAGGCTTTTTTGTTTTCAAGTTTTTCCTCAATGCCAGCAATGTTTTCCAACGTTTTCTTCTGAACCTGGCTTAAATTGAACATCAACACTATATTCATAATAACACTTGCAGTTAAAAGACCTTTTTTACCAAGTTTTTTAACCGCATCAACTATTTCACCGAACGACATGCCCTTGTGAAAAACAGATTCCATAAGGGCTTCTTCGCATAAAAGTGTCGTGAGTTGCTGTTCTGTGAGTATTAGTTTCATTATTTGATGGTGTTGATAAGTTCTTTCATATATTTGATATCATCATCGGCGGTGAGTTCAGAGTACTGTTTCTTTGAGAGTTTATCCTTTATCTCCGTGAGTTTAATCCTTACACTTGAATCAGACACTTCCCAGGCTTCGTTGATGGCGTTGATACAATCGTTTTTATAATTCTCGAAAACGTTCTCCTGTGTATCTGAAGAAGGTTTCCTATTTATAAATTCAATAGTTTCATTAAGGCTGTTGTTCCTGGCCGCTGTGTTTTGTATGGTACGTCTGCCCCACATAAGAACATCGAGGTTGTCATTGACTTTCTTCGTATCCTCATCAAGAACCACCTTATCTGAAATCTTCTCAGGGGAAATCTTGTTTATTGCCTCTGAAACGAATTTTACAAGATTTGTTTTTGATTCCTTCAATTTGGTACGGTCATTTGTTTCGTTTGCGATTGCAATGGATTCGTTGATAAACTCCTTTGGGCTAGCAATATTTGCGGATGTGGAAATATTCTCTTTCAGGAGATACGAATTATGAATATTCTTATCCTCCTTGACCAATTTCAAAAAATCATTGATAGTCTTTTTTCCGCCACGTGTTTTAAGTACTTCACCTGAAACGTTTTCGAAAATAGAAATGATGTTTCCCATCGACATAGAAGGCATTTTTTCAATGACATCACCAACGGTTTCTTTTGCAATGGCCATTTTTCTTTCTTCGGCAAGAGTCTCAAGCATATCCTGCTGTTTCTTGTCGAATTCCTCATTTATTTTAAGTATTTTTTCTTCTAGCGTTGCCATAATAATATTTTTCTATAAATAGTTTTTTAATCTGTTAAAACATCCCCTGTTTCTCCAGTAAAGGAAATACCAGGAATATCTTCATTCACCATGTCTCCAATGTTACCAGATGCTATAATGCTATCAAGTTCATTTACAATAGAGTTAAGTTCTTCGTTGATGATGAAATCTTTGTTAAAAGTTTCAACCCTTCCGAGTGATACATCTTCTTCACGTTTCCCCTCCGTAAGTTTTTTCATATATTCATTGAAATACTTTTCGCTAGGTTTTCCGTAATAAATTTCCTTTATGAGTTTTTTCTTCATCTTCCTGGACTCTGACAATGTACCACCAGCATCTGCTTCTGGAGCGGCATCCATATCCATAGTTTCTTCTTCACCACCGATATCACCTTCTTCACCTGGCCCACCAAGAGCGTCCAAGCCGCCTCCCATATCAGGGCCGCCACCCATAGGAGCACCACCACCAGGACCGCCTTCTCCTTCTTCTTGCTGGCTAAAGTCGTATTTTGCCTCCGGGTCTCCATAAAGTCTGTCAGTAGGGTCAAATATACCTGTTTTCTTGATAATCTGTTGTGTGTTTTGAAGTTCAGCAGCAAGTGCCTTTTCAAGACGTATTTCATTAAGATTGTCAGCAATTTCAGTGTCGCTCATATGAAGGATTTCTTTAAGTACCCTATGATATGAGTAAATCTGGATGCCGTTTCCTGGGTCAGCAAGTAATGTTTGTGCAGTCTGTACCCTTTTAGCGAGGGCATCAAGTTCCTGCATCTCCACCTGTGACGAAGGATTGTTCATCGTAAGCGTGAAATTCGTAATCTCATCGGTGAAACCAAGTAACAGCAAGTGTATGATGGCAATCTTGTTGAGTTCCATAAGAATGGACTGCTGCACACGGTTTATCATCCTACTGAAACGAACATCCATAATAGAAAGGTTCTGCCCTTTTCCCTGGGAAGGGTCTGTAAAATTAAGGAATGCTTTTGGAACACGTAGGGCTGCGAGAAGATGCTGTCTTACATATTCAATATCCTCCATAGACGTTGGGTTCTGTGCAGATGGCAATGATTCAATTTTACTTGCCGTATCCTCTGTCCTGAATGGAATGAAATAATCGGAATCAACTGATGCGAAGTTCTTACGAAGGTCAATTTGTCCGGTTTGCGGGTCGATGATAGGCGTTCTCTTGAATTGGTTGGCCACCTGTTGCATGTAAGCCGGTACATCATTATCATCAATCGCACCAGTATAGATTTTGAAAACACGACGTTCGATACTACGCTCAAGACGATAGATGAGCATCATATCTTCCATCATAGTCAACATTCTCCAACTCCTGCGGGCCTTATGGAGCCAAGATGTACCGTATGGGAGGAATGTTGAATCGTTCATCAGTCTGAAGTGTGCCACCTGCCAGTTCTGATAAGGCATACTTACGTTTTTTCCAACCCATAAGAATTTGGTTTCATCTGGTTTAACCTCACCAATTTGCGTAAGGGAACCAACAGCCATATAAGGGTTTGTAATCCCGTTTTCAAGGCGTTGCATTTCATAAACAGGAAGCCTTCTCCACCCGGTAACGCCATCCTCTCCGTTTATGTTGAGCATCATAAATTCGTTACCGTACTTCGCAGTGTCTTTTACAACCATAGGAAGCGTAACATGGAGGTCAAGCCTGTTATAGAAAAGGTCTTCAAGAATTGCTTTAATCCTGTCAGATTTTGAAGTGATGTTCAGCATTTTACCACTGTTACCAATCATACACGTCTCTTCGGCAACAATTTCAAGTGCTGTTCCTATCTCAGGGGTACTGACTTCCATAAGGTCCGCATCCCTATACATCAACTGTATATTAGTCAGACTTTCATTTGAATTCGCAGCAAGGTCTATACCCGCTTTATACCACTGCATTGCGAGTAATTTTTGTTGCTGTGCTTGAAGTTTTTTCTGTTCAAATTCTTCCTTGTTCTGTGTTGAGAAAAGAATATCGTTGGATGGGTTTATATTATAAGTGTTTATTGTCCTCTGTACCGGAACCTGTCTCGGTGATATAGAACCACTTCCCCCACCAACAACCCTGGAAAGAGTTTGAAATATAGTTCTGTTGTTAGCCATAAACTTTTCTTTTTAAGATAATGTATTTCAATTAAAAATCAATGTTATATCATTATGATTCCAAGTGGCGTACCCTTCTGGAGTTCCATCGTCTGTTCGAGCATCTTCCTTTGATTTTCAAGATGTGTCCAAGGCATCATCCTCTCAAGACGTTTTTCCAAAGATTCCATTGCCTTATCGTACTCTTTCTGGCCCTGGGTTATAAACATATTATAGTCCATAGTGAGTTCTGCCTGTGGAATCATAACCTTACCACTGAAAGTTCCCCTAACGTTACCAAGTGCTTCTTTTGCTTTACCTATAAACAACTGACGGACAATCGTTTTCGTCGGGGCGTTGAGCATACCAAATTCAAGTTGAGAAAGCGGTATCTGGTCAGGTGATATAATTACATCTGGATTTGCTAATCTGCATTCGTCCGCGTCTTCTTCGGATGTGACATCATAATACGTGTACCAAACTTCACAACCGATAAGACCTATCATTCCGCCATAACCACCCATATAATTAAAAGTAAGTTTAGAACCAGGTGTTGACATAAGATGAAGAATGTGTGTTCCATCCGGCCCCGCTGTAATACTATAAACCAGGTCTCCACGAAGAAGGCGGTTTTTATACTGAAGGTCTGTCGCAAGATAAGCCACATCAGCAGCAGGAGCAGTAAAGAACCCACCAACAGGGCCATAAGCACCACCGCCTAACTGTGCATACCCGCCACCAAATCCAATATCAATACCGGCATAATTCGCAAACAATGCTGCCTGTGCGGTAGGCGGATTCACATACATAACCCTGTTTATTTCCCTTCCGGCTGGTATGACATAATCTTGTTTCCCTTTTTCAATTGTGATAAAATCTTTTTTCATTTCCCAAGGTCCGTTCTGTTGAAGGCCGACTTGTTTTGAAAACCAGTATGAGAAACTTTTAGACATATCGAGGCTTCTTATAGACAACGCATATGCGAAATCTGTATTTGATACATTCTTACCATAAAGACCGGCCCAGTTTTGTTCAATAAGCCAATTCTGTACTTTTTCGGCATAATCCTCCTGGGCAACCTCCAAAATATCGCAAAGTTGGTCATCCGTGAGTTGTACTGGCCTTATTGGAGCACCACACAAACTACGGAACTTCTTGAACATCTTTGCTATTTCATCTGTAACCTTTACTGCCATTGTGAATCTTTTTTCTTATAAATATCATAAATATCGTTATTTACGTGTTTCTGTGTGGCAACTATTTATAGTAAAGGTATTTTCTGAACATTTCAACTATTTATCTTATTCTTTTAATTCATAAATTATTGGTAGTATGATAGATTTCAATAAAATACAAGAAGAGTATGTAAAATGTTATCAGGATAAAAGTAGGATATACACAATTCAAAACTTCCTGAAAACATATGACGCAACCCAATCAAAAGAAGTTCCTTTTCACCTTTTTCCAAGGCAGCAAGACCTTTGTAGAACATTGGGTGAGGCGAATAACATAGTGACAACAAAACCACGTCAGGCTGGTATTACAACTACTTGTGGCGGGTTTATATCGGCTGAGATTCTTTTTGCTGAGAAAGATTCCCCGATTACCATTCTTTGTATAGGAAACACCCTTGACCTGGCACAGCAGATGCTCAACAAGATTCGTGATTTCTCGATGCAATATCCTACCTGGCTCTGGGGTGATGATGAATTGATGGCAAAAACGCCAAACCCGATGGAACCGCCGGAGAAAAGGGATTTGTTCAAAAAATGTAACGACAAAGAACTTATCTATTTCAATGGAAGTAGAGTTGTTGCCCGTTCGTCAGGCCCACATGCTTCCCGAGGAGTTGGTGGTGTTACTTGGTTGATATTTGATGAGGCTGCGTTCATTGAAAAGGGTGATGTTGTCTATTCATCCGCTATTCCTACCGTTTCCACTGGTGGTCATATCATTATGATTTCAACGCCTAACGGTAAGGATGCACTTTACTATAAAACTTGCAAATTGGCATCTCAAAAAGGGTCTTCAACGTGGAATAGTTTTGAACTTGTTAAATTGAAGTGGTTCCAGGACCCTAGATATAACAAATTTTTGAAATGGACTAAGAAAGACTCGGAAACAGGAGAAATTACTGTTATTGAGGAACAATATCTTGATAAACAGGGAAATGTGAAATATGACCCGGAAAGGTGGGAAAAATTAGAAAAAGATGGATGGGCACCTACATCTCCTTGGTATGTGAAGATGTGCCAGCAGTTCAACAACGATACACAAAAAATTGCACAAGAGTTGGATGTTTCATTCCTTGGTTCCGCCGCTAACGTTGTTGCTCCGGAATTCATTGAGATGCAGGAAAAACTTAATGCTCGTGAGCCACTTGCTGATATGAAAGACCCGTTTGTAGAGGATACTTGGTTCTGGAAAGCACCGATAGAAGGGCATAGATATATAATGTCAATCGACTGCTCCCGTGGTGATGCTGCCGACCGTACTGCAATTGAAGTGATTGATATGGATGGACGTGATGAAAACGGAATGCCTATAGTTGAACAGGTTGCAGAATATCACGGAAAAAGGACTGGCGATGAAATTGGCGAGATAGCATATCAATATGGCAGGATGTACGGAAACGCATTTACTGTTGTTGATTGTATTGGAGGTACTGGTGATGCTTGTGTCCTTACGTTGATGAATTTGGGTTATAAAGACCACTTGTATTATGATGATGTAAGCCTATCAAAATACCTTATGCAACAAGAAGCAACAGCACTTAATACCGGTACTGATGGGCGAATGCCTGGCTTCCATACGCAATCAGTACGTTTCCAGATGCTTTCAAGTTTTGCAAATCTTGTTAAAACAAATGCGTTCAAAATTCGCTCCATGAGGGTTATCAATGAATTGGATACCTGGATTTACAAAGGAACCCAGGCAAGAATGGACCATATGGACGGATTCCACGATGATACCATTACCTGCCTTGCCATGGGATTGTTTGTTATGGAGTTCTCATTTAACAAAATAGAAAGAGCACAGAAAACAGACACTGCCAACATGAAAGCGTTTATAGTTGGAAATCAAATCAGTACTAATGTTGATTACAAGAAAGGAATGGTAAACGTAGAAGTAACAAAGAAATATGCAATGCCATTTATAACTGGAAAAAACGTTAGTGGCAATCAAAACCCCTATTCCTGGCTGATTAAATAAAAAATAAAAACTATTTATTAGAAAACGTTAATTATGAAAAATGTAGTGAAATTGAATGAATCCCAACTTCAAAATTTAATACGTGAATCCGTTAAAAAAGTGTTAAACGAAATAACAAACGCCAGTCCTGAAGTTATTGGTAAAGCCAAAGAATTATTCAATAGACTTTCAACTAAAGATTTTAGCCTTGAAGAAATGAATGATTGCGTAGACCCGCCTTACGGGTATGAAGGTACAGTATCTGCTGAAATTGATGATGAAAACGGCAGGACATGGACATTTTTTACTGGCGGATATTTTACTAGAACTGGTGTTGATGATTATGAACTGGAAGATGTTGGAGGAGAAACTGAATTTGAAACATCCGATGGTATTAAAGGTTGGTTTTAATAATATTTGGCATAAATAAATTCCCGATAGATTGTTTCTACCGGGAATTTTTGTTTCCAAAAATCAGCGAAAATCACGATTTTTCGGACTATTTCGCTGAGTATTAAAAATAAAAAAGGTCCCGACGAATCGGAACCTTTTTTAGAATATATCCAGTAAGTTGGATTAACGAAGCTCACGGATGTCGAAGGTCTGGAGACCAGTTGCCTTGACCGCGCCATAAAATCTGTTATTGACCATCTTCTTAGCGTAACGGGTCATGATACCCTTTACAGGTGCGAAGTTGAAAGGATTGTACATCGTAGGAGTGAGCTGCATAGGTACGTATGGAGCGTAGATGTAACCAGTGTCGAGGAGGGACTTACCCTTGTGACCAAGAATCATGGACCAGTGAGGTGCATAAGGGTCAACATAGACCTGGTAGCGGCCAGAAAGTGAACCAACACGCTCAATACCCATGTTGTAAGAATCCTGCTCTGCGGAAGCGTCAGTTACGTGGAAGTACTCAAGGTCATTGAATACTGCACTGAGTTCAGCGGAAACGACGATGAAGTTAACACCACCACGAAGGGTAGCCTTCATAATCTGTGCAGAAATCTGGTTAATCTTAGTGATAAGAGTCTGGTTCCAGTCTTTCTGAGTGTAGTTGGTTGAGTAACCAGCCTGCCTTCTCCAACCGTTGTAGTCCCAAGCGAGCTGCCAAGGAGCGAGTTTACGGAGGTCACGGAGAATCTCACGGTCAATCTCAGCACCAATCTGCTCAGAAAGGATAGCGGTAAGTTCAGCCTCAGCATCGATGTTGTGGAATGCGGAAACATCCTGTGCAAGTTCAGGAGACCAGGTAGCACGAAGCTTACGCTCGGTTACGGAAACGGTCACACTGTCAAGCTGGAAGGAAACCTCACCCATCTCAGTCTCGAGTTCGAGAGAATCATACTGTGCCCAAGCAATCTTGAAGGAATCAATGGAAACCGCATCAGGTGCAACACCGATGAAACCATCAATGGTCTGACCCTGCTTACGAACAGGCTTTGCGAGGTCAACCTCAAGATAGATATGACCATCAGCATCGCAAGGGTCAGCATATTCTACCATACCCTTACCATAACGCTGGGTAACAAGACGGAACTGGATACCCTCACCCTTACGGAATGAAGAAGTGTCACCAGAGCTAGCAGGGATATCCTCTGCTGCGATAACCTTAAGAGATGCAAGGAACTCTTCGGTGTCCATTTCGTTTCCATCAGGACCGGTGAGTTTGCCAGGATTTACGCTGGAGAAACCACCAACCTTAAGGATGACGTTACGAACAGAACCATCAGCACCGTATACAGGGAATGTAGAGCCAGATGCGAGGTCAACAAGTTCGCCCTTGAAATTGAAAACTACAGGAGTAGCGGTTCCAACGTTGATGTGAATCTTACCCTTGGAGTTGTCATAAAGGAAGTCATTATAGAAGAGGTCATAGAGAGTCTTCTTCATGTACTGGGTAACCTGAGGGGAAACCTGGCGGATAACATAGGAAGGGTCTGCGTCAGCAGCTGCCTTTGCCTCATCAAAAGAAACACCGTCAGCAACGACATTTCCACGGTTGTCGAAAACGCTGTAAGCAATCTCGTTTACAACCTCGTCAGGAAGGTAGTAACGGTTGGACTGAGCAACAGAACCATTACGCTCCTCACGCTCATAACCCATAAGACCGTAGTGCTTACCAACTTCACCACCGACGATTTCATCACCGACTGCATCACCGTTCTCCATTTCCCACTTACGCTCGGAAGTAACAGGCTTCAAGAAGAAGAGCTTACCAATAGGAAGGTTCATAGCCTGAACACTGACGATATCGTTAGCAAGGAGTTTAGCGAACGTACGACGGATGATAGGGAAAACAACAGTCTCAAAAGAACCGCTGTTATCAGAAGCAGTAGCCTCAGTCATGAGGTGCTTTGCCTCGTTCTCGAAGAGGATAGCCATATTCTCTTTGATATAGCCATCAAGACCGGCAGTAAAGCCGATACCATCCCAACGCTTCTGGATTTCCTCACGGATAAGTTTCTGGGTATCGTATGCAACGTTACCAAGCTTACCAGATGT
>ODAI013955697.1_pt1 | contig 28047 bp, 23 predicted proteins | sample 1539321 | NCBI WGS metagenome assembly ODAI01 (sample SAMN02144231, study PRJEB22623) | gut metagenome | biome: sheep rumen | host: Ovis aries | place: New Zealand
GAAGGTGGACGTCATACACCATTCTTCAATGGATATAGACCACAATTCTACTTTAGAACAACAGACGTTACAGGTGTTATTGAATTACCTGCTGGAACAGAAATGGTTATGCCAGGTGATAACATCGATATGACTATCGAATTAATCACTCCTATCGCTATCGAAAAAGGATTAAGATTCGCTATTCGTGAAGGTGGTAGAACAGTAGGTTCAGGTGTTGTTGCTGATATAATCGAGTAATAATATTTGCCAAATTAAAGGCTTTCAAGATTTTTTCTTGAAAGTCTTTTTTGTATTGAAAATATTGACAAAATTAACCAAACCATATATACTATATTAGGGAAATAAGCAATTGAAGGAGTTGGAAAAATGAAGAGAATAGAAATTTCAATTAGTTCATTGGTAAAAGCAATTATTATAATAGCAATTGGTTTGTTATTAATAATGCAAACACCAACATTTGCAACCACAGGTAAATCAACAGGTGCATCAGTTAGGGTAAGAGAAAAACCATCAACAGATTCAGAAGTTGTTGAATTATTAGGTGTAGATGATGTTGTCGAAATTATAGGCAGTGAAGGAGACTGGTATAAAGTCAATTTCAAAGGAACAATTGGATATGTAAGTAAATCATTTATTTCTACAAAAGAAAACAATACAGAAAATAATGAACAAACTTCAAATGAGCAAAATACTGAACAAAAAAATAAAGAAGATAATTCTGAGAGTACAGAAAATGTAAATGATAATCAAAATAATAGCACTGAAACTAATACAGATGTTCAAACAACAACAGTGACTAAATCATATAAAATGTCTGAAGATAGTAAAGTAAGAATTTTGCCTATTGTTACTGCAGAAGAAATTGGCGAAGCAAAAAAAGGTGAAGATGTTTCATTAGTTATTAATGCAGGATTATGGGTTTATATAAATTCAAGTAATGTAAGTGGATGGATTAGAATTGATAAATTATCAACAGAAGAAGTTACAGTTTCTAATAATCAAGAAAACGAAAATAAAGATAATGAAATAAAAGAAACTGATACTACTACACCAGAATCAAATAAAGAAACACAAACATATCAAGCAAAAAATATGTATGCTAATTCAGCAGCTATAAATGTAAGAAGTGAATCAAATACTGAATCTGATGCAATAGATTCAATAGGACTTAATACTGAAGTTAAAGTAATTGGTGAAGAAAATGGATGGTATAAAGTTCAAGTAAATGGTTCAACAGGGTTTATAAGAAAAGATTTATTATCAAATGAAAAAACAGAAGTTACTTCAAGAAATAATGAATTAGACAGAACTGCTGCTGTACAAAATAATGCTCAAACAACAAATGCGGGAGCTCAACAACAGGCTGTAGCTGCAACAAATAATGCATCATCACAATCTGTTCCAGTTTCAGCATCAGGTGTTTCAGGTAGTGATATTGCAGCATATGCACAACAGTTTTTAGGATGTAGTTATGTATATGGTGCTGCTGGACCAAGTTCTTTTGACTGTTCTGGTTTAACAATGTATGTATATCAACATTTTGGATATAGTTTAAGCCATTCATCTAAAGTTCAAGCAACACAGGGTGTTCCTGTTTCTGGCGACCTACAACCAGGTGACATTTTAGTATTTTCAAATGATGGACGCCAAGTAGGTCATGTTGGAATTTATATAGGAAATGATAAATTTGTTCATGCATCAGATTCTTCAACAGGTGTTATAACATCTAATTTACATGATAGATGGAATATTAATAAATATTGGGGAGCAAGAAGAATTATTCAATAATTCTAAATGAACAAAACAAATTATGGGGTAATAATTATAAGGAGGAATCACAGCTTTGATTAAAAGACCGTTAGTGATTATTACCATAAGCTATATAATTGGTATAATAATAGGGCTGTATTTCAAAATAAATACGGCTCTTTTTGTAATTTTATGTTTAATCATAATTGTAATCGTATATGGATTTTTTTCAAAATATTTTCATTCTCGTGCGAAATTTGATATAGGTGTTTCTATTGGCGTAATAATAGCAATTTTACTTTCTTTTTTGGTTACACAATTCAAGGAAAATAAGTTTAGTTCTGTATATAATGATATTTCAACTGAGGCAGTGATAAATGGAATTGTTGTAGAGATTCAAGAGGAAAGTGTTTATTATGAAAATTACACAATAAAGGTTAATTCTGTAAATGATAATTCTAAGTATAAAAATACTAATATTCTTTTAAAAGTGAAGAAAAACAAAAGAAATACGTTAGAGTATGGAGAAAATATTATTGTTCATGGCGTTTTTGAAGAACCAGCAGTAAGAACTAATTTTAAAGGGTTTAATTATGCAAATTTACTGAAAACAAAAAACATTTATATGATTTGTAAATCTGATTATAATTCTATTTCTATAATAAAAAAGAAATCTGTTTTTGTGGGGGATATGTGGATAAATAATATCCAAAATAAAGTAAAAACAAATTTAAATGAAATATTAAATGAAAATAATTCAAACATTGCAAATGCAATTCTACTTGGAAGTTCATCAAGTATAACTCAAGAACAAAGACAAATGTTTAGTGATGCTAGTTTAATTCATGTTTTAGCAATTTCAGGTATGCATGTTACTTATGTTGTTTTGTTTTGGAGTTTTGTTTTGAAGAAAACAGATAAAAGAAAAACTAAGTATTTTCTTATTATTTTTTTGATATTTTTTTCATTTTTAACAGGTGGCTCTCCATCTGTTCTAAGAGCTACAATTATGTCGTGTGTTTCTATAATTTCAAAATTAGTATATAGAAAAGCAGATACAATTAATAATATTGCAATTTCATGTTTATTCATTCTAGTTATAAATCCGTATGATATTTTAAATTTAGGATTCCAGTTATCTTTTTTAGGGACTTTAGGTATTGTGTTATTTAATTCGAAAATTACGGGGGAAGTTCAAAAGCTAGAGTTAATCATAAATAAAAAGAACAGGGAAAAAAGTACTAGCAATGCAACAAATAAGCTGATTATGCAGGTTGGAAGGAAAATTATGGGTTCTATTAAATCCATTATAATACTTGGAATTTCAGCAAATATTTTAATGATTCCAGTTTTAGTATATTCATATAATACATTCTCACTTACATTTATAATTTCAACGATTCTCGTTACACCTATTTTAGGAGTAATGATGTTTAGTGGTTATTTAACAGTAATTATATCTTTATTTTCAATAAAATTCGCGTCTATTATTGGTGTTGTATTTAATCTTTTTATTAATATTTTTAATTATATTGCTGAATTCAGTTCTAAAATCTCATTTCTAAGATTCACAGTTGTAACTCCTAATTTTATTGAAATAATATTTTATTATTCTTTAGTTTTTTATTTCTTTTTATTTTATAAGAAAAAACATAACAAATCATTATTAAGAATATTTGCATTTTTCGTATTATCATGCATTTTATTTAACGTTTTAAAATTTGATAATAATAAACTAAGAATTCATTTTATTGACGTTGGTCAGGGTGATAGTTGTTTAATTATTACAGAAACCAATAAAACTATTTTAATTGATGGTGGGGGAAGCGAAAGTGATAGTTACGATATTGGAGAAAAAATTCTGGTTCCATATTTGTTAGATAGAAAAATTAGAAGGATAGATTATATGGTTTTTTCACATTTTGATTCTGATCATTGTAAGGGATTATTTGTTGTAATGGAAAAATTAAATGTAAAAAATGCAATTATTTCTGAACAAGGAGTAATTTCGGATAATTATGAATGTTTTATTAAATTGGCAAATAGTAAAAATGTGAATGTTATTAAAGTAAAAGCTGGTAATAGATTAAAAATTGATAAATCAACATATATTGATGTCTTGTGGCCTAGAGATAATTTGATTAATGAAAATATTCTTAATAATAATTCTATAGTTTGTAAATTGAATTATAATAATCTATCTATTTTATTCACAGGTGATATAGAGGAAATTGCTGAAAAGAAAATTGTTGAGCTCTATGGATCAAATGTTTTAAAATCAACGATTTTAAAAGTTGCGCATCATGGTTCGAAAACATCATCTATCCAAGATTTTGTAGCTAATGTAAATCCACAAATTGCTTTAATTGGAGTTGGAAAGAACAATAAGTTTGGACATCCAAGTAACAAAGTTATTGAAAGATTGGAAAATATGCGGTGTACGTGTTTATAGGACTGATAAAAATGGAGAAGTAAGTATTGAATCTAACAGAAGTGGTATTATTAAAGTTAAAAGCTTTTTTAATAGTTCATGACTTGTGTTTAGATTTAAGAAAAATTAATATTAGTATAATTTGCCAAAAACTTGTAAATAATACTCATATATAACAATAAAAAACATTTAAGGGAAAAGGTGAGTTTTATGAAAAAATGGGTTATAGTGGTTTTAGCTGTCATACTATTTCTAGTTTCTGTAATGGCAGGTTTTATTGTAAGGTCGTTTATTAATTTTTCTAAAGGAGAAAAAGAGAATAATCATATTGTACTTGCTGAAAATAAGATTGAGAATCTAGTTGATACAAGTGCAAAGGATATAATTGTTTCACCAAATGCTGAAGTAATACTAACTGAGACTTTCCAGAAGTGTGGACATAAAAGGATAAAAAAAGAAGAGGCACCAAGAGAAATAGTTAATTTGAATAAAGAAAAAGTCCAAGAATATTATAAAGGATGGAAATTGGATGAGTTTACAACAAATGAGATAAAGCTTTCCAGGAATAATGTAGGAATTTGTGATGAACATTATATTATTAGAGAATCTGATGGATATATAAGTATTAGTGTGAAAAATGATATTGGTGAATACATTTTTAAAGGGCTAACTGATATTCCAGTGCAATATTTAGCTGAAGAGGATTTAGCAAAATTGGAACAGGGAATAGAGGTTATTGGAAGAGAAAATTTGAATAAGTTTTTAGAGGATTTTGAATAAAAAAATTTGAAGATTATTTTGTAATCTTCAAATTTTCTTTTTTTAAATATCCGTCTTTGTAAAATGCTTGAAAATACATTATTAAAGAGAATATTGTAAATCCAAGAGCTAAGTAATAAATATATATATCGAACTTAAATGATATACTGAAGTATTTTATTGCAAGTGATGATACAATTGCTACATAGAATAATACTGTTGCAAGTTTTCCGTACCATTTACTTGATACTACTAGTTCTTTTCCATATAGGAAAGAAGCTCCGGCTATCATTACAAATTCCTTTAAGAATATTACAATTATCATCCAAATTGGAATAATTCCTTTTAATGCTAATGTTGTTAGTACTGCTATTTGTGTTGATTTGTCAGCTAGTGGATCTATTAATTTTCCAAAATTGCTAATTAAATCAAATTTTCTTGCTATATATCCGTCTAATACATCTGTTAATCCAGATAGTGTTAGAAATGCAAAGGTTAATATATAATTATCATTAATAAGCGATGTTAATATAAATGGAATAATTATAAAACGTGCGATTGTTAAAGCGTTTGGTACATGTTTAAGCATATAAATTCCTCCAATTTTTGGTTAATTTGAGACAAATCAAGACCGTCCCCAATTGTCTCACAAATCACAAATGTCTCATTTATAAATTTATTTTACATTAAAATGTAATTCTGTGTCAAATGTTATTACAACTTTTTGTCCGTTTTTCAATTCAGATTTTAATATCATATCTGAAAGTTCATCTTCTATATATCTTTGAATTGCTCTACGTAAAGGACGTGCTCCATATTTGAAGTCTGTACCTTGTTCCAAAATAAATTCTTTCGCTTCAGAAGACACTTCGATAGTTATGTCTTTATCTTGTAATACTTTTGCAGTTTCGTCTAACATTAAGTCGACTATTTGTAATAATTGTTCCTTGTTTAATTGATCGAATACTACAATTTCATCAACTCTGTTTAAGAATTCTGGTCTGAAAACTTCTTTTAGTGTATCTAATATTTTATTTTTCTTTGCTTGTTCTCCAGCTCCAAATCCGATTGAGTTTGTATTTAGTGTTGAACCAGCATTTGATGTCATGATTATTATTGTATTTTCAAAGTTTACGGTGTTTCCTTGTGAATCTGTTAATCTTCCATCATCTAGAACTTGTAGTAAAATGTTAAACACATCTGGGTGAGCTTTTTCAATTTCGTCTAGTAAAACTATAGAATATGGATTACGTTTTACTTTTTCTGTTAATTGTCCTGCATCATCGTATCCTACATATCCTGGAGGTGAACCAATTAGTTTTGAAGTTGAGTGTCCTTCCATGTATTCTGACATATCAATTCTTATAATTGAGTTTTCATTTCCAAACATTTCGTATGCAAGTGATTTTGCAAGTTCGGTTTTACCAACACCAGTAGGTCCAACAAAGATAAATGATGGCGGACGTTTTGTACTTTTTAATCCGGCACGGTTTCTACGGATTGCTCTTGAAACTGCTTCAACAGCTTGGTCTTGACCAATGACTCTATTGTGCAAATTTTTCTCTAAATTTAATAGTTTTTGAGTTTCAGCTTCAGTTATTTTCTTAACTGGGATTTTTGTCCAGTTTTCGATAACATTTGCAATATCTTGTACTGAAAGACTAACTGTTTTCATTGTTTTATTTAATGCTTCAATTTCTTCTGTAAGCTTACATTCCTTGGTTTTAAGTTCTGCAGCCTTTTGATAGTCTTCAGTTGAATCAGCTGATGCTGCTTCTTCTTTTTCTTCTTGAACTTGTTTTAGTTCATTTTTTAATACTTCTAGTTTATATAATTGTTTGTTATTCAAGTTTATTCTTGAACAAGCTTCATCTAAAATATCAATCGCTTTATCAGGTAAAAATCTGTCGTGGATATATTTTTCAGACATGATAACTGTTTGTCTAATAACATCTTTTGAGATTTTTACTTTGTGATATTCTTCATAATATTTTTTAATTCCATTTAAAATTTCAATTGCATCTTCAACAGATGGTTCTTCAATTTTAACTGGTTGAAATCTTCTTTCTAATGCTGAATCTTTTTCAATGTATTTTCTGTATTCTTTTAATGTAGTTGTTCCAATTAATTGAATTTCTCCATTAGATAGAGAAGGTTTTAAAATATTGGCTGCGTTCATTGAATGTTCAGCATCTCCAGCACCTATAATGTTGTGGATTTCATCAATTACTAAGATGATGTTTCCTAAGTTTTTACATTCATCAATTATAGATTTCATTCTGGCTTCGAATTGCCCTCTGAATTGAGTTCCGGCAATCACAGTAGTCATATCGATTAGATAAACTTCTTTATTTAATAATTTTGCTGGAACATTTCCATTTGCAATTTTTATTGCTAAGCCTTGTGCTATTGCTGTTTTTCCTACACCTGGTTCACCAATTAAACATGGGTTATTTTTAGAACGTCTATTTAAAATCTGTACTATTCTTTGAATTTCTTTATCACGTCCAACTACCATATCTAATTCATTGTTTTTTGCTTTATTTGTTAGGTTTGTTCCAAAAGTATCTAAGGCTTTTTTCTTTTTATTATTTTGCTTTTTGTTTTCTTTTACTTTTTGTGTTTTATCTGATTTAGGGGAAGATTCAGATTCAGTTGAGTTTTCGTTTGAATTGTTTTTTAGTCCAAATATTCCTGAAAAGATTGAACCTAATGATTCTGGAGAAATATCGTCCATAGCATCTTCACCTTCAGCCATTAAGTTACCTAGTTCTTCTTCAGATAAATTGTCAGATATATCTTTAAACATTGTTTCAAATTGACTTGTCATATCTTCTAAATCAGTTTGAGATAAATTGGCTTGTTTAGCTAGTGCTTCAAGAGGATTTATTCCTAGCTCTTTTGCACAGTTATAACATAGCCCTTCCATTTGTTGTTCTTTATTTTCGTCTAGACGATTAACAAAAACAACAGCTGTGTTTTTCTTACATCTTGAACATAACATCTATTAAAAATCACCTATTCTTTCTTTATTTTTTTACAGATTATAATATATAACAAATTTGTAGTTTAGTCAAGTTTTTAGGGGAGTTTTCGAATGGTAGGACGGTTGAAAAAAGAGTGCCAATGAGTACGTAGATAAATGATACAAAATTTAAAAAAATCCAATTTGTAATTGTTCTAAATAAAGTTGTGTGTTATAATCAAAAAAAATGAAATTGTAGAGATTGCAAGTAGATTTATTGAAGAAAAAGGGAAGGAAAATTAATATGGCAAAGAGTGTTTTAATTACTGAAAAACCTTCAGTTGCAATGGAATTTGCAAAAGTACTTGGTATTAATGGTGCTAGAAAAGATGGTTATTTAGAGTCTGATAAATGGATTGTTACTTGGTGTGTTGGACATTTAATTACGATGTCATATCCAGAGGTATATGATGAAAAGTTAAAGTTTTGGAGATTAGATACATTACCATTTATGCCAAAAGAGTATAAATATGAAATAATTCCTGCTGTTGAAAAGCAATTTAATGTTGTAAAATCTTTGTTAATTAGAGATGATGTTGATACAATTTATGTTGCAACTGACTCTGGACGTGAGGGAGAATATATTTACAGGCTAGTTGAACAAATGGCTGGAGTTACTGGAAAATCAAGAAAAAGAGTATGGATAGATTCACAAACAGAAGAAGAAATAAAAAGGGGAATTGCTGAAGCTAAGGATTTGGATGAATATGATAGTTTATCAGATTCAGCGTATTTGAGAGCAAAAGAGGATTATTTAATTGGAATTAATTTTTCTAGATTGCTTACAATTATATTTGGAAGAAGAGCTGCAACAAAATTAAATGAAGAAAGGATTTCTATTTCTGTTGGGCGTGTTATGACCTGTGTTTTGGGAATGATTGTTTCAAGAGAAAGAGAGATTAGAAATTTTGTTAAAACTACATATTATAAAATTGTTGGGGAGTTTGGAGATGAGGAAAGTTCTATAAAAGCAGAATGGAAAGTTACTGATAATTCAAAAATGTTTAATTCTCCTAAATTATATAATGAAACAGGTTTTAAGAAAGTGGAAGATGCAAGAGATTTTATTGCTTCATTGAAAGATAAAAAAGCTATAGTTTCAGAAGTTAAGAAAACCAAACAAAAGGAGAATGCACCGCTATTGTTTAATTTAGCTGAGGTACAAAATGAATGTACAAAGAGGTTTAAAATAAAGCCTGATGAGACGTTGGATGTTATTCAGACATTATACGAAAAGAAATTAGTTACTTATCCGAGAACGGATGCAAGAGTATTATCAACAGCTGTTGCAAAAGTAATTTCAAAGAATTTAAATGGAATTGCTAAGGGTTATCAAGATGAGGAAGTTCAAGGATATATAAAGAAAATGGTTGATGAAAAATATTCAACAAATATTGTTAAATCAAAATATGTAAATGATAGTAAAATTACAGATCACTATGCGATTATACCAACAGGTCAAGGATATGAAAATTTTGGCAGCCTAAATCAATTACAAAAAGATATTTATAAATTGATTGTAAAAAGGTTTTTATGTATTTTTTATCCAGCAGCTGAGTTTAATAAATTAGCTATTACAATAAATATTGAGAATGAAGAATTTTCTGCAACAAGTAAAGTTTGTACAAAAATGGGATATTTGGAAATTGCTAAAGCTAAACAAAATGGTGGAAAAGATGTGGATAAGTCATCTCAAAAATCTGAAAATAATGATGACAAGGTTGCAGATGACAATAATTCAAACAAAAAAGATAATGAAATTAGTGAAGAATTACTAAAAAAATTAAAAAAAGGACAAGAAATTGGAATTGTAAATTTTGAAACAAAAGATGCAGAAACGAGTCCGCCAACTAGGTACAATTCTGGGTCAATTATTCTTGCAATGGAAAATGCGGGAAAACTAATTGAAGATGAGGAACTAAGAGAACAGATTAAGGGAGCAGGAATTGGAACAAGTGCTACAAGAGCTGAGATTATGAAAAAGCTCGAGAGGATTCAGTATATTCAAATCAATTCAAAAACTCAAATTATAACTCCTACTGAAAAAGGAGAAGTTATTTTCGATGTGGTTGCAAGTTCTATGCCAGACATGCTTAATCCGAAGCTTACTGCAAGTTGGGAAAAGGGATTAGATATGGTGGCTAAGAAAGAAATTAATTCTCAAGAGTTTATGGATAAGTTGGAAAGTTATATTAAATTAAAGTTTAATAAATTGGTTATTTAGGAATTAGTATAATAAAAAAATAAGGATTGACTTAATTTGTAGCAGATTAAGTCCATCCTTTTTGGTTTCGATTATAATTTTAAACCTAAACCGGAAAATTCACGATTTTGATTAATATATCTTGTTAAATCTTTTGTTGGAATACCAGTATTTATAGATAATTCATCTACTGTATCTGGTATGATATTATTTTGTATATAATTTTCTAATTTTTGTATTTTAATATTATCTTTTTCTGCGCAGTTTGGACAAATTTTACCGGAATTAGCGAAAAAACTTCCGCATTGAGGACATTTATTAAATTCCATAGTTGATACCTCCTGTGAATTATTTTACTAAAAATATTTTATCATATAAATCTAAATTGTCAATTTTATTTTGCTTTTTTTATGTACAGATTTAAGTTATATGATATAATTAAAAATAATAAAATTTGAAAGGTATGAATAATATTGAATGATAATAAACATAAGAAAAGTACTGAAAATATTAGGTTTGGTAAAAGAGTTTATGAAACTGAAAGTAATAATGATGAAGATATAATTATTGGCATAAACTCTAAGAAAAAAAGAGCGAATCAAAGCAAAGTGGAATATCAACCTAATATATCTAGAGTACAGAAAAAGACAAATATTAAGAGTAATAAAAGTGGTAAGAAATCTAAAAAAGTTAAAGAATTGGATGATGACAAACGTGCTAAAAAGAAGAAAAGAAGAAAAATAATTTTAATTGCTTTATTAATTGCATTTATTATTTGGCTTATTTCTTTTTTAATATCACTCTATAAATGGAACAAAATTATGAAAGACATTATTACTTGTCAGAATTCTATTATGTATGATTCTACGGGAAATATAATTGCTGTACTAGGAGAAGGTCGAATTCAAGAAAATATCAGTTTAGATAAAGTTCCTAAGAATTTAGTTAATGCATATGTTTCTATCGAGGATAAGAATTTTTATAAGCATCATGGTATTAATTTAAAGAGAACGGCTGGTGCAATTGGAAGCTATGTAATACACAGAGGAAATGGCTCTTTTGGAGGAAGTACTATAACTCAGCAGCTTATAAAAAATGTTACAGGTGAAAATGAAACTAAAATTTCAAGAAAGGTTGTAGAGTGGGATAGAGCAATCAAAACTGAAATGGTTTTATCAAAAGATGAAATTATGCAAACATATTTAAACATTATTTATGTCGGACCAAATGTGTATGGGGTTCAAATGGGGTCTAGGTATTATTTTGACAAGGATGTAACAGAACTTGATTTAGCAGAATGTGCGTTTTTAGCTGGTTTAAATCATTCACCAAATTCATATAATCCATTTGGCGAAAATGATAATTCTGAGAAAATAAAATCCAGGTCAAAAACTGTTCTTGGTGTAATGCTTCAAGAAAAATATATTTCGGAAGATGAATATAATAACGCGGTTAAAGAAATTGATGAAGGTTTGAAATTCAAAAAGGGAGATGTTGAGCCTAAAGGAAATAATGTATACTCATATATGGTTGATGCAACAATATCTCAAATTGTTAGTGACTTGCAAAAAAGCAAAAAAATGTCAGCAAGCTTTGCAACAAATTATTTATATTATTCGGGATTAAATATTTATTGTACTCAAAATACTGACATACAAAAAGATTTAGAAGAAGAATTTGCAAAGCAAAAATACATGGTTAAATCACAACAATACCCTGATAGTACATCACAGGCGGCTATGATTGTTATTGACCATAACACTGGACAAGTAAAGGGATGTGTGGGTGGTTTAGGAGAAAAGAAATCATCAAGAGGATTTAATAGAGCTACACAAGCATTAAGGCAAACGGGTTCTGCTATTAAACCAATTGCGGTTCTTGGACCAGCATTAGAAGAAAAAATTATAACTCCGCTTACTGTTTATGATGATACTAGAACAACTTTCTCTAACAATTATAGTCCTATTGATTGTGAAAAAGAACTGGGAAATATTACTGTAAGGAGAGCAGTTGAGTCATCACAAAATATTCCTTTTGTAAAAATTATGGAAAAATTAACACCAAAAAAATCCATTGAATATATGAAAAAAGAGGGAATTACAACTTTGACAGATGCTGATTGTGATTTACCATTAGCATTGGGAGGTCTAGAAAAGGGAACAACTCCTTTGGAAATGGCTGCTGCATACGCGTGCATTGCAAATGGCGGAAAGTACATTGAACCGGTCTTTTATACCAAAGTTGATAATTCATATGGTAAAACTGTTTTGAAATGCAAACAAAAGCCAAAAAAAGTATTTTCAGAAGATACAACTTATGTACTTAAGAAATTATTAACACAGCCAGTAAATGGAGAGAATGGAACGGCAAGGTCATGTAAAATAGATGGATTTGAAGTTGCTGCTAAAACTGGAACAACAAATGATAATTATGATAAATGGCTTTGCGGCTTTACAAAATATTATACAGCGGTTACATGGTTTGGTTATGATATTAATGAATCTATTAATGAGGGAGCTGATTCTATGGCAAATCAAATTTGGGCTTCAGCTATGAGAAATATTCACGAGGATTTGATAAAAGCTGATTTTGACAGACCAAATAATGTACAAGATGTAGCAGTATGTAAGGAAACAGGAAAAAAAGCAACGGGAGGCTGTAAAGATACGTATATTGAGTATTTTAGAAAAGGAACAGTTCCTAAGGATATATGTGATAAGCATTAGTACTTGACTAAATTAACATAATATGATAGAATGTCCTAAATATATTTAGGCAATATATCAAATGAGTGTACTCATTATACTAAGGAAAATGGGCGATTTCAAAATGAGTAAACTACCAATTGAAAGGCTATTAAAAGATCATGTTTTAACTATCGGAAGTGAAGAATATCAGCTTCGGAAAGTTACAGAAGAAGAACTTCTTAATATCAGAATGGAGAATAAGCCAGGAGTAGTTCTATGCTATCAAAACGAGATTTGGTATTCCAAGTTATCATCTCCGAAGATTAAGCTAAATGGACAAAAATGGCTAGAACACAGTTGCAGTAGAGGACAAGACTGTTGCAATCATCTTTCAGCTCTACCAGATTCAGAGGGGGGATGTAAGTGTATTAGAGATACTAGTGCACAGTATTACATGAACCGTAGGTGGAGTACAATAGAATCATATAGGGAATCATTTAGAATTGAGAAATATGATTTTTTAGAATGTGCTCTGGAATCATTCGGTACAGTAGAAAATGGATTCAAAGCTCTAAAATGTAAGAATGCAAGATATGACCATATTAAACCTGTTCAGTTTGATACTGCAATTCTAAGGCAAAAATTAGTTGACTTAGCACAGCATTTAAATCCAGACATTAATTCAATGAGTGATATTATTAAAAAGTTCTGAAGAATAAACCAGGTTTCAAATGAGAAACCTGGTTTATTTTTTGTAATTCATAATTGACAACAATAAATAAATGTGGTATAATCAACCAAAATTATATATATTATCAAGAGTGGACGAGAGATTCGGCTTTATGACTCCACAGCAACCTGCGTAAGCAAGGTGCTAATACCGACGAAGCAATATAAGCTTTGGGTGATGATTTAACGAAGAAATATAAACCTTTGCAATATTGCAAAGGTTTTTTGTTATTTTATATAACTAAAGTACTCAATTAAATAAAGTATGAAATTTAAAATAAAAAGAATAATATATATAATTAAAAATAATTAGAAATCAGTTTAGAAAAAGAATTGATTTCAAAAAGGAGGAATTATATGAAAAAATTATTTACATCAGAAAGTGTAACAGAAGGGCATCCGGATAAATTATGTGATTACATATCAGATAATGTTTTAGATGCATATTTAAAGCAAGATTCAAAGGCGAGGGTTGCGTGTGAAACAGTTGCTGGAAAGGGGCTTGTATTAGTTACTGGCGAAATATCATCAAATGCAGATGTTGATATTGAAAAAGTTGTAAGAGATACGATAAAAGAGATTGGTTATACAGATGAAAATACGGATATTAGTTATGAAAAGTGCCAAGTAATTATTAATGTTTCAAAACAGTCTGCTGACATTGCATTGGGTGTAGATACTGATGGCGCAGGAGATCAAGGAATGGTTTTTGGTTTTGCTACAGACGAAACAGAAAACTATTTGCCAATGCCAATTTATCTATCACATAGGTTAGCTAAAAGACTATCTGAAGTTAGAAAATCAGGAGAGATTCCATATTTACGTCCAGATGGGAAAGTACAAGTTACTGTTGAATACGAAGATGATAATCCTGTAAGAGTAGATACGGTTGTTGTATCAACACAGCACAAAGAAAATGTCGATTTGGAGGTTTTAAAATCTGATATAAAAGAAAAAGTAATTAATAAAATAATTGATAAAAATTTATTGGATGATAAAACAAAATATTTCATTAATCCAACAGGGAGATTTGTAATAGGTGGACCTTTAGGAGACACAGGACTTACTGGAAGAAAGATAATTGTAGATACTTATGGAGGTTTTAGCCGTCATGGTGGAGGAGCTTTTTCTGGAAAGGATGCAACTAAGGTAGACAGATCAGGTTCATATATGGCGAGATTTATTGCGAAGAATATTGTGGCTAATGGACTTGCAAAAAAATGTGAAATTCAGATTTCTTATGCCATTGGTGTAGCTAAACCAGTTTCAATTTTCGTTGATACTTTTGGGACAGGTACTGTTTCAGATGATAAAATAGCTTCTATAATTAACCAAAAATTTGATTTGACACCAAGAGGGATAATTAATACTTTAGACTTAGAAAAACCTATTTATGCTAAGACTACTAATTATGGTCATTTTGGAAAAGAAGGACTTTCTTGGGAAAAAATAGTTAGTTTAAAATAATTGGTAATTGGAATAGTTATTCTAAGTTAAACTGAAAAACATTGACGAATTCTGTCAAATATTGTATAATACTCGAAATGCCTAAATGGCAAATAATTAAAAGGAGTGTATCTCTTATGGCTGTTGATATTAAAACGGACTTAATTAACGTTGAAGGAGGTATAAGTGAGAATTACGATAAAGTTATCGAATGCTCGAATGGATTGTTGAACGTATGCGATCATATGAGATGGGGCTATGTTACAAAGGATGGAAAAAAGATTACACCATTTAAATATGACGGACATGCTGATTTCAATGACGGGTTTGCAAGAGTAAAATATGACCGCGGTTATATGATGCTTGACGAAAATGGTGTTGAACACGAGATTTAAAAAGAAAAAGAGGCACTCTATTATTTAGAGTGCTTCTTTTCACTTTTTTATTATAATTTATTCAATTAACATATTTAGTTTTTTTCTAAATCTATTGTAAAACAAGCCAATAATATGGTAAAATTAGTAGGAAATGGAGGCGTAAAGTTAATGTTAGATAATTCAATAAAATTTAGCGAACTAAGAGAAAAATATAATACATTTATTTATGACAGTTTTTCAGTTAAAAATACTGAAGAAGAAATAATTTTTAAATTTAAATTTATAATAGAGAACTTAACAGTATTTGAGCCAGAAGTTAAAATATTAAAAAACAAATTAAATATAGATAATAGATTAATAGAAAACTGCAAAAATGCAGCTTTTCACATAGGACTTATTGAATTAATAAGTTATTGGAAAGCTACATGTTCACCAAACGTAATTATAAAAGCAGGGTATATTAATGAAGAACAAATTAATTGGTTTAAAAAATTGTATTTTTATGGATTAGGTGAATTGTTTTATACAAATGGAATCAAAACCAATATAGATGATTTTATGAGCGTAAAATGTGAAAGTAATGATATATATGAAGATACAATAAACAACGACAATAAAGGATATTTAATTCCAATAGGTGGTGGAAAAGATTCTTGCGTTACATTGGAATGTTTAAAAAATGAAAAAGATAATTATTGTTTAATAGTAAATCCAAAACCTGTAACGCTTGATTGTGCAAAAACTGCAGGTTATGATGACGAAAAAATTGTTAAAGTTATAAGAAGAATAGACACTAATTTATTAGATTTAAATAAACAAGGATTTATAAATGGCCATACACCATTTTCATCAATGCTTGCATTTTTGTCATATTTTATTGCAGATATAATTGGAAAAAAATATATTGCTTTATCAAATGAATCAAGTGCAAATGAATCAAATGTTGATGGTGAAAAGATTAATCATCAATATTCAAAAAGTGTTGAATTTGAAAATGATTTTAGGTATTATGCATCTAAATATTTAAAAAGAAACACTGAATATTTCAGCTTTTTAAGACCTTTAAATGAATTACAAATAGCGATGGCTTTTTCTAAATTCGAAAAATATCACCAAATTTTTAAAAGCTGCAATGTTGGAAGCAAAGGTGAGACATGGAAATGGTGCTGTAATTGTCCTAAATGTTTATTTGTTTATACAATTTTAAGTCCATTTTTATATAAAGAAAAATTGGTAAGTATTTTTGGAGAAGATTTATTTGAAAGAGAAGATTTATTAACAACTTTTGTGGAATTAACTGGAAATGGAGAAACTAAACCATTTGAATGTGTTGGAACTTTTGAAGAAGTTTGTTTTGCAATAAGTAAAACAATTTCAAAGTTAGAAGGTAAAGAATTACCATATTTACTTAAATATTATGAAAATAATTTCAAATTAAGTAATTTAGAAAATGACTTAACTAAGAACTATTATCCAGAAAATAATTTAACGGAAGAACAAACTAAAATATTGAAAGAAGAGATTTTTAATGATTAATGATTTGATTAAATATTTAGAAGGTAAGAAAGTATTAATTTTAGGCTTTGGAATGGAAGGTTATTCTACATATAGATTAATTAGAAGACATCTTCCAGAACAAAAAGTGTATATATCTGATGCTAATTCAAAGGTATATGAAAAATATGAAGATGTTCAAAAAGATGTGAATGTAGAAATAATTACAGCAGATAAGTACTTAAAAGAATTAGAAAAATATGATGTTATTATGAAAACACCAGGACTTTCTTTTAAAGATATAGATACATCAAAATTTATAGATAAAATTAAATCACAAATAGAGTTATTTTTAGAATTTGTTGATGTTTTCACAATTGGTGTTACAGGAACAAAGGGAAAGAGTACAACAAGTTCATTGATATATGATATTATTAGCAAACAACGTGAAGATGTTCATTTGCTTGGAAATATTGGAGTTCCTTTATTTGATGAAATTGATAAATTAACCGAAAAATCTATTGTTGTTTTGGAACTATCATCACATCAATTGGAATATGTTCAAGTGTCACCTAATATTGCAATTTTATTAAATTTGTTTGAAGAACATTTAGATCACTACAAATCTTATGAACATTATATTAATGCAAAGTTAAATATATGTAAATTTCAAAATGCAGATGATTATTTCCTTTATAGTATTGATAATGAATGTTTAAGAGAACATGTGGAAAAATTAAGAGATTTTAAACAAAATGTTTTTGAAATAAGTCTTGAAGGAAATGATAAGATAAATACCACTGATAAATTAGTAATTAGAAAAGATAATACTGCTGTAACAGAAGAAGGAGAGGTTTTATATACTGATTCGGAAACTAGAAAAATACTAGGAGACCATAATTTTAATAATATTATGTTTGCTACAACAGTTGCTAAAATAATGAATTTAGATTTGAAAAAAGCAAATGAGGATATTTATAATTTTGCACCACTAGAACATAGAATGGAATTTGTTGCGGAAATTGATGGTGTTAAATATTATAATGATTCAATTGCGACTATTCCTGCATCTACAATTAATGGAGTTGAAACTTTAAAAAATGTTAATACTTTAATAATTGGTGGAAAGGATAGAGGTATTGATTATAGCGAGTTTGCTGAATTTTTAGGAAATACGAATATCGAGCATTTAATTTGTCTTCCAGATACTGGTTGGAAGATTGCAGATATGGTTGTTAATGAAAATATGGAAAAGTTTATTGTTAATAATATGGAAGAAGCGGTTAAGTTTGCTAAGCAAGTGACAAAAAAAGGAACTAGTTGTTTGTTGTCTCCTGCGGCTTCAAGTTATGGGTTTTTTAAGAATTTTAAGGAAAGAGGAAATTTGTTTAAGAAATTTGTTTTGGAGAGATAATGGGTAGCCGCCAAAACTATAGTATTAAGTAGGAATTGGTGGGATATATATTACTTTAAAAATGTTTCCCAACAGCGCACAGAGAGTAATAATTCCTGAATGAGAGGATTTGATTACTGTATGGCTGTGGGGAGTTTTGAGAATAAAATATTTTTTGTTGTGGTCTGGGGAATTATAACTCTCTGTAGCTAGTCGGTCCCCACTTAAGCCACATTTTTAAAGTAATATATATCCCACCAATCATTTCGAAATCTATATTTTTTGCTACTCTGAAGACGATAGGTTATTTTTTGTAAGAAAGAGGGATTAGTAGTGGTAGTTTGGATTATACTAATAGTTTTAGGATTTATTTTGCTAATTAAGGGGGCAGATTTTTTAGTTGAAGGTGCAAGTAATATTGCTAAGAAGTTTCATATTCCGGAGATAATAATTGGGTTGACAATTGTGTCTATTGGAACATCAATGCCAGAGTTATTTGTGAGTATTACTTCGGCTATTGAAGGATATCCTGATATGGCAGTAGGAAATATAGTTGGAAGTAATATTGCAAATTTATTGCTTATTTTAGGAATGTCATCAATTATTAGATCTATTAAATTTAAAAGAGAAACTAGATTAATTGAAATTCCAATGTGCTTGGGAATTTCGTTATTATTTGTGTTACTTTGTAATTTAGGACATGATATAACAAGATTTGATGCTGGAATTTTAATTGTATTATTTGTTTTGTTTATTGTATATACAATTATAATGGCTAAAAAAGGAGAAGAATTTGATAAAGAAGAGGATGAAGAAAAAGTAGTAGATAAAGCTAAGACAAGTAAATCTACAATTAAAGATGTTGTTTTCTTAATTTTAGGAGCAGTATTATTGAAAATTGGTGGAGATTTAACTGTAAATAATGCAGTTGAAGTTGCTAAACATTTTGGATTAAGTGAGAAATTGATAAGTGTAACAATTTTAGCGGTTGGGACAAGCTTACCTGAGTTAGTTACTAGTGTTTCTGCTGCATTCAAAGGTAAGAGCGATATTGCTATTGGAAACATCTTAGGGTCTAACATATTCAACATGCTGTTGATAATTGGTGTTTCTGCAATGATTAAACCAATTGTATATAATACAAGTTATAATTTAGATATGATATTTTTGATTGGTGGTACTTTAGTATTATCACTGTTCCCAATTATTCCACCTAAGAATAAAATGAGCAGGGGAAATGGCTTGGTTTATGTTTTAATTTATGTAGGGTATTTGATTAGTTTGTTTGTTAAGTGATATAAATAAAGGAAAAGAAAGTGGACATTTGTCCACTTTCTTTAGATGTTGTTGTCGAAGAAGTACATTGAACCTTCTCCTTTTTGTACATTAAATTTTTTCGCTAGGCCAAGTGATTTTGAGTTAGTGCTGTCGATGTCAAAATAGACTCTGTATTTTTTGTATTTCTTGAGTATTTGCTCAACAGCTGCAGTTGCGTATCCCTTGTGTCTAAATCTCTCATTAATAAAATAAGAAATTTCGACTTCTTTTCTACCGTCTCTTTTTCCTTTTTTTACAGCGACTATAACGCCGATAAAGGAGTGGGTTAGAGATTTTATGACATAGGCCTTGGTATCACTATCGGATAAGAGATTTGAAATTACCTCCCGGGCTCTTTCTAAAGTATCACAATAGTATCCTGGCATGTATCTGTGAACATTCTCGTCCCATGCACAGTCGAAAAATTCCTTTGCGTCTTCAGTTGTTAATTTTCTTAAGTTGCTCATATTGACACTTCCTTATAATATTATTATATGTTAATTATACCATATTTTTTGAATTATGTAAAATTAAAGGCGATTATAGGACGTGTATCATAAAAAAATGATAGAGCATAATATAAATCTTTTTGCTCTATCATTTTTTTTATTGTTATAAAATTTTCGCTTTTTGTTAAATAATTGATATAAATAATCAAATTAAAAATCACAATTTCCAGGTGTTCTAGGGAATGGAATTACATCACGAATATTTTGCATACCTGTAATATACATTAATAATCTTTCGAATCCTAATCCAAATCCAGAATGAACTGTTGAACCAAATTTACGAAGTTGTAGATACCAATCTAATTCTTCAGTATCCATTCCTAATTCTTTCATACGATTTACTAATTTATCGTAATCTTCTTCTCTTTGAGATCCACCCATGATTTCACCAGCTCCAGGTACTTCTAAGTCAACTGCTGCAACTGTTTTTTCATCAGGGTTAAGTTTCATATAAAATGCTTTAATATCTTTTGGCCAGTTTTTAACAAAAACAGGACCATTGAAATATTCTGTAATATATTTTTCATGCTCTTTTGCTAAATCTTCACCATATTCTGGCTTAAATTCCCATTCTCTATCAGCTTTTTTTAGAATGTCTATTGCATCTTTATGGTCTAATCTTGTAAAAGAAGAGTTTAGTACTTTTTGTAATTTTTCAATTAATCCATTTTCAATGAATTTGTCACAGAATTCTAATTCTTCTGGACATTTTTCTAGAACAACTTTAACAACATATTTCAAGAAATCTTCTTCAATGTTCATTAATTGCTCTAAATCACAGAAACAAATTTCTGGCTCTACCATCCAAAATTCATTAGCATGTGTTTTTGTGTTTGAATTTTCTGATCTTAATGTTGGTCCGAATGTATATATTTTTCCGAATGCGTGCGCAAATGTTTCACCATGTAATTGACCTGAACCAGTAATAAAGGCTTTTTTACCAAATATATCTTGTGAAAAATCAGTTTGTCCATCTTTTTGTGGTAATGGTTTATCTAAATCTAATGTTGTTAATTTAAACATTTCAGCTGAACCTTCGCAGTCTGCACATGTGATTATAGGACTGTTTAAATAAACATATCCATTGTTTTGGAAGTATTCATGAATTGCAAAAGCTGCAACACTTCTAATTCTGAATATTGCATTAAACGTATTTGTTCTTGGACGTAGGTGTGCAACAGTTCTTAAATATTCAAATGTGTGTCTCTTCTTTTGAAGAGGATAATCTTGTGAACTTAGGTTATCTATTGTTACATTTGTTGCTTGTATTTCAAATGGTTGTTTAGCATCTGGTGTTAGTATTAATTTACCTGTTACTGCTATTGAAGATCCAATTGTTAATTTACATATTTCTTCAAAATTAGATAAATTATCATTAAAAACAATTTGAACATTATTGAAAAATGAACCATCATTTAATTCAATAAATCCAAAAGTTTTTGAGTCACGTACAGTTCTAACCCAACCTTCTAATTTAATTTCTTGGTTTTCATAAGATTTTGTATCTCTAAATAAATCTTTGATAATAGTAGTTTTCATAAGTTTGTGTTCCTTTCTGAAAAATTCTTTAATTATTTCTAAATTATACATCGTAATACTGAAAATTGCAAGTATTTTTTGTTAATTGGAGAGGTTCAAAAATTAATAGCTTTACAATAAAAATTATTATTGATATAATCTCTCAAAAGGGCAGTATATCTTAAATGTAATAAAAAACTAAGGAGTATATATGAAGAAATATAAGGGGAGTATATCAAAAATTAAATCAAATTTGTTTTTTAGATTTTTATTATGTATGATTTTGCTATTATTTGGAGCAGCGATTGTTAAGCTTAGTAATAGTTGTATAGCATTTGCTAGAATTCCAGATGCATATGAAATTAATTCTAAGAAAATAAAGAGAGCATCGGACCAAAGTGAAACTAGTTTTGTTGTTGATGAGGATGTAATAGTTGTTAATTTAAATGAAAAAAAGTATATTGTTGCGAATAAAAATACATCTAATAAATATCCTAAAAATTGGATAGGTAATTTTAATAAGAAGATATTGGTTTTACAAAAGATTTTTCCATCAGGTAAATACTGGAATCACATGGGACAGGATGCTACTAATCCAAAGGAATCTAATAATATTTATAGTGTTACAGATATCCCATGTAATCATTATGAAAATGGAGAAATTTATTGCAATGCTCACTATGGAAAATCTGATGAATTATACCCATATGAGGCAACATGTAGTCAATGCAGAGGCTTTGCAAGTATGCTAAGTGATTTTATTTTCGGAAAAGACGCACCTGTAAGATATTTTGAAGATTATGATGAATTACGAATAGGTGATCAAGCGAGAATTGATGGCGATTATCACAGTGTTTTTATAATTGATAAAACAGATGAATATGTAATTGTTGCTGAATGTAATAGCGATTTGGAAACATGTCAAATAAACTGGGGAAGAAAAATTTTAAGAGAAAATATGAATGGATGGTATATTAGTCGATGGAGTGATTAATAGTGAAATATAGGTAAAAAATGAGGTAAACGGAACGTGAAATTATTGGAAAACAGGAGTTTATATCCTGTTTTTTAATTGCATTTTTATTTTTGTTATGTTAGTATGATATTGACTTTATAAGATTTTAAGTTTATAATTGAAATGTGAAATATAGTTCATATTCGAACGTTGTATCGAATGTAAATATACTAGGAAATTATAAAATTTAAATTCAAGGAGTGAAAAATAAATGAAAACTGATAAAAACATTTTGATTGCGTTTATTCTAAATTTAGCATTTTCTATATTAGAATTTATAGGAGGAGCATTCACAAACAGTGTTGCCATAATTTCAGATTCTGTACATGATATGGGGGATGCAATGAGTATAGGAATATCATATTTCCTAGAAAAGAAAAGCAAAAAGAAACCTGATGAAAAACATACATATGGTTATATTAGATATTCTGTTTTGGGAAGCACAATAACAACAGTAATTTTATTGGTAGGATCAATATTAGTAATATATAATTCAATATTAAGAATAATTAATCCAGTAGAAATAAATTATGATGGAATGATTATATTTGCGATAGTTGGAGTTATAATAAATTTTGCAGCAGCGTATTTTACAAGAGAAGGAGATTCTTTAAACCAAAAATCTGTGAATTTACACATGTTAGAAGATGTACTTGGGTGGATTGTAGTTTTAATTGGAGCTATTTTAATGAGAATTTTCGATATTACATATATTGACCCAATTCTTTCAATTTGTGTTGCAATATTTATTTTGGTAAATGCTTACAAGAACTTTAAATCTATTTTGGATGTATTTCTTGAAAAAACACCAAATAACATTGATATTTCTGAACTTAAAGAACACTTGAATGAAATAGATGAAGTAATTGATGTTCATCACATTCATGTTTGGAGTATGGATGGATTTACTCATTTTGCAACAATGCATGTTACTGCAAAAGAGAATAGTAAAGAAGTTAAAGATAAGATTAGAGATGAACTTAAGGAGCATGGGATTGGTCATGTTACAATTGAGTTAGAAAGCGAAAACGAAAATTGTTGTAGCAAAAACTGTGTGATCGAAGCAAATACGGAAGGACATCATCATCATCACCACCATCATCACCATTAATAAATTATAGGATGGAGAGAAAAATATGTTATATAATGCAAAAAATGAAACAATAAAAATTGATAATTATACAACTGATTATGTAAGTTTTGGAAAAGGAAGTAAAAATTTAATATTAATACCTGGTGGAGGAGATGGATTGAGAACTGTAAAAGGTTTAGCAATTCCTATGGCTGCTATGTATAAAAAGTTTGCAAATGATTACAAAGTCTACATACCAAGTAGAAGAAATGAAATAAAAGATGGTTTTAGTATAAAAGATATGGCTGACGATGTAGTTAAATTATTGGAAAAGTTAAACATAGAAAAAACTGATATAATTGGAGTTTCACAAGGAGGCATGATTGCACAGCAAATTGCAATAAATCATCCTGAAAAGGTTAATAAACTTGTGTTGGCAGTTACTTCATCCAGAGCAAATGATTTAATAAAAGAATCAGTAGGTGGATGGACTGAATTAGCTGAGAAAGATAATTATAAGGAGATTTTTATTGATACAGCTGAAAGATCATATACAGAGAAAAAATTAAAAAAATATAGAAAAATGTATGGAATAATGAGTACATTTACCAAGCCTAAAAGTTTAAATAGATTTATTATACAAATGAAGGCAATATTAGAACATAACGTATATGATGAATTATCAAAAATACAAGCTGAAACGTTAATAATTGGAGCTAAAAAAGATAGGATTGTTGGTGTTGAGGCGTCAAAAGAATTAAATGAAAAAATTAAAAATAGCCAATTATATATATACGATGAATATAGTCATGGAGTATATGAAGAGGCTAAAGATTTTAATGATAGAATATTAGAATTTTTGAATAAATAGTAAGAATAATGAGAAGAAGGTGTAAATTGAAATAAGCGATATGGAGTTTATTTTAATTTGCATCTTTGCTTTTTTATTGACAAAACAGTAAAAAAAATATATAATAACATTAGTTATATAACACATGTTATAAAAGGAGGTTGAATGTATGCCACCAGTAGCGAAAATATCTAGAGAAATGATATTAGACGAAGGTGTATCAATTATAAAGAATGAAGGAATAGATAGTTTAAATGTTAGAAATATTGCTAAAAAACTGAATTGTTCAACACAACCAATAATGTATCATTTTAAAAATGTAGATTTATTAAAAGAAGAGTTATACAAAATAATAGATAACTATCATTCTGAATATTTAATGAGGGAAAACAATAATATTAATCCGTTATTAAATATTGGACTTCAGTATATTAGATTTGCAGTACAAGAGAAAAACTTTTTTAAGTTTTTATTCCAAAGTGATAAATTTTCGAATTATAGTTTTGATGATTTAATAAAAGATGATGAGGCAGGTCTTCAGATAATATTTGATGTGATTCAAAAGGAAACCAAAATGAGCAAAGATGAGGTTAAAGAAGGTTTTAAACTATTATTTATTACAGCTCATGGATTTGCTAGTTTACTTGCTAATAATTCAATGCAATATGATGAAAATTATTGTATTGAAATTTTAGAAAAAAATTTTTATAAAATTAATAAATAGGAGGAAGAAATGAAGAAAATTAATAAAAGTGTAATTATTTTTATAATAGTAATGATATTACTATCATTAACGAACTTATTAAATATTAAAATGGATGGGGAAGTATTAAAACTATCAGGTATTTCTGTTATAGTTGGAGTAATAGCTTACTTTACTACTAGAAAAACAAATAACACAAAAACAGAAGGATTTGATATAAAAAGAGTATTTAAAGATTACAAGAATCCTAAAGCGATTATATTTTCGTTAATGGTTTTTGCATCAATCATATTATGTGATATTATTGCATATAGATTTTTACCAGAATATAATGAACATGTAAAAAATAGAGCAAGTTTTGCTATATCAGAGGATTTAATAAAAACTATACTAATAATGGCAGTTTTAACACTAGGCGAAGAAATTGCATGGAGAGCATTCTTTCAAAAACAGACAACTAAAATGATTAAATTTCTACCATCAATTATTTTATCTTCTGCATTATTTGCTCTAGGACATTATAGTTCAGGAAACTTTACAATAGTTGCATATGATTTATTATTTGTATTTATAGATTCAATTCTTTTTGGTTTAATATTTAAAGAAACAAATAATGCTTGGTGTAGTTGGATACCACACTTTTTGGGTGATGTTGTAGCAGTGTTAGCTCTTATGGCTTTATAAAATAGTATTAAGCAATAGATTTTTATATAGATCTATTGCTTTTTTATGTACAAGAAAGTTATTTATTGACGTATATTGTTGATAAATGGAAGAATAAATGTTAATATTTAATTCGAAAGGGGTTTTGTATGGAATTACCAATTGAATTAAGAAGTCTAATAGAAGAAAAATTAGAAAAAAGTAATATTAAGGAATTGAAAAATAATTCAGAAAGTATAAGTTTAAAATATAGAGAAAAAAGTGGAAAAGGTAATAGATTGGTTACTGAAGAAATTGAGGCTTTAGCATATGCAGCAGTAAGAATGCCTGCAACATATTCGGCTGTTAATACTGCTCTAAAAAACACTTTTGAAATATATAATCCTAGAATTGAATTTGTATTAGATGTTGGGGCAGGAACAGGTGCTGGAACATGGGCTGTGAGAAATTTTGTCGATTTGAATGATAGCATATGTCTTGAAAGAGAAAATGTTATGAGAAATCTTGGTGAAAACCTTATGCAAGAATCAGAAATCGACGAGCTTAGAAGTGTTAAATGGGAGAAGTTTGATCTGGTTAATTCAGATATAAGGTATAATGCTGATTTAGTAATTTGTTCTTATGTGTTAAATGAATTAAATGAAGCCGATAGACAAATGGCTTTAGAAAAGTTGTGGAATGCTACAAATAAGATATTGCTAATAATTGAACCAGGAACACCACAAGGATTTGCTGAGATTAAAGAATTACGTAAGATACTTATTAACAAAGGTGGTAATATTGTAGCTCCTTGTCCTAACATAGAAAAATGTCCTATGCCTGAAAATGATTGGTGTCATACTACTTGCAGGGTGGCTAGAACTAAAATACATAAAATGCTAAAAAATGGAGATGTTCCATATGAAGATGAGAAGTTTTCATATATTGCAGTAAGTAAGGAAAAAACCGAAAAATGTGATTTTGCAAGAGTTTTAAGACATCCTAAAATTGAGAGTGGGAAGATTACTATGCAGGTTTGTTCTATCGATGGAATCGAGGAGAAAGTTATAACTAAAAAAGATAAAGAATTATTTAAAACGGCTAGAAAAGTAGGGTGTGGGGATAAGATTGAAATTTAAATTCTAGTATTACGGATGTAAAAAATGTTTTATGAATATGTGAAAACATGTTGAATTGTGGGATAACATATGATATAATACAAACAATAGTTCACAAGTAATAATAAATATAAAATAAAAAAATAATAAATAAAGCAAGAACTAAAATTCAAAATTGAATGGAGGTTCTTGTTTTTTATGCGTGAAAATAATGAAAATTATCTATAAATAATGTACTAGGAGGTAAAAGAAATGCTAAAGTTTAAAAATAATATTGACATATACGTAGAATACGTAGTAAAATATAATAAGCAGGGGGTTAAGCTATGAAATTTCGTGAAATAGAAGAACTATTAACCTCCAAAGGATGGTATCATCATCACACAAATGGGTCACACTACATATATAAACACAAAGAAATCAAACGGAAGTGTAATAATACCAAATCATAAAGGAGATATTCCTATAGGTACGCTTAATAGTATATTTAAGCAAGCACATTTGAAATAGATATTTAGGGGGTATATAAAATGAAAGTGATTTATCCAGTATTGTTTTATGAAGAAAAAGAAGGAGGATATTCAGTTTTTGTTCCAGACTTAAGTAATGCACTAAATTGTAGTGCATCTACATGTGGAAGTACTTTAGAGGAAGCAATGGAAATGGCAGAAGATTTAATTGCAGGTCTTGTAATTGATGAAATGGAAGCTGATAAAAAAATTCCTAAAGCTAGCAAAATTGAAGAAGTTACATTTGAAGAATTAGAAGAAAAAATAGGTGTTGAAGATTGGAATTATGTTTCAAAATTTAAAACATATATAGCAGTTGATATAAGCGAATTTGCAGAAAAGTGGGGAAAAGAATTAGTAAAGAAAACTGTAAATATTCCAAAATGGATAAATTATAAGGCAGAAAGTTTAAAGATAAATTTTTCCAAAACATTAGAAGAAGCTTTATTAGAAAAAATATATAAGATGTAGTTTTTTTGAGAAAAGGATTATATAAAA
>ODAI010777731.1_pt1 | contig 28037 bp, 22 predicted proteins | sample 1539321 | NCBI WGS metagenome assembly ODAI01 (sample SAMN02144231, study PRJEB22623) | gut metagenome | biome: sheep rumen | host: Ovis aries | place: New Zealand
CCAAGGTTGTGTGGGATATGCCGATCATAAGAAAGCCCGACTCTTCGCGGCTGCAACCCACTAAACTCAAAGCAATTTTTATAAGCAGAAAACCTTGCAACAGCTCGCTTCACAGTTATCGTGGGAATTTAGTGCGCGAGCTCAAACAGGGTTGAAAGGTTTTCTATAAAAACCGCTTTTCGTTAAGTGGGTTGCGCAAAAGCTCAGATCCGGACTTTTTATGATCTGCATATCCCGCCGGGTTTAATGGGGTATTAAGCGATTGCCCTGCGAAGGATGAGCTGTTACTTGTATATGGGGGGAAAAGCTGATACAATATATTGCGCGGATCAGGTAAAAGCCTGTCGTGCGCATAACGATAACAGGAATGAAAAGGGAAGAGAATGAGCTTTCGGGACAATACCAGAACGATAAGGATAGGCGACAGGATCATAGGAGGGGGGAACCCCATCCTTATCCAGTCGATGACGAATACAAGGACGGAGGACGTAAAGGCCACGGTCTCGCAGATACAGAGGCTTACTCAGGCGGGGCTTGATATTATAAGGTGCACGGTCCCCGATATGTCCGCGGCGAAGGCCTTAAAAGAGATAAAGAGGGAAATATCCGTACCGCTTGTCGCGGATATCCACTTTGATCACAGGCTTGCAATAGCGGCAATCGAAAACGGGGCGGATAAGATAAGGATAAATCCCGGAAATATAGGCGGAAGGGAAAAGCTTGCCGAGGTGGTAAGGGCTGCAAGGGAAAGGGATATCCCCATAAGGGTAGGGGTAAACGGCGGCTCACTGGAAAAGGAGCTCCTGGAAAAATATAAGGGAGTCACCGCTGAGGGAATGGTTGAAAGCGCCCTCGATAAGGTCAGGATGATACAGGAGGAGGGCTATGAAAACGTAGTGGTGAGCATAAAGTCCTCAGACGTGCTTATGAGCATCAGGGCCCATGAGCTGTTAGCGCCTGTCTGTCCCTTTCCTCTTCATGTGGGGATAACGGAAGCGGGGACTGTAATGAGCGGAAGCATAAAGTCCGCCGCGGGCCTTTCGGTGATCCTTTATGAAGGGATCGGAGACACCATCAGGGTCTCTCTCACGGGGGATCCTCTTTATGAGGTCATTGCCGCAAAGAAGCTCCTTAAGGCGCTCGGGCTTAAAAAGGGCGGGATAGAGGTGATCTCCTGTCCCACCTGCGGAAGGACGCAGATAGATCTTATCGGTCTTGCGGGAAAGGTTGAGGAGCTTTCGGAGGGGTATGAGCTTGATATAAAATTAGCCGTAATGGGCTGTGCGGTAAACGGGCCGGGTGAAGCGAGGGAGGCAGATCTCGGAATTGCGGGAGGCAAGGGCGAGGGCCTTCTGATAAAGCACGGAGAGGTCGTAAGGAAGCTTAAGGAGGAGGAGTTCTTAACGGCCATAAGGTACGAGCTGGATAACTGGAAAGAGTGAACTGATATGGATGTAAGGAATGATAAGGAGAAAAAGTTCTTTGAAGCTTTTAAGACACTTAAGCTTGACGAAGAGCTTTTTTCCCTGTTTGAGGATACTCTGATCGAGCATATTGTATACAATAAGACCAGGAAGAGGCTGAAGATCTTTCTGCTGAGCGGCCATATCATCCCAAAGGCCGGGATATTGAGGACTCAGAAGGAGATAGAGCGCCAGCTTTTCAGGCAGGACCGGACCGAGGTCGTGATATATGAAAGGTTTGAGCTCCCTGAGGATTATGATCTTAAACGCGTCCTTTCGGAATACGGTGAGGGCATTTTTGAGGAGCTTAAGCTTTATGACCGCTTTATATATACCGCATTAAGCAACAGCGACATATCAGCCGCGCAGGGCAACAGGATAAGCATAACCGTTGACAGAAGCCTTATGCAGGACTATTTCGAAAGAGAGATAAGAGACTTCCTTGAGAGAGTCTTTCTGGAACGCTTCAGTATCCCCATAGCTGTCGACTATATCTACAAGGCCCTGCCGAGGTCAAAGGGCTATGTTCCGAAGGAGCAGAGGCTGATATCCGCTGCCGCGGAGGAAAAAGCAGGCGCAAAGGACACAAAGGCAGCCTTTGCGGCAAAGACCGAAGCGGCGGCCGGTGATCCTCATATCCAGGGGCCTAAGCAAGGGGCGGCGCCCGGGCAGGGGAGCCCTGAAAGGGGAAGGAACTCTGCTCAGGATTATGTAAACCATCCCCGCATGGCCCAGGGCTCTGGGCGCGCGTCCTCAAAGAACCCTGATGTGATCTACGGAAGGGAGATCACGGAGGCCCCGATCCCTATTGCGGATACTGACGGATATACGGGACCGGTGGTGATAAAGGGCAGGATCATCAGGTTTGAAAAGAGGATGACCAGAAGCGAAAAGCTTATGGTGATGTTTGATGTCACAGACAATACCGATACCGTCTCCGTAAGGATGTTTCCCAGAAAGCAGCAGGAGGAGGCTCTTTTGTCATACCTGGCGGTTGGAGCGGATATACTGTTAAGCGGCGAGTCCTCCGTTGACAATATGACCGGAGATTATACCATAAACAGAGTTTACGGGATAATGAAGGCGGAGGCCTCCGATGAAAAGGAAGAAAGACGCGATAATGCCGAAAAAAAGAGGGTAGAGCTGCACTGCCATACCAAGATGAGCGATATGGACGGCGTCAGCGAGGTGAGAGATATAATATGGAGAGCCGCGGGCTGGGGGCATAAGGCGCTTGCCATTACCGATCACGGAGTCGTTCAGGCCTTTACCGACGCCTTTCATACAATGTCTGAGGTGTCAAAGAAATACCCTGACTTTAAGCTCATCTACGGGATGGAGGGCTATCTCGTAGACGATCTTACAAATATCTGCGTAAACCCGGGAGAGCATACCATAGCTGACAGCTTTGTGGTATTCGACATCGAGACCACAGGACTTTCCCCTGTCAGGGACGAGGTGATAGAGATCTCCGCTGCAAGGGTCGAAAACGGCGGGATAACCGGGGATTTTTCGGAGCTTGTGAACCCAAAGTGTCCCATTCCCGAAAGGATCACGGAGCTTACCGGGATCACTGATGAAATGGTGGAGGACGCGGACTATATTTCCGGCGTGCTGCCAAGGTTTTTAAGTTTTTGCGAGGGAGCCGTGCTTGTCGCTCATAACGCCTCCTTTGACACCTCCTTTATAAAGGAAAAGGGAAGGCTTCTGGGGTTTGATACGGGGAGCTCGTATGTGGATACGGTGGGGCTTTCAAGGCTGCTTCTTCCGAAGCTGTCAAGGTTTAAGCTGGATACGGTGGCAAAGCATTTAGGGGTAACTCTTGAGAACCACCACAGGGCGTCGGACGACGCGAGGGCTACGGCGGAGATATTCGTAAAGCTCCTCGATATGCTGAAGAAAAGAGGCATAAGGACCCTTAATGAGATAAACGACGAAGCCGCGCTTTCCGAGGACATGATAAAAAAGGCCAAATCCTATCATGTGATCATACTTGCGAAAAACGAGACCGGCAGGATCAACCTCTATAAGCTGGTGTCCCTTTCTCATACCAAATATTTTCACAAGGTGCAGCGTATTCCGAAGAGCCTTTTGAACAGATACAGGGAGGGACTGATAATCGGGTCCGCCTGCGAGGCCGGAGAGCTTTACAGGGCGCTGCTTGACGGAAGAAGCAGGGAGGAGCTGATCGACATAGCCCGGTTCTATGATTATCTTGAGATCCAGCCCTGCGGGAACAACGCTTTTATGATAGCAAGCGAGAAGCATGAAAATATCCGCTCGGTGGAGGATATAATGGAGCTTAACAGAGAGGTGCTTAAGCTTGGCGACTCCCTTAACAAGCCCGTCGTTGCCACCTGTGACGTGCATTTTTTAGACCCTTCGGATGAGATATACAGGCGTATAATAATGGCCGGAAAGGGCTTTAAGGATGCTGACGAGCAGGCACCGCTGTTTTTAAGGACCACAGAGGAGATGCTTAAGGAGTTTGAGTATCTGGGTGAGGAAAGGGCCTATGAGATAGTAGTGGAAAATCCCGGTAAGATCGCCGACATGGTAGACAGGATAGAACCGGTAAGACCTGATAAATGCGCCCCGGTGATAGAAAATTCCGACGGTATCCTTACGGATATATGTCATAAAAAAGCCCATGAGCTCTATGGGGAGAAGCTCCCTGAGATAGTTGAAAAAAGGCTTGAGAAGGAGCTTGATTCGATAATACATAACGGCTTTGCCGTAATGTATATCATCGCCCAGAAGCTGGTATGGAAATCCATGGAGGATGGATATCTGGTAGGCTCAAGGGGATCGGTAGGCTCCTCCTTTGTGGCCACGATGGCCGGGATAACCGAGGTTAACCCTCTGCCGCCGCATTATCTTTGCCGAAGCTGCCACTATGTGGATTTTGATTCGAAGGAGGTAAGAGCATACGCGGGAAGGGCAGGCTGTGACATGCCTGACAGGGTGTGCCCGGTATGCGGAAAGCCTCTGTCCAAGGAGGGGTTTGACATACCCTTTGAGACCTTTTTAGGCTTCAACGGAGACAAGGAGCCGGATATAGACCTGAATTTCTCCGGAGAGTATCAGAGCAAGGCTCATAAATATACGGAGGTCATATTCGGCGACGGGCAGACCTTTAAGGCCGGCACCATAGAGACCGTGGCTGACAAGACCGCCTACGGCTATGTTAAGAAATATTATGAGGAAAGGGGCATTCACAAAAGAAGCTGTGAGATAAACCGTATCACAAAGGGCTGCACCGGCATACATTCCACCACCGGACAGCATCCCGGGGGCATCATAGTGCTCCCTCTGGGGGAGGATATAGATACCTTTACTCCCGTGCAGCGCCCGGCCAACAAGGATGTGGATATCATCACCACGCATTTTGATTACCATTCCATTGACCATAATCTTTTAAAGCTTGATATTCTGGGACACGATGATCCCACCATGATAAGGATGCTTGAGGATCTGACCGATACCGATCCCACAGAGGTCCCGCTTGATGATAAGGAGGTAATGTCTCTTTTCAGGGGAACGGAGGCGCTTAAGCTTAGGCCTGAGGATCTGGACGGCTGTCAGCTTGGGACTCTCGGGATACCGGAGTTTGGTACGGACTTTGCCATGCAGATGCTCATAGATACAAAGCCGACGGCCTTTTCCGACCTTGTCAGGATCGCGGGGCTTGCACATGGGACCGACGTGTGGCTTGGAAATGCCGAGAAGCTCATTAAAGAGGGGACGGCCACCATATCCACCGCCATATGCACCAGAGATGACATAATGGTCTACCTGATAAACATGGGCCTTGAAAGCGGTCTTGCCTTTAATATCATGGAAAAGGTGAGAAAGGGAAAGGGGCTGACTCCGGAGTGGGAGCAGCTCATGTCGGAGGCCGGGGTCCCGGACTGGTATATATGGTCCTGCAACAAGATAAAGTACATGTTTCCAAAGGCGCACGCCGCGGCCTATGTGATGATGGCCTGGAGGATCGCCTACTACAAGGTGAATTATCCTCTGGCGTATTACGCGGCCTTTTTCTCCATCCGTGCAAAGGCCTTTGATTATGAAAAAATGTGCTTCGGCAGGGAAAGAGTGGACGCGTATTTAAGAGATTACAGAAGCCGCATGGATTCCCTCACTCCCAAGGAGCAGAGCGAGCTTAAGGTGATGAGGTTGGTTCAGGAGATGTACGCGAGAGGCTTTGAATTCATGCCCATCGACATATACTCCGCAAAGGCGCACAGATGTCAGGTAATTGACGGAAGGATAATGCCCTCGCTTGATTCCATAGACGGACTGGGAGACAAGGCGTCGGATGCGGTATACAATGCCTGCCTGGACGGGAGCTTTCTGTCGCTGCAGGATTTCAGGGAAAGAACCGGGGTAAACCAGACGGTCCTTGAAAATATGATAAAACTGGGCATACTCTCCGGGCTTCCGAATACCAACCAGCTGAGTATCTTTGATATGCTCAAGAGCTCTTAGGCAGAAGCTGTGCTAAATTGTGGGATATCGGCGTCAACACGATGTCGGTAAAAATAACGGAGCCTGTCTCCTTCAGCTGCAGCATCCAAAGACAGGCCCCTAAGTAAAGGAAAACGGGTTACCCCAACCCAATCATGATTATAACATATATCTTCCCGAAAATACAATATTGTTTGCCCGACAGGTTACTTTTGTTGCTTCAGAAGGTCCCTGATCTCCGTAAGAAGCTTTTCTTCGGCGCTGGGCTCGGGAGCAGGCTCCGCGGCCTCTTCCTCGGCCTTCTTGAGCTTTGCGGCGGCAGCGGCAGCGGCTGCGAATTTATTCATCCCCTTGATGATCATAAAGATAACAACTGCCATGAGCAGGAAATTGATGATCGCCGTGATGAACACGCCGTAATTCAGGGTGGAAGCACCGGCCTCCTGAGCGGCGGCAAGAGTCGTATAATGGGAGCCGTCGAGAGCAATAAACCAGTTTGAGAAATCAATTCCTCCGGTGATCAGTGTAATGATCGGCATGATAATGTCATTGACCAGCGAATTGATTATAGACTGGAAAGCGCCGCCGATGATAACACCGACTGCCAGATCCATAACGCTTCCACGTGAAATAAACTCCCGGAATTCCTTAATAAAGTTTTTCATAAAAAAACCTCCTTATAAGATTAGCATGGACTTTTACGGCAATCGTATATTTACCGTTCACCATATATAGTGCGTATGCTTGATTATAGTAATAAACAGGTATAAAATCAAGCTTGTTTTAAGGAGAAACAGGACGATCTTTATGAGGGTATCAAGCGATCGTCCTGAAGCATTAAGGTGAATTGCTGTGGGGGAGAGGGGTGTATGAGCGCCGGATTTGCGGATGTGATCGTTAATATTTCAAGCATGGCCCTGGACAGGACTTTTCAGTATGTGATCCCGGGGGAGCTTTCCGGAAGGCTTGAGCCCGGATCATATGTGAGGGTTCCCTTCGGGAAGGGCGGCAGGCTAATAGAGGGCTACGTGCTGTCGCTTTCGGATGAGCCCAGTCTCCCTGTCGAAAGGCTTAAGGAGATCGACAGCGTGCTGAGCGACAACGGGCTGGTGGAGGGGAAGCTTATAAAGCTTGCGGAGTTTATCCGAAGACGTTACGGCTCCACGATGTTAAAGGCCCTTAAGACCGTGTTTCCCGTAAAAAAAAGCACCGGAAAAAAGGAGGATAAAAGGATAGTCCTTCTCCTTTCAGAGGAGGAGGCTAAGGATAAGCTTGCGGAATACGAAAGAAAACACAGGACCGCCAGAGAAAGGCTGCTTCGGGCGCTTATGGAAAACGGCTCCCTTGACCTGAGGCTGGTTACGGGAAAGCTTAACGTTTCCCGGGCTACGGTGAAGGCGCTTAAGGAGCTTGGGGTCATTGACATTAAGGCGGAAAGGGTATGGAGGAACCCGGGCACCTTTAAAAAGGAGAGCGGGGAATTAAGGTTAAACCAGAGGCAGCGCGAAATAGCCGATGATATCATAAAGGGCATAAGGGAGGAGCCGGGGAGGACCTGCCTTATAAGGGGAGTTACGGGAAGCGGAAAGACCGAGATATACATGGAGGTCATTGACGAGGTCGTAAGGAGCGGAAAGCAGGTGATCGTGCTCATTCCCGAGATAGCCCTTACCTTTCAGACGCTTATGCGCTTTTACAGGCGCTTCGGGGACCGGGTATCGACCCTTCATTCAAGGCTTTCAGACGGTGAACGCTATGATCAGTTTGAAAGAGCGAGAAAGGGCGAAATATCGATAATGACGGGCCCGCGCTCCGCTCTGTTCACACCCTTTGACAGGCTCGGGCTCGTAGTGATAGATGAGGAGCATGAGACCTCGTATAAAAGTGAGGTAAGCCCCAGATATCACGCAAGGGAGGTCGCCGTCGAGCTCTGCAGGCTCCATGGGGCGACCCTGATCCTTGGCTCGGCGACCCCTTCGCTTGAGTCGTATTACGAGGCCGAAAGGGGAAATTACAGGCTGTATACAATAGAAAGCAGGGCAAAGAGCGGGGCCAGGCTTGCAAAAACGGAGATAGTGGATCTGAGAGATGAATTCAGGGCAGGGAACAGGTCCGTGTTTTCAAGGCTCCTTACCGAAAGGATCTCGGACAGGCTCAATAAAAACGAGCAGACCCTTCTTTTCCTGAACAGAAGGGGATATTCGGGCTTCATATCCTGCAGGATGTGCGGGCATGTGGTAAAGTGTCCCCACTGTGACGTGGCCCTTTCAAAGCACGCAAACGGAAGGCTGGTGTGCCATTACTGCGGTTATGAAAGGAGTGACATAAGGGCCTGCCCGGAATGCGGCTCCCCGTATATAGGCGGAATGAAGGCCGGAACGGAGCAGATAGAGGAGCTGGTAAAGAAAATGTTCCCCTATGCAAGGACCCTTCGGATGGATGCGGATACCACAAAAAGGAAGGACGACTATGAAAGGATACTTTCGGCCTTTTCAAACAGGGAGGCCGATATACTCATAGGGACCCAGATGATAGTAAAGGGCCATGATTTTCCCTTTGTTACGCTTGCGGGGATACTGGCGGCGGACATGTCCCTGTTTTCGAACGATTTCAGGGCGTGCGAAAGGACCTTTCAGCTGATCACCCAGGCGGCAGGCAGGGCCGGCAGGGGAAACAGGGAGGGAGAGGTCATCATCCAGACCTATAACCCTGACCATTATGCGATAAAGGCCGCGGCCGGGCAGGATTATATGATGTTCTACAGGGAGGAGCTTGCCTTCAGAGGACTTATGGACTATCCGCCGGCGGGTCACCTCCTGTTAGTCCTTGTTGAGGCAAAAAGCGAGGACAGAGCGGTTTCTTATATGGACGATTTGGCAGAGAGAATAAATGATGCTATAATACACAGATATGACGAGCCCCCTGTCAGGGTCATAGGCCCTTCTGATGCTTCCGTAAGGAAGCTGAACGATATATACAGACGGGTGATGTATGTAAAAAGCAGGGAGCTTTGCAGGCTCATGGAGGTAAAGGATGTGCTCCTTGACCATGACAGGGAGAAGAGGGACAGCCTTCCGGGGGGCTTTAACGATATCAGACTGAGCTTTGACATCGATCCCATGACAGGATATTGAAGGCAGAGTAAAAGGAAATCAAGGAAAGGCAGACAGAGACATAAAATGGCACTCAGGACGATCAGAACGATAGGAGACGAGATCCTGTCAAAGAAATGCAAGGAAGTAAAGGAAATGACCCCCAGACTCAAGGAGCTGGTGGACGATATGTTTGAAACCATGTACGATGCGGAGGGAGTAGGGCTTGCGGCCCCTCAGGTAGGAGTGCTTAAACGCATCATAATAGTGGATACGGGAGAGGATCCTCTCTGCCTGATCAATCCCATGATAGTTGAAACGGACGGAGAGCAGACCGGGAACGAAGGGTGTCTGAGCGTCCCGGGAAAGACCGGAAAGGTCACAAGACCGAATTATGTAAAGGTGCTGGGGCTTGACAGGAACATGGCCCCCATAGAGGTGGAGGCTACGGAGCTTAAGGCAAGGGCTCTGGTGCATGAGGTGGAGCATCTGGACGGTCATCTCTATGTTGAAAGGGTAGAGGGACGGCTCATGGATGTGGAGGAGGCCGAGGAAGAGGCAGAGGAGGAGGCTTAAATGAGAGTGGTATTCATGGGCACTCCCGATTTTGCCGCAGGGATCCTTCAGGCCGTGATAGACGCCGGGCACGAGGTGGTATGCGTCGTGGCGCAGGAGGACAAGCCGAAGGGCAGGGGAAGGGAGACAAGCGCCCCTCCGGTAAAGGTGCTCGCGGAGAGGCACGGGCTGAGGGTGTTCCAGCCTCAGAGGATAAAGGAGGAGGCCTCCGTCAGATACCTTAAGGAGCTTAAGGCGGATGCTTTTGTGGTGGCTGCCTACGGCAGGATCCTTTCAAAGGAGCTGCTTGAGCTCCCGGGGCTTGCGTGCATAAATGTTCACACCTCGCTCCTGCCAAGGTACAGAGGCGCGGCACCGATCCAGTGGGCCATAATAAACGGAGACAAAACTACAGGCGTCACGATAATGCGCATGGACGAAGGACTGGATACCGGGGATATCCTTCTTCAGAGAGAGGTCCCCATAGAGCCTTCCGACACTGCCGAAAGCCTTTCATTAAAGCTTATGGATGCCGGAGGGAGGCTTACGGCGGAGGCTCTTAAGCTCATTGAGGAGGGAAGGGCCGTCTATACCCCGCAGAATACGGAGGGAGCAAGCTATGCTCCGATGCTTAAAAAGGAAATGGGGTTGCTTGACTTTAATAAGGACAGCGTCGTTCTGGAACGCCTCATAAGGGGGCTCTATCCCTGGCCCGGGACCTTTACCTTTTACAGGGGAAGGCTTCTGAAGGTATTCTCCGCGGAGCTTTCGGAAAATGATATCAAAAAAAAGGCTGCGCCGGGGACGGTGACGGAGCTTAAGGACGGGATCACCGTTTCTACCGGGGACGGCTCTATCCGCATTACCGGGGTACAGCCTGAGGGAAAGAGGAAAATGAGCGCCGTGGAGTTCTTAAGAGGCTGCAGAATGGAGACCGGAGAGGTCTTAGGTTAGGAGGAAGGTATGTTCTACTACGATCCTACATATATAATGGTGCTTATGGGCGCGGTGATCGTGCTCATAGCGCAGGCAGGGGTTAAATCGGCCTTTGCCCGGTATTCGCGTATAAACAGCAGCGCCGGCATCACCGGAGCGGAGGCCGCAAGGAGGGCCCTTCAGGACAACGGGATATACGATGTGAGCGTAAGGCATATTCCCGGAGAGCTTACGGACCATTTCGATCCCACCTCAAGGACGGTCAATCTGTCTGATCCGGTATACGGCTCCACCTCCGTGGCAGCTATCGCCGTGGCGACGCATGAGTGCGGACACGCAATGCAGCACAATGAGGGATATTACCCCTTAAGGCTCAGGAGCGCCGTGCTTCCCGCGGCAAACCTGGGTTCCAGGGCTGGCATTCCGCTGCTGATAGCCGGAATGTTCCTGTCGTTTCAGCCGTTGGTGCTTGCGGGAGTCATTTTTTTCACCTTCGGGGTGGTTTTCCAGCTGGTCACCCTTCCCGTGGAATTCAATGCTTCGGACAGAGCCCTTCAGTACATCGAAAGCAGCGGTATGGTGAGTGAAAGCGAGCTTGACGGACAGACAAAGGTGTTAAGGGCCGCTGCCTTTACCTATGTCGCCTCGGCTGCCGCGGCCGTGCTTTCACTTTTAAGGCTTATACTTTTATCCCGGGGCAGCAGGAGAGACGATTAATTGGAGAACATAAGAAGGATAGCTCTCGAGACCCTTATGCTTGCGGAAAGGGAGCAGGCAAAGAGCGATAAGGTGCTTAAGGATGTTCTCGAAAAGTACTCCTACCTTGATAACAGAGAGCTTTCGTATCTTAACAGGCTGGTAAACGGTGTTATCGAAAGAAAGCTGGAGCTTGACTATATAACAGGGTGCTTCAGCAGCGTAAAGCCGCAGAGGATGAAGCCGGCGGTAAGAATGATACTGAGAATGGGGACCTATGAGCTGCTTTATATGGACTCCGTTCCGGATCATGCTGCCGTAAGCGAGGCGGTGCGCCTTGTAAAGGGCACGGGCCTTAAAAACCTTGCGGGCTTTGTTAACGGCGTACTGAGAAGCATAGCAAGGAACCGGGACGGTATCGTCTATCCCGACAGGGAAAGGGATACGGCAGGCTACCTTTCGACAGTCTGCTCCGTTCCGCTTCATATAGTAAACCTTCTGCTTAAGGAGCTTGGAGAGGATACGGCGGAGAGGGTGCTGAGAGAGCAGCTTCTGCCAAGGCCGGTCTTTATAAGGGTCAACGAGAGCAGAGTGACCGGAGAGGAGCTTGGGGAGGAGCTTTTGAGGGCAGGGATAGAGACCACTCCGGCTCCCTATGTATCATGTGCACTTACGGTGACCTCTCCTGAGGGGCTCTTTGAAAGCCGTCCCTTTAAGGAGGGGCTTTTCGGGGTGTCGGATATAAGCTCGATGCTTGCGGTCTGTCTTTCCGGAGTAAAAAAGGGCGACAGAGTCCTTGACGTCTGCGCCGCTCCCGGAGGAAAGACCTGTCATGTGCTCGATATCCTTGACGGAAGCGGAGAGGTGGTCGCAAGGGATATTTCTCCTGAAAAGGTCTCCCTGATAGATGAAAACATAAAAAGGCAGGGCTTTAAGGGGAACGTGGAGACTCAGGTATTAAACGCGCTTTCCGTACGTGAAGGAGATATGGGCCGGTTTGATGTCCTGCTTGCGGACCTTCCCTGCAGCGGTCTCGGGGTAATGGGGAGGAAAAAGGATATCAAATACAGGCTCAGTGAGGATGACTTAAAGCTCCTTTCGGAGCTTCAGAGAGATATCCTGAGAGCGGTCTCGGGCTATGTAAGGCCGGGAGGCATCCTTATGTATACTACCTGTACGATAGACAGCCTCGAGAACGAAGCTAATTATGAATTCATTAAAAACGAGCTGCCCTTTGAACCTGTAGCGTTAAGTCCTCTTCTTCCGAAGGAGCTTATGAACGGGACGGCAGAGAGCGGGTACCTGCAGCTGCTTCCCGGTATCCACAGGTCGGACGGCTTCTTTATCGCAAAGTTCAGGAGAAAGGACGAAGGGGCCTGCTATGGAAAATAACGAGGGCAGAGCTGATCTCAGGAGCCTTCAGTATGAGGAGCTTAAGGAAGTCCTTACCGGGATGGGACACAAGGGGTACAGGGCGGATCAGATATTCGACTGGATACACAGGAAGAAGGTCTCAGACCCCGGTGAGATGAAGAATATACCCTCGTCCCTTAAAGAGGAGCTTTTTAAGAGGTATGAGATATTCCCGGTGAAAAAGGAGCTTGTAAGAGTCTCACGGCTTGATGAGACCAGGAAGTATCTTTTCAGGCTCTGGGACGGAAATCTTATAGAAAGCGTGTTCATGAAATACGCCCATGGGAACAGCGTGTGCGTTTCCACCCAGGCAGGCTGCAGGATGGGCTGCAGGTTCTGCGCCTCCGCCATAGACGGACTCATCCGGGATCTTACGGCGGGAGAGATGCTTGGGCAGGTCTACGGGATAGAGAAGGATACGGGTGAGCGGGTCTCGAACGTGGTTATGATGGGAACCGGAGAGCCCCTGGATAATTATGAAAATTCGGTCTCCTTCATCAGGCTCCTTAATGATGAAAGGGGTGCGAACATAAGCCAGAGGAGCATTACGCTCTCCACCTGCGGACTGGCGGAGAGGATAATAAGACTCAGGGACGAGGACCTGGCCATAACCCTCGCGGTTTCCCTTCACGCACCGAACGACAGGAAGCGGAGCCTCATAATGCCGGTGGCGAAGCGCTATACCGTAAACGAGGTCATCGCCGCCTGCAGGGATTATTATGACGGGACCAACAGAAGGCTGACCTTTGAATACAGCCTGATAGAGGGCCTCAATGACAGCGAGGAGGATGCGCGGGAGCTGTCGGAGCTTTTAGCCGGACTTAATGCCCATGTCAATCTTATCTGTATCAATCCCGTGAGGGAGAAAAGCTTTAGGGAGCCCACAGTACAGGCGGTAAGGGCGTTTCAAAATAAACTTGAAAAAAATCACATAAATGTTACTATTAGGAGAGAGCTGGGACGTGATATAGAGGGGGCCTGCGGCCAGCTCAGGAGAAGCAGGATCAGAGAAACGGGAGACTCCCTCAGATCAGGTAAGGAGTAATCAGAAAAGTGCTTAAGATCTACGCAAAAACCGATATCGGCAGAAAAAGAAGCATGAACCAGGACAGCCTGCTCTATTCCGAAATGCCGCTCGGAAATCTGCCGAACCTTTTTTTGGTCGCGGACGGGATGGGAGGACACAGCGCAGGTGATTATGCCTCATTATGTACGGTAAGGACCATTGAAAACGAGGTCATGCTCTCGGAGGATTCGGAGCCGGTGCGGATCTTAAAGCAGGCCATAGAGGCTGCCAATGAAGAGGTATATAAGAAGGCCGGTTCAGAACCGGCTTATAACGGAATGGGGACCACGGTGGTCGCGGGAACGGTCATAGACAATATCCTGTACGTGGCAAACGTGGGAGACTCGAGGCTCTATCTGGTCAATGACGATATAATGCAGATAACAAGAGACCATTCTCTGGTGGAGGAGATGGTGAGCAGCGGGGAGATATCCAGGGAGGAGGCCCGGAATCATCCGGATAAAAATATAATCACGAGGGCTATCGGAGTCATCGACAGTGTCGATATAGATTTCTTTGAGGTGGATCTCAGAAAAGGGGACCTTATCCTTTTATGCTCGGACGGACTTACAAATATGCTCAATGATGAGGAAATCCTTAAGATCGTAAACGAGACGGGGGATATTGAGGAAAGCGTGGAGAAGCTTATCAAGGTCGCAAATCACAACGGGGGAAAGGATAATATTACCGTGATCTTAGCCGATCCATATTATGATGAGGTGGAGAAATGATAGTTCCGGGGACTGTTTTGGGCGACAGGTATGAGGTGATCGAGCTGATCGGTACCGGAGGGATGGCTAATGTCTATAAGGCCGTTGACAGAAAGCTTAACAGAGAGGTCGCCATTAAGGTATTAAAGGATGAATATTCATCCAATAAAAATTTTGTTTCGAAATTCAAGGCAGAGGCCCAGGCGGCGGCGGGCCTGATGCATCCTAATATTGTCAACGTATATGATGTGGGCGATGAAAATGGCCTTTATTATTTTGTAATGGAGCTCGTTGACGGTATTACGCTTAAGAATTACATAGAAAAGAAGATACGGCTTTCGGTCAAGGAGGCCGTAAGCATTGCCATTCAGGTTTCGATGGGCATAGAGGCCGCCCATAACAAGGGGATAATCCACAGGGATATCAAGCCCCAGAATATCATCATCTCAAGGGACGGGAAGGTCAAGGTGGCGGATTTCGGTATCGCAAGGGCGGCAACGAGCGATACCATTACCACCCATGCCATGGGGTCGGTGCATTACACCTCTCCGGAGCAGGCAAGGGGCGGGTATTCTGATGCCAAAAGCGACATCTATTCCATAGGTATCACCCTGTTTGAAATGGTCACGGGAAGGGTCCCCTTTGACGGGGAAACCACCGTTTCCATCGCGATAAAGCATATTCAGGAGGAAATGCCCTCCCCCAGGATGTATGTTCCCGAGATACCTGTCTCGGTGGAGCAGATCATATTCAAATGCACCCAGAAGAACCCGGACAGAAGATATCTGAGCATTTCCGAGCTGATAGCTGATCTCAAACGCTCTCTCATAAATCCGGATGAAAACTTTGTCGTTATCCAGGATGCGGCCAGCAGTGCCGGTACCAGAACGATAACCGAGAACGACAGGCAGGAGATAAGAAGGTCCGTACAGGGCGATAATTATGCCCAGGAGAGCTACAGGGACCAGATGTACCAGAATCAGGCCTACATTGAACACAAAAGGCCCGAGCCGGCAAGGCCTTTGCAGGAGGCCTACGAGCAGTTTGTGAGGGAAAAGCCCGCGGAGCAGGCTCCTAAACAGCAGCCGGTATACAGGCCTGTACCGCCCGGGCCGGGGCAGGAGCAGGCAAACGTACAGTACAGAAGCGCTCCGGTCCAGTATCCGCAGATGCAGCCGGTACCTCCTATGCAGCAGCCTGTACAGCAGATGCAGCAGATACCTCCGATACCTCTCCCGACGGTCGAGGAGCTTGAGGAGGAAAATGAAGAGGATATGATCGACTTCCTGTTCACTCCCAACCTTGCAAACCAGAGAAGGGAGATAAGCATGGAGGAAGAGGAGGTTCAGGAGCCCGCCAGGCCGGCCAAAAAGAAAAAGCGGAGCCGCAGGGTAAAGAAGGAAAAGGTAAGGAGAGAAAAGAAAGAGGTCACGGAGCAGAGGATAGAGGCTCCAAGGGAGAAAAAGCCGAAAAAGAGCAGGGATGATGCTTATATGTCTGATGATAACAGCACAGATGTGGACCCGAAGATGGAAGGGATCATGTCCGTACTGCTTATAGTCGCTGCCATAGTGGTGGCGCTTGTGGCCGTGTTCGTTGTAGGCAGGGCCCTGGGTCTTTTTAATGCCACTCCCTCCTCAAAGCTTGCGGAGGGCATGGTGGAAACACCTGAGGTGGTAGGCTTAAGCCTTGAGGAGGCATCTGCCGTCCTCAGAGAGGCGGGGCTTACGGCAAGGGCCTCCTATAAGGAATCCGAGACCTATGACAAGGATTATATTTCGGAGCAGTCACCGGCGTCCGGAGAGGCGATAGAGGAGGGCGGTGTCCTTGAGCTTGTTGTTTCGAGCGGAAAGACGGAGGCTGCTTCAGAGGAGTCCTCATCCGAAAATGAGGATGTTAGGATGGTGACGGTCCCTGATGTAAAGGGATTTCTTAAGGCGGAGGCAAGGGTCACTCTCGAGAACGAGGAGTTTACCGTGGTCGAGGAGGAGACCGAGGATGCCGATGCGGAAATGAATTCGGTAGTAAGACAGTCGCCGGAGGGCGGGACGAGCGCTCCTCTGGGAAGCGAGGTGACCGTTTATATCTGTACGGGAAAACCGGTGAAGGATGTCACCGTTCCCGATCTTGCGGGGAAGAGCGAAGAGGAGGCAAAGACTCTGCTTGATTCCCTGGGCCTGACCTATGCCAACGTAAAGGAAGAGACCAATGATACCGTAGCCAAGGGAACGGTGATAGCACAGAGCGTTGCGGCGGGTACTACGGCAAAGGAGGGGGGTAATGTGGATCTTACGATCAGCAAGGGCCCCGTTACCTATGCCTGCAATTTCAATATACAGGCCCCCGCGGATTATCTGGCGGGGACGGAGGCCGTGATCCTTTTAGTGAATGCGGCAGGGGTGGAGCTTGGCAGATACACCACAGTGATGTTCCCCTACAATCTTGTGCAGACGGGTATCCCGGGAAGCGATTCCGGAGCGGTGACAGTGACCTACCTTACTCTTAACGCGGAGTATAACACTACGGCGCCTGTGGCCGTCACGTTTACAAAGGAATAAAGATGCGGGGCAGGATAATCAAATCCTTATCGGGCTTTTATTATGTATATGCCGAGGACGGAAGCACCTATGCCTGCAGAGCCCGCGGGATCTTCAGGCTCCTTGGGATAAAGCCGCTTGTGGGTGATCACTGTGAGCTTGAGGTCACCGACACAAAGGATATGGAAGGAAGCATAACGGAGATCCTTCCGCGGAAGTGCGAGCTGATAAGGCCCAGCGTCTCCAACATCGATCAGGCTCTGGTCATCTTTTCGCTGACTTATCCCGAGCCTAATCTCCTGATGCTTGACAAGCTTCTGCTGCAGTATTCCTTTAACGGGCTTCCTTCGATCATCTGCTTCAGCAAGGAGGACCTTGCGGACGATGACATTGTCCTTAAAATGAAGGAGGTCTATTCCGGGTCAGGGTGCCCGGTAAGGTTCATCTGCTCACTCAACGGTTCGGGCGTAGAAGAGCTGAAGGTTCTGCTGAAGGGAAAGACGACAAGCGTTGCCGGGCCCTCCGGGGTCGGTAAATCGACACTGATCAACTGCCTGCAGGATAATATCTGCGCAGAGACCGGAAGCATAAGCCATAAGTCAGAGAGGGGAAAGCAGACAACAAGGCATACGGAGATGATCCCTATCGACAGGGAGACCTTTATCATGGATACTCCGGGATTTTCCTCCTTTGAGCTATACGGGACGGAACCGGAAGCAATATCGTCGTATTATCCTGAGTTCGGTATTAAGGAGCAGTGCTATTATTCACCCTGCTCCCATACCCATGAGCCGGACTGCGCGGTAAAGGCGATGGTAGAGGCGGGCTTGATAAACAGGATAAGATATGATAATTACACTGCAATTTATGGTGAGCTTAAGGGCCGTTCCAGATTCAGGTAAAGGAGATTGAGATGATAATTCTGGCACCCTCTATCCTGTCGGCTGATTTCGCAGAGCTTGGCAGCAACATAAAAAGGGCGGAGGAGGCAGGCGCTGACTATATCCATTTCGACGTTATGGACGGGATGTTCGTCCCGAATATTTCCTTCGGGCTCCCGGTGCTGCGCTCCGTAAGAAAGGTCACCGACCTTACGCTTGATGTGCATCTTATGATCGAGGAGCCGGTAAGGTTTTTAAAGAACTTTAAGGAAGCCGGAGCGGATATCATAACCGTTCACGCGGAGGCCTGCAGTGATCTTATCGGGACCGTGAGACAGATCAGGGATCTTGGCATGCAGGCAGGCGTTTCGGTAAAGCCTGATACGGATATCTCATGCCTGAGACCTCTGTACGGAAAGGTCAGGATGTTCCTTGTAATGACGGTAGAGCCCGGCTTCGGAGGACAGAAGCTAATACCGGCCTGCGTCGATAAGGTCAAAAAGCTGAGGCGTGAGCTTTCGGGCCTTGAGCTTCGTACCGATATTGAGGTCGACGGGGGTGTTACAAAGGAAAACGTAAGGGTCATCCTTGATGCCGGGGCGAACGTTATAGTGATGGGCTCATCGGTCTTTAAGGGAGACATTGCGGAAAATGTCAGATATTTCAAGGGGCTGTTTAAGGAATATGAATAATTATATCAAGATAGCAAGGCCCGATCACTGGGTCAAAAATGCCTTTATCATTCCGGGCGTTGCCATTGCGATGCTGCTTACCGACAACGGCTTGAGCGGCGGACTTCTGATAAGGGTTATCCTGGGTTTTTTTGCGACCTGCTTCATAGCTTCGGCGAATTACGTCATCAACGAATGGCTGGATGCGGAGTTTGACCGCTTCCATCCCACAAAGAAATACCGTCCGGTGGTGTCCGAAAACATGAAATTTTCCCTGGTGATGCTTGAATATGCAGTCTGCATCATCGTTGGCGTGTCACTTTCTCTCTGCATCAACAGGTACTTCCTGTACATGGAGCTGTGGCTCCTTGTAATGGGCGTGCTCTACAACGTAAAGCCCATAAGGACCAAGGATCTTCCTTATGTGGACGTGCTTTCCGAATCCATCAACAATATGATAAGGCTGCTCTTAGGGTGGTTCATAGTCACCACAAGGCTGATACCGCCTTCAAGCGTTCTTATCGGCTACTGGCTGGGCGGAGCCTTCCTTATGGCGACCAAGCGCTTTGCGGAATACAGGATGATCGGCGACCCGTCACAGGCCGGGCTTTACCGTAAATCCTTCAGATATTACACAGAACAGTCACTTCTTATTTCGGCGTTTTTCTACGCCATGTGCTCCACCTTCTGTATAGGGATATTCATGCTCAAATACAGGATAGAGTATCTGGTGGCGGTGCCCTTTATCATCGGGCTTTTCTGCTTTTATCTCTATATAGCCTACAAGCCGGATTCCGCGGCACAGAAGCCGGAAAAGCTGTATCGGGAGAAGCCTCTTATCATTTATCTGGCTTTTCTGGTGGTGCTTTTAGTGGTTCTTACCTTTGTGGATATTCCCGCGCTTTCCATCTGGTCAGATCCCTGGATGTTTGAGACATGAGGCCGTTATCCTTAAGCTCATCCCTTAAGGCCGTGGTATGGGATCTTGACGGGACTTTATACTATCAGAGAAGGCTGCGCCTTATAATGCTCAGGGAGCTGACAGCCTTCTGTTTAAGGCACCCCCTTCGCATCAGGGAGGTCCTTGCGGTGAGAGAATTTCGCAGGATCCGTGAAAGCTGGGATGAGGGGGAGGCCCGGGCTCTCTTTGCCTCTGATCCCTCAGAGCAAAGCGCCTTTGACGCCGCAGACCTTTCAGACAGGCAGTATAAATATACCGCGCGGCGTATGAAGCTTTCAGAAGCTGAAGTAAGGGCTTCGGTTGAGACCTGGATATATAAGAAGCCCCTTGAATTTTTAAGGAGCTGCAGGGACGAGACGGCCGCACAGCTTTTCAGGCAGCTTAAGGCAGAAGCTATAGGCTGCTATATCTTCTCGGATTATCCCGTTGCGGAGAAGCTGAAGGCTCTTGATATGGAGGCGGACGGGTATTACTCTGCCACAGAGGAAAGGCTCGGAGTATTAAAGCCGGATCCTAAGGGACTTATTCTGATCATGGAGGATCATAAGCTTGAGCCGGGACAGCTCCTCATGATAGGCGACAGGGATTCAAGAGACGGGGAGGCCGCAAGAAGAGCCGGCTGTGAATATCTTATCCTTTCCTCATCAAAGAGAAAGCGCAGAAGGCAGTACGAGGCACTTAGGGATTCTTTGGGGATCAGGTGAATCATTGTCATTAATCTAAGCCCGGATCTATGAGGGCAATCGATTAATACCCCAATAACCCCCGGCGGGATATGCAGATCATAAAAAGCCCGGATCCGGGCTTTATTATGATCGGCATATCCCTCACAACCCAGGGTATTAAGCGATTTCCCTGCGGATGTATAAAAAAGGGTAGAAATATACGAGCATACAGGATATAATATTTCAGGTACTGTTCGTTTTAAAATAAATAATAAAAACGGAGGGAAGTATGAAAAAGTACATAGCGGAATTTATAGGGACCTGCGCATTGGTAATGTTAGGCTGCGGGACGGCGATGCTCGTGGGGTGTGACTCCCAGAGCGGATCGGGGTATCTGCTTACGGCTCTGGCCTTCGGCCTCACCATAGTGGGAATGGCCTACTGCATAGGCAATATCTCGGGCTGCCATATCAACCCCGCTGTTTCCCTGGGCGTATTCATGAGAGGCGGGATAAATGCCAAAGACTTTATCGGATATGTGATAGCCCAGTGTCTGGGTGCCCTTGCGGGCTCGGTCCTTTTATCGCTCATATTCAGCCTCGGAAATGTGGAGGACATGACCGGAGGCCTTGGCAGCAACGGACTTGCGGGGGTCAACGGCTCGGTCGCGGCCGGGCTTTTGGTTGAGATCATCCTCACCTTCTTCTTTGTCATGGTCATCCTTGGGGTTACCTCGGAAAAGTTTAAGCATGGCAGCTTCGGAGGGCTCATCATAGGGCTTTCCCTTACACTTGTCCATATACTCGGGATAGGGCTTACGGGGACGAGCGTTAATCCCGCCCGTTCCATCGGACCCGCGATTGTGGCTGCGATCGGCGGCTTTACAGAGCCTATGGCATCCCTTTATGTATTTATAATCGGTCCCCTTATCGGAGCTGCTCTTGCGGCTGTGGTATACGGGGTGCTTGAAAAGGACTGAAGTGATTTTTAACGAGAGAGGAGAAGCTTTGTGAGTACTTTTTTACAGGCCTGTGTTAACGGACTTCTTATGGGAGGCTTCTATTCACTTATGGGCATGGGGCAGAACGTTATCTTCGGTGTCATGAAGATAGTCAACTTCTGTCACGGCGAGATGCTCATGGTGGGTATGTACCTGACCTTTGTGCTGTATACCTTTTTCGGGATCGATCCCTACCTTTCGGTCCCGATAGTCGCGGTGGTTATGTTCCTGTTCGGGGCGCTTATACAGCATACTCTCATTACTCCCTCTCTCGGGACGAAAAGCTTTACAAATCTTCTGTTTCTGACGGTGGGCTTAGGGCTTCTTCTTTCAAACGGAGCCCTTGTCATCTTCGGCTCCACCTATTATACGATCAATACTCCCTATTCCCAGACCTATATCAATCTCGGCCCGGTCACCATGGCGCTTCCGAGGCTTATCAGCTTCGGTGTGCTCGTGGTCATTTCATCGGCGCTGTTTGCCTTTCTGAAATATACCACAACGGGCAAGCAGATAAGGGCTGTGTCACAGAACCCTGTGGGCGCAGAGGTCGTGGGGATCAACGTTAAAAGCATATACATTCTGACCTACGGGATCGGTGTCGCCCTTGCGGGGGTCGCGGGATCGCTGCTTACGGGCTTTTATACCATATTCCCGACGGCGGGAGCGAGCTTTGGCTTCAGGGCGTTAATAGTTGTCGTGGTAGGAGGTCTGGGCTCCATTCCCGGCGCCTTCCTTGCGGGAATCTTCCTGGGGCTTCTGGAGACCATGGTGGCGCTGTTTATAAGCCCTTCCTACAGCGATCTCATAGTATTTGTCACATTCATAGTGATCCTGGTAGTGCGTCAGACGATCATAGCAAGGAGGAGATGAGATGGATAAGAAAAAGGCGGTAAGGGATTACCATCGGAATCTTGCGGTCACGGCCGGCATTATCCTGCTTATATTCATCGCGATCCCGATCTTTGTGAAATCGCCCTATATACTGAATGTTTTTGTTCTCGTGTTTTATATGTCGACCCTTTCAATGGCCTGGAACCTCCTTGGGGGAATGACGGGGCAGAACTCCCTCGGGCACGCGGCCTATATGGGACTCGGAGCCTACGCGAGCTGTCTGTTAGTGGTAAGGACCGGGATCAATCCCTGGCTTTCCGCTGTGGCGGGGATGGTGGCGGTAGCGGTGGTGGCAGGGGTCATCTTCTATCCCTGCTTCATTCTGAGAGGCCCGTATTTTACGTTAGTGTCCATTGCCTTCGGAGAGGCCATCAGACAGTTTATAATCAATTCGGAATTTTTCGGAAGAGCGAGCGGTGTGGGGCTTCCATACGGGAAGGATTCCTGGATCGATTTCCGTTTCGGCAGCAAGGTCCCGTATTATTATGTGGGGCTTGCGATGATGATCCTTATCTATGCCTTTATGAAAAAGATAGAGCGCTCGAAGATAGGCTATGCGCTGAAGACCATACGTGAGGACGAGGACGCGGCGGCCGCCATAGGCATCAACCCCATTAAGTATAAGATAATGGCGGTGGTGATCTCGGCCATGGTCGCGGCACTTGTAGGCTTCTTCTACGCAAGCTACATCAGATATATCGATCCCGAGCTTATGATACAGGCCAAGTCAACGGAGGCAGTACTTCCCGCCATCGTGGGCGGAGCGGCCTTTGTGGAGGGCCCCATAATCGGAGGGCTTATCATGATCCCTCTGTCGGAGTTTTTAAGGGCTACCTACAGCGCCATCCTTCCGGGTATAAATATGCTGATGTACGCGGTAGTGCTGTTAGTGGTCATAAGGTTCCGCCCGGCAGGGATCCTCGGCTGGTATATGAACAGCAGGGCGAAGCAGTTTGTAGACGAAAGGATACTTAAAAAGCCATCTGTAGAGGTGATCGAAGAGGTCGAGATGGCCGGAGGAAGATAGGACAGGGAGAATCAGGATGTCAGACACACCGATAATCGAGGTTTCGCATATAACCAAGCGCTTTAAGGGGCTTACGGCCGTAAAGGATGTATCCTTTACCATAAAGAGAGGCGCGATAACGGGGATGATAGGCCCCAACGGAGCGGGTAAATCCACTACCTTCAACATGATATGCGGCTATTACCCGCCTACCGAGGGAAAGATATTCTACGACGGTAAGGATATTACCGACAAGAAGGCTTACGACTATACCAACATGAAGGTATCGAGGACCTTTCAGATCATGAAGCCGCTTAAGAACTTAAGCGTCCTTGACAATGTGGTCGCTTCGGCCTGGTTCGGGCATGCGGCCGCAAAGAATGAAAGGCAGGCCCGGGAAAAGGCAATGGAGGTTCTTCAGTTTACGGGGCTCTACGAGAAAAGGCATGTGCTTTCAAAGGACATGGGTACTCCGGATCAGAAGAGGCTTGAGATGGCAAGGGCTCTGGCAACAAGCCCGCAGCTTCTTTTCCTTGACGAAAATATGGCCGGCCTTAATCCCGCGGAAACGGAGGAGGCAATAAAGCTTATCAGAAGGATAAACGAGTCCGGGGTCACTATATTTTTAATAGAGCATATCATGCAGGCTGTCGTCAGCCTTTGCGAGGAGGTGATCGTTCTTCATCACGGTGAAAAGATCGCGGTGGGAACTCCCGATGAGGTGATGAACGATCCCTACGTGATGGAGGTCTATCTTGGAGTAAAGAAGGAGGATGCCGATGCTTAAGGTAAGCGGGTTGAATGCCGGCTACGGCTCCGTTAATATTTTATGGGATCTGGAGTTTGAGGTAAAGGACGGCGAGATAGTTGCCATTCTCGGCTCAAACGGCGCGGGAAAGACTACGATGGTACGTGCCGTCACAGGAATGCTTAAGCCCTCCTCGGGGTCGGTTCAGTTTAACGGCGATGAGCTTTCCGGCAAAAACACCAGATATATTCTGGACGCCGGCATAGTGCAGGTTCCGGAGGGAAGGCAGCTCTTCACGGAGATGACGGTGCTTGAGAATCTTGAAATGGGCGCCTTTAACAGGAAAACAAAGGAGCACTTCAGGGACAACCTTAAAAAGGCCTACGGGTGGTTCCCAAGGCTTGAGGAAAGAGCAAAGCAGGCCGCGGGGACGCTTTCGGGAGGAGAGCAGCAGATGGTGGCTGTGGCAAGGGCTCTTATCGGCGAGCCGAGGCTTCTGATCCTTGACGAGCCGTCATTGGGGCTTGCTCCCAATATCGTTGACGACATTCTTAAGGTCGCGTCAGATATGGCTGATCATGACGGTATCTCCGTCCTTCTGGTGGAGCAGGACATAACCAAGGCTCTTGCCTGTGCGGACGGCGGATATGTCATTGAAAACGGAAAAATCGTACTGCATGGTACGGCAAAGGAGCTTTCCGAGAATGAACATGTAAAGAAGGCATATCTTGGTATCTGAGGCTCCTGGCAGACAGATGCGCAAGCGGATCTGTTGTGCGGGTGCCTTAAGCGCATAAGCGCTATAGAGATATTATTATTAAGGAGGGAATTTTATGAAAGCAAGAAAAGTCACATCAATGCTGTGCGCGCTGGCTCTTTCCGTGGTCGCTCTTGCGGGCTGCGCTTCAGGGGCCATCAACAGTGCCCAGGGTCAGGCTGCTGCTCCCGCAGAGCAGGAAAGAACCGAAGCTGCCCCCGCAGAGGAGGCTGCACCGGCTGAGGAAACTGCTGCCGCGGATGAGAACGCGCCTGAGGGCGACCCGATAAGGCTCGGGACTATCTACGCCATGTCGGGCGGAAATGCCGCTATCGGCGCAAATATTTTAAGAGGTATCGATTTCGCGGTTGCTGAGATCAATGCTAAGGGAGGCGTGCTGGGACGTCCCCTCGAGGTAGTGAGAGGAGATCACGCAGGTGATCCCGCCACCGGTAAGTCAGAGGCTGAGCGTCTCATCACTCAGGAGCATGTTGATCTCATGATGGGCTGTCATATGTCTACGGTGACCGAGGTAGTTGCCCAGGTCTGCCAGCAGTATGGCGTTCCCATGATCACTGCTATTTCAACTCTTGACAGGCTGACCGATGCTGATCATGAGGATATGGATTATTTCTTCCGTCTCTGCCCGCTCAATTCGGTGTATGTTGAGGATATGCTCAAGTATTTAAAGGATTCCACAGAGCAGACCGGTGAGGAGATAAAGACCATCGCCATATTTACGGACAGAGCTGCCATCGGACAGGAGCTTATCCGCTGCGTAAACCTGTTTAAGGATGAGTACGGACTTGAGCTTGTAGCCGAGGTCGACTATACCAGTAATGCGACGGACTTAAGCGCTCAGGTGCTTGCACTTAAGGATGCAAATCCCGATGCTATCCTCTGCGATTCCTATATCGGTGACGCCACACTGTTCGTTCAGACCTTAAAGGCCCAGAACTACAGCCCGAAGATGATAGTTGCAAAGGCAAACGGCTTTACCGATCCTTCATTCATAACCAACCTCGGAAGCATCGCAAACGGTGTTGCTTCCGTTGTAGAGTTCAATCCTGATCTCACGAACGGTGTTGAGATCAACGAGGAGTTCAATAAGGAGTTCGGCGTTGACATGAACGGTCATTCGGCTGAGTCCTATACCGTTGTATGGATCTTCAAGACAGCCATCGAGGCTGCAGGAAGCGTTGAGGGAGAGGCCGTTAAGGAGGCGCTCACCAATCTGGATATTCAGGGTGAATTCCCCGGCGGACGTAAGATCGTCCTTCCTTATGACAGGATCAAGTTTGAAAACTATGAGCTTGCCGGAGAGCCTCATTACAGGGACAACACCTATGCTTCAGTAGCTATCGCCCAGATACAGGACGGCGCATGGAAGACGGTATGGCCCTTCAATTTCACGGAAACAAAGATCGCCTATCCCGCTCCTCTTGAATAACGGGAACGAAAAGCGTTTTGTAAGGTCACAGACAGTCCATCTTAAAAGATGGACTGTCTGTTGACTGTTTCAGAGTGATAATACCCGCGGTATGTAAGCAGCCGCTGACAGCCCTTACGGGTATGAAAGATATGGCAGTTCACCATTTGGTGAGCTGTTGTAAGAAGAAAGAAAGGAAAGGAAGAAAAATGAGCGGAATACTTGATAAATTCAGACTCGACGGGAAAGTGGCGTGGATAACCGGAGCCTCCTACGGCCTCGGGCTTGCCTACGCACAGGCCTATGCAGAGGCAGGGGCTAAGATCGCCTTCAACGATATCAACCAGGAGCTTGTGGACAGGGGAATGGCTGAATACAGGAAGCTGGGGATAGATGCCTATGGCGCGGTATGTGACGTGACAAAGGAGGCGGAGGTTGAGGCCTTCGTTAAGACTGTGAACGAAAAGTTCGGCTCCATAGACATCCTTGTAAACAATGCCGGTATCATAAAGAGGATACCTATGACCGAGATGACCCTTGAGCAGTGGAACCAGGTTATAAACGTAGACCTTACCGGGCCGTTTATATGTTCAAAGGCGGTCCTGCCCGGGATGATAAAGAAGGGCTCAGGAAAGATCATCAATGCGTGCTCTATGATGAGCGAGCTTGGAAGGGAAACGGTTTCGGCCTACGCTGCGGCAAAGGGCGGGCTAAAGATGCTTACAAAGAACATCTGCTCAGAGTACGGTCAGTACAATATCCAGTGCAACGCTATAGGCCCCGGCTACATAGCCACCCCTCAGACCGCGCCTCTCAGGGAGAAGCAGGAGGACGGCTCCATGCATCCCTTTGACAGGTTCATACGTTCCAAGACCCCCGCTCAGAGATGGGGAAGGACCGAGGATCTTATGGGGCTTGCCGTTTTTCTGGCCTCACCTGCTTCGGACTTCATCAACGGTCAGGTCGTTTATATTGACGGCGGAATACTTGCCTATATCGGGCAGGATCCCTCAAATCTTGACGAATCGAAATTCAAGGCTGAGGAAGAGTCGGATATCAAGGTGGCAGATTAATAAGCTGTTCGGTAACTGCCCGGGATGACCGGGCAGTTTCGTTATTTGTATCTTTATTAAGGAGGTGAACGGATGCGAAGAAGGACTTACAGGCTGATTGTTGCGGCGCTTTTTGCCGCTTTTTTCCTTTTCGGAATGAGCCGTCCCGTGACGGTATATGCCGATGACGAAGAGGAAAGGCGTGAGGAGGAGGAAAGAGAAGAAGAGGAAGCGCGTGAAAGAGAAGAGAGGGAGCGCGAGGAAAGAGAGGAGCGGGAAAGAGAGCTCGAGGAGGAGTGGGAAAGAGATCACTCGGGCGATATATCCATATCCCTGGTGAAGGATCATATAAGGATAAACGGCGCCACACATGCTGATGTCGATATAGATACGGATACCGATAAGGAGGTGTGGGTCGACTGGCATTCTGACAACACAAGGGTTGCCACGGTGACCGGGGGCGACAATGAAAATGAGATCGTGGGTGTATCCTCGGGAACCGCAAAGATAACGGCTACACTTTATGTGGACGGAAATCCGATATCCTCATCCTCCTCCGTTATAACGGTAGGAAGAGGAGACCGCGATCACGACAGGGATAAGGACAAGCACAAGCACAGGAACAGGGATTATGTGTACGTAAACGGGATATCCGTAAACCCTGCGGTACTGACCGTCATAAAGGGCCTTAACGCGGGGATATATCCGAGTGTTTATCCCTCGAATGCCGCATATAAGGCCGTGAACTATCTTTCCAGCAATCCCTTTGTGGCTTCTGTGGATGCCTCGGGCAGGGTCTACGGCTTAAACGCCGGCTTTGCGACTATAGCCGTTAGGACGGTGGAGGGCGGATATACCGCTTATGTCAATGTGGCGGTGGTTGATTCCCCTCAGGATATCGCAAGCCTGCAGGCGCACGCGCAGGCAGCGGCAGCGCTGAACGCTCAGCTGCAGGCAGTGGCGGAAGCTCAGGCGCAGGCCGCACAGGCGGCAGCAGCTGCTTTAATGGCTTCTCAGAGCAGGGATCCGGGCTTC
>ODAI014475904.1_pt1 | contig 28033 bp, 15 predicted proteins | sample 1539321 | NCBI WGS metagenome assembly ODAI01 (sample SAMN02144231, study PRJEB22623) | gut metagenome | biome: sheep rumen | host: Ovis aries | place: New Zealand
CTGATGATAAAAACGCCGTCACGCCTCTCTCGAAAATCTTGGTTAAGGCTTACATATTGCAAAAACGATTGATCGAAAATCCCGGACTGAACCAAGCGAAATTCTGCAAACTCAATAAAATCTCACCTCGTTATTTTCGCGCGATCATGCAGTTTAATTTTCTCAGTCCAAAGCTCAAAAAGCGTATCATGGAAGGCTGGATGCCAAAAAATGTTTCGACCCAGCAGATTCTCACCAACAAGATTCCGCTGTCTTGGAAGGAACAGGAGGAAACGATCGTATGATAAAAAAACTCAAACAAGAAATATTTGTCTAAATTTAATTTGGTACTTTAAATTTGTCCATATTTCAGTTATACTAAATCAGAAGTTTAGGAAAGGCATAGGATGTTTGTGGATCGAGATTTAAAAAATAAGTTGCGTGATATGTTCAGCAAATTTTCCGTTGTATTTTTAACAGGACCACGGCAATCGGGAAAAACCACTCTAGCGAAGAGTTGCTTCCCTGATATTGAATATATCAATCTTGAAAATCCTAATCGTAGACAGCGTGTGGAAACTGATCCCGAAGGCTTTCTCGCTAAACACACCAACGGAATCATTATAGATGAAGCTCAAAATTATCCTAATCTTTTTTCCTATATTCAGGTCTGTGTTGATCAAAGAAACAACATCCCCGGGCAATTCCTTCTTACCGGTTCTCAGAACTTCTTGCTCAACGAAAAGATTTCACAATCGTTGGCCGGAAGAGTTGCTATTCTGGAGTTACTGCCTCTTTCTTATAAAGAAATTTCACAAAAAGCTGCACCGAATTTCGGTATCTCTTCTGCTATCTTTCAAGGAGGATATCCCGAACTTTATTCACAAAATACTCCTCGTAAATCTTCCGCGGATTTTTTCCCGAACTATATACAGACTTATTTGGAAAGAGATGTTCGACTTATCAAAAACATCTCGAACCTTAATTTATTCCAGAGATTCATTCAATTATGCGCAGGAAGAGTTGGGCAGATACTGAATTATTCTTCTCTCGGAAACGATTGCGGCCTTTCTGTTCCATCCGTTAAAGGGTGGCTGTCGATTTTAGAGGCTAGTTATATTCTTTATACCGTTTATCCATACCTCTTAAATATCAACAAGAGAATGGTAAAAACTCCCAAATTGTATTTTTACGACACAGGGTTATTATGCCATCTCTTGGGAATAAAATCTGTTGACGAGCTTGATACTCATTATGCTCACGGCAGCATATTCGAAAATTTTGTAATTAACGAGTTCATAAAGTCTCAATTCAACAAAGGTGAACGCAAAAATATTTACTTTTTAAGAGATAAAATCGGGCATGAAATCGATTGTTTTATCCCTGAAAACAACGCTGATCGGATGTATGAGATAAAATCTTCGGCGACCTTCGATAAAAGCTTTATAAAAAATATCGAATATTATAATCCTGAGCGCACTGCCAAAAGTTTCGTTATTTACAATGGCGATGAGAATTTTACACATAAAAACATAGACATTATTTCCATCAAAGATTGCTTGTTTGATGAATAAGATAGTTTTAAGAAAGTTTTATTCCTCCTCAAATTAAAAAATTTTTCACTGTTCCGATCATTAATGTTTACATAAGTTTCCAGAAGTCCATTATTTCACTTAGCTTGAGTTGTTTATATTAAAAAAATATAAATTTAACAAAAAGACATTTTAAAAGCAAACTTAAAAAGTAAATTTTTTATGGACAACGAGTGATTTTTATGACCATAATGACTTCGTGTAGTGGTCAACGTAATGTGGACAAGTAGTTAGTGTAGTGGTGTAAAGGTGGTGTGGTATGTTTAGTTTAAAGAAAAATCATTCGAGTATACGACAGCAAATTGCGTTGTTTGGTTTGTCGTTATTTTGCTTGTGCGCCGATGTGAGCGGTATGGCGGCTGGCGGAAATCAGCAAAACGATAATCGTTTAACAGGAACTCGTATTCCAGGTAGAGCTACCAATGTTTTGAGAGATCTTTGCTCAAAAGTGTACGGTGGCAGGAATCAGCAAAACGAAAACTTTTTAGCAGAAACTTGTGTTCCGGGTAGAATTGCCAGTGTTTTGGTGGATCTCTGTTCGGCAGTGTACGAGGGGGAAGAGGGGTTGTGTAAAGTTGGAGGAATCGAAAAAAATTTTAGTTTATTCTTTAATCAAGCAGGAGATTTCAGTGGGGCAGTGTCTAGGTTGAGAGGAACAAACAGCTTGGTCGTAACATTTCCCGGATCGAGAACGAAATCAAAAATATTGATGTTACGTGATTGGTTTATTAATTTTTCTGTTTGTCGTCCTCTCGGAGACGACGGGTTTTCTGCACGATTAGGAGAGAAAGACTGTTTAGTACATCCCGGTTATGCCCGGGATGTTAATGGTTATCGGAATGATATGATGGCCAAGATTAAAAATGCTAGGTCGTTTGATGATATCTATTTCACTGGGCACAGCAAAGGCGGAGGGGAGGCTTTATTGGGGGCGTTGATGTATGCACGTGAAAATCCTGATCTTATTGGCAGGCACAAGATAAAGGTAGTTACATTTTGTGCCCCTCCCGTTTTTTGGGGAGATCGGGGAACTCAATCGTTCTACGGACACCTCGATAAGTCAGATGTAGCGCGTTTTTATACGAACATGGATCCTGTTCCTTCCGTGCCGCAGGCGATGAGGCTCGCGCATGTTGGTACGGAATTTTTGGTAAAGATAAGGGATGAGGAAGTTGAGAATGTTCTTTCGGCACTTTGTAAGGAGATTGTGACCGCAGTCGCCACGGCAAAGGCTATGGGTCCGAAGGCTGCTGTTGTGATGGAGGTTGCTACTGCTGTGGTGGATTCTATTACTAGGGTTCACTCCTTGAAGAATTTTTCCCCAAATCAAATAAATCAGCATGTTAGGGTGCAGCCTGTTGTGGAGAGGTAAAATGAAATATTTAGTTAATGGTTTTTTTGTTGGTATTATGTGTTTGTGCTGTGAAGTAAGTAGCATAGAACGATTGTACAGTGGGAATGTTAGGTCCGAGCATGCAAGGACGTATATATATCCGTGCAAGGGAGACAATGGGTTGCACTTTGTTGGTGCTATTACAGTTGACCTGGGGAATAATAATTATCCTTCAGGGCAAGAGATGCTGGAACAGTTGAAAGGTTTACTAGAACCGCAAAAAGGCATATATCAACTGTTTATTGGGAAGGTCAGAGGTTTTTTTAATTGGGTTACTGGACGACGGGATCCTCGAGTAATATGGAGTGGCTCTTTTCATTTTATAAGGGAGAGTGCATGTAGCTTCAGGCCGACGGATTCGTTTGTGAAATTTCACTCGGTGTACAACGAGGATACGTATCTTGATCCGGTAAACGATCAACAGAATGTTGTGAGTAGGGTATCACGTAGATATTATCACGAAGAAATCGATCGTTTTGAAAGGAATATCATCGATGGTGGTACGCCTTATTGGACACTTGAAGACGACGAGAGGAATTATCTTCACTGTTCAGATGGAACGAGAGCTGTTTCTTATGGAAACCGATACGGAGGATGGAGAGGTGAAGGATCGGTTACGAGAATCGGAGATTGCGTGAATGCAGATTTAGGCAGTATGAGAGTTCGCGCATTGTCGATGGGTGAGTTTTTAACAGGCATTGGACAATCCCAGGGGTATGACAGAAGAGGTAGACGTTTTGCTCCAAGGTTTGAGGAAGATAATCAAGATGAGATTTTTGTTAATTCTGTTTTGGAAGAATTTCGGCAGCCAGGGTATAGCAGGGATCAGTAATGTAGTTAGGGGGTAGAAGTGTCTACGAAGTTAATTTTTGGATATTGTCTCCTGTGCGGTGTGTGTTGTTTTACAGGCGTTGCGGAGAATCGGTTTAACCCATACAGAGATAGAGGGAGTCAAGCCGATGTTTCCCAGATGAGAGAGATTCCATCCTCATCGAGAAGTGGTGATCAATCTTCCTCCTTGTCTTCCGAGGAGATCTATTCAGGTACTGAATCGGATGACGCTAAAACGTATATTTACCTTTGCGGTAAAGGTGTCAGAGAAGAAAAGAAAGAAGACAAATATTGTGGAGTTAGTACAGCGGGGTTGCGTGTAGCGGCAATCAGAGTGGCATCAGAAGGAGAATTTGATACATTTTCCAAGAAGACGAACAGAAACATCATATGGTCAGCAAGTGTGTCATTTGGACTTAAGGGAAAGACAATTTGTACGGGAGACTCGACATTTCATTATTATATCAAAGGGCCAGATCTGCCTGACAATGAGGATTTTTTTCACGATAAGAATGGAAATAGTGTTTTAAAAGGGAATGCTTATACGGATGGAGAGCTAGGTATAGAGCGTATTCTAAGGGCGGCCTTGTTCCGTTGGGAAACAGATAGTGTACGTACGCTTACGGATTTTTTTCGATCAATTAGTAATGTAGGAAAAGAGAAAAGGGTAAAAGCGAAGATAAATGGAGAGCAAGAGTACAGGAACGTCAAAGTATTGCCAGAATATGATAAGTGTGGCGAGCATGGTTACAACTGTGCACGATTTGCTGAAGAGGCGTTGTTTCGTTTGTTAGGTCAAGATACTCGGAAATCGAAGTGGAAGTGGGTAGGAAATGTAGTGGGGACGGCTGCCGGATCTGTCTTAGAGTATGCGGCAGTAACTGGTGTCAGCTATTTTTTTCCTCCGTTAGGTGTTTATATGGCTACGCATATGGCTGCGAAGTGCGTTGCGAACGTGGGAGGTTCAGTTGGTGGTCTCTTGCTTGGAGGGAGGATCGGTGATGGTTTGGATAATGCGCCTGAATTTGTTGCAAACAGAATTTTATCTGCTATGAAAAAAAGGTATGAAAGTGCAAAAGAGGAGGAAGAGAAACGTGAGCTAGAGAAATCCTTCAAAATAATTATTCATACTAAAAAGGAGGTTGACACTAGTATTAATAAGAAAAGAGCAAAAGTTGAGTCTTCCATGTATAGTCAGCACTCAAGAACTCTTGCGGATGTAGGAGAAAATACTAAGTTCCAAGCAAGATGTCATGAACCAAAAGGGACTAGAGGTACGAATACTATTACTGAAAAGTTCGCGGTAAATGTTTTCCTTGATACTGATTTTGATCCGAGTAAAGATGCTACCGATTTGATGTCGGCGGCATGTAGAGGACGTCTGACTGATGTATTTAATTTGTTGGACAAAGGAACGAGTCCGAATATTCGGGGCAATTCCGGGATGACAGCTTTAATATTAGCTGCGCAGGAAGGATATACTGACATTGTAAATGTTTTAATGGAAAGGGGGGCAGATCCGAATGCTCGGGACGATTCTGGAAAGACCGCTTTGATATGTGCTGCGCAAAAAGGATATGCGGGCATTGTAGATGTTTTAATGAGAAGGGGAGCGGATCTGAATATTCGGGACGATTCTGGAAAGACCGCTCTTATATATGCTATGGAGGGAAAATGTGTGCCAGTGGCGAGCATACTAATGAAGAATATGGATGTCCAAGTGAACATTGCCTATATTTTACAAAATCCTGGCATTTTTGTGTGGGCAGTACTGAAAGGAAGTGTGAATATTATGAACAACTTGTTAGTGAATCCGTGTGTTCACAGCTCGAGAGAAATAGCTTTTTTGATGCATGCCATAACTGCTTTTTTGTGGATAATAATAAGTTAAGAGAATAGGAGTAATTATGAAAAAATTGTTAGTTGTTGTGGGTTTTGTTGCTTGTTGTGGATCGGAAGCCATGGAGTTTAGGAGAGGGGCACAGTTGCCTGTTGGTTATCTGGATTCAGTCCATCGTTGTGCGATTGAAGTAAATGGATCAGAACGAGATGTCTTTGCTTCAGCGTCTTATCAGGGAATCGATACGCAAGAATCTGTGTGTGTCGAAGGAGAAGACTCGATCATATGCGCTTTTCCAGAAGAAGGATTGGCAGGATCTTCAGCGAGAGATGTCGCGGATTCTTTGGCTGCGCGGTTTCACGATAAAGAAATAATTGTAACAGGATATAGAAAAGGAGGAGAGTTCGCTGCATCCGTAGCTGCAGCTTTAACCGAAAGGTTGTCGGGAATCAACCAAGTTAAGTCAATAACCTTTTGTAGTGGTCAGCCACAAGCGGATCTCAGCGGTATGGCGTTGACTTGTCGTTTAAACTTTTCCCATGCCTATTCGCGCATCTCTTATAGGAGTAAAATGCTTGAGTCTTTGATTCCGTGGAATTCGGAGATTCGCTCTAGGCTATCAAAGAAGAATATGCTTTTAGGCGCACTCGGATTAGCTCAGTCGGTTCTTTCGGTAGCTGTCGTAAAGTCAGCCATAAATTCGGATGGGAACGAGAGTCCGTTAAAGTCGTACGCCACGTCATTGGCGCTTTGCGCCGGAGGAGTGAGTTGCCTTTATAAAGCGGGCGTTTCCTTTCTGAAAACTCCGAGGTATTTGTCAATCGAAGGCGTCATCAGAGCTTTTGAAAGATTGAAGTATGGAACTTGGGGAGCGATGGACGAAAGGGAATTTCGTGAAGCAGGCATGAATGGCTTTTGTTGGCAACTGTTTTGTATGTGCTTTGGTGCTAACGCCGAAAATTTTTGTTAAATTTTAATCAGAGGCGGTGCTAGGTGCTAGAAGGGTTTTCCATGCCGCCTCCGTGTTTTTTGTACAAGCCAGTGTGATCTGTTGTGCTCGCTCTGACTTTCGCGTAAGGGCTACACCACCGCCACGCTCAATAACATTGCTACCAGTATAACAAGAAGACCTGTTGTTGCTATTTCAGTTGCCGTTTCCATGCTACTTATATCACACAAACTCGTTACTACCGACCTCAATGATTCGAAAGCATCTCTAAGTCCTTGTCTGAAAGAGGTTGATTTTTCGGCAAATTGAGACATATAATTTTTTAAATCCGCAGTTTTTAGTTCCCACATAATCGGAGTTAAACTATTTGCGACTTCCAAAGCAGAATCGCATATCATGGCCATTTCGTACATAACTTTGAACGGATAACCATTAATTGAAAAATTATCCGTCTTCACAACATCGTCGGTTCCGCTTATTTTCACTCCTTCATTCATATAATTTCTAAACAACTCTTCTCGCTTAAGTTTCTGCGTTACTTTTACATCGATCGATGCTTTTTCCGGCTTAACTTTTCCTCCAAGGGATATCGAAAATTTGTCTCCGATATTTCGAGTTGCAGATATACCAACTCCGCCTCGAGTAGCTAAATTTTCAACAACATTTGACGGATTACCTCCTCCCAGGGCTATTCCTTTAATAATATCCATAAGTTTGAAACCATTTTCCGGCGGGAGTAAAGTGAAGGACGTATTGAATCCATTGAAAAAGGTTCCTAATCCTACACTTGAAGAAGACAACGTCGTCCCAAAACCGCTAAAGGACGTTCCCAATGATATTTTCGGAGAAGATAAAGATTCTCCATTGTGTGAACTTGCAATCTTATAAAAAGCTCCTACTTCACTCGAAGAAAAACCTAAAGTTGATGTTATTTCTTTCGACATACTGACGCTTAAATTCGGAGTGATCATGCAAGTTGTTTCAGGCAATATAACGATTTTGCCCTCGAATTTTGCTCCGGGCAACATTGCTGCGATTGTCTGCGCAACAGAAGAATTGCCTCCATTTCCAGAATTAAATCCAGAGACTCCGGCATCCCTTCCTGAATAAGCGTCCTTATCGAGGTCAAAAGCACCATCCGGAGCGACAAAACGCTCATCTTTGCCACCGTTCGCTCTTCTGTCTTTTAACTCATAGAACTGATCAAACGCCCAATTTTTCGGAAGAGGATAACCGAGATTACCGCAGTATCCCGTAGACATTCCGCCTACAAAACTACTTACGGCATAGCCTTCATCCGATACTCTGGAACAAATATTGCGCGATCCGTATATTCCGACAAGATAACCCGAGCCACCGGAACAGACGGAAGAAAATACCCCTTTAAAATAAGGAATTATAAGTTGAGAAACCTGGTAATCGTACAAATCGCAGTCCACTGCAAAGTATATGATTGTTCCCGTCGGAAGATTAATTAATTTCGCAGCTCCTACAGCTATTCTCCCGTCCCTTTCTCCTGCAGCTGCACCATCTGAAAAATACTCAGGATACCAGCCTCCGTCTTGAAAAATAGGGAAAACACGCAAACCCGCCCGAAAAATCGATTCCAGCTCTTTTGCAGTTAAATTTTTGGGACGTCGATGAATTCCTGAGCCTACGAACCCGGTTAAATATCTTCCCACACATTCATACCCATTTTGACGTAATGCGAGAGCTTTCGGGTAAGTCAATTGAACGGAACAATCGCAAGCCTTTGCTGGTCTTGATGTATCGCCGCAGCTGGTTAACAATGCTTTTATCGTCGGCATACTCGCCACACCGGTTTCAGGTAAGCAAGCAAATGATTGAAAGGACTTTACATTAGCAGCAGTTCCGGCATCATACACTCCGTTAATCGCTCCTTTGAAACCATTAACGTACAAGGCACTTTGAAGAATTCTTACCAAATTTACTCTGCTCACTGCCGAAATAGTCGGACATTTCTCCGTAGTTCCCGGTCCGAAATTTCCATTGGCCACATCGACACGCATCCCCTCCTCTGCCTGAAGAGCGAATATTAAAGCGCGGTTCGTATCCCTCGAATAATGTCCGTCGCAAGGCATTATGCCTGTGTATGAGTTGTAATTTCTATTCAAATGCTGCTGAATAGATCTGATTTGGGGATCTCCGTGGTTAACACATACGTATGCATCCGAGTTTAAAATAGCTTTAAACCAAAGAGGTGTTACAGAAGAATCGCCATCATCAAATCCCAAAGCATGAAGTTTTAGCTTCAGAACGGCTTCAACTGTCTTGCCTTTAAATTCACCCGTGACTGCCCCGGCATGATATCCCTTGCAAAATAGCGCGTGCTGGATCAATTTCACAAAATTATTTTTCGTATCAATATTTCCAGCCTGTATTGTAGGACAATTTCTGAAAGTAGCCGGTCCGAAATTCCCGTTAGCTTCTGTCACACCAAGTTTTTCCAAACCGATTTCAAATTGCAATGCCCTAATGAATCCTTTAAATAACAGTGTGCCTGCGCTAATACCATCCTCTTTCACAGGAACAAAACCACTCCTTCCAGAATACGTAGAATTTAGCCATTTTTGCGCGTCTGCTTTTCTGTAATCATACATTCCTTCGATATTACAAAAATACAACAGGCCAACAGTTAAAAGCGACATACATTTAAAAGATCTGTTCATTACATCATCCTTGAACTCACACCACACAAGTTTAAGCTACCATCTTATTTGAACAACCTCAAGTTGTAGCTCAATCATAAAATATTTTTGGAAATAAGATCTTATCAAGATTATGCCAAAGTAAATCCTTGATTAACAGACTTTGCTTTTTCGAAGTAATCGAGTTTTTTGCATTTTTTACGCCTTTTTTGCATTGGGTTACGAAGGAGGGTCGAACTTCTGCCCTGCGAGTAGTTTTTCTGAAATATCAGTATTTGATCGTTATTTGGGTGTTTTTTCGAAAGATTGCTTAATTTTGGGATTTTTACTAACATATTGATTTCCCTAGATTTTAAAGTTCGTTTTTAGCATTATCCGCTACTCCAATTGTTTTTTGCGGAAAAAATGTTAACGATTTTACGAAAAGCTGATCTAATTCTCAAATTTGAGCGGAAATAACAAAATTCTCCATTTCCCCTCATTTGGAGATTCTTGGGCTTTTGGAGAGAGATTTTTCGCAAAATATATAGATTGGAGATTAATTAAATGCATTTAATCTTTGAAATGGATTAATGATAAACCGTATGCGGTTGGCAAACTCAATTATCAAACTTTCGAAATTTTCCTTAAAAATCAAACAACTGCCTCTGGCGGCTCGCCAGTGGTGGACATTGCAGGGTTCGAACCTGCGACCCCCACGATGTGAACGTGATGCTCTACCGCTGAGCTAAATGTCCAGTCCTTGAATTTTGAATGGTGGAGCGAATGATACTAAAAACAGGAACGCCTCTGGAGACACCAAATCCTGATTTTTCTTTATTTTTCAACAAGTTGAATTAAAACAAAATCATTTACTAACCAAATGATACTAAAAACGAACTTTTCGTTAAATTTCCGAATTCTCTTTACAATTCAAACAGTTACTCCAAATTAGATCAATTGGTAACCAAGTGACTATAAAAGTATAACCAGTTCTATTTTACAAAAGCGGTCAGATAGCCATAAATATAAAATAGAACTTGGAAAAGAGCCATTTATGATATACACTATATTTAGTTTATAAAAGTGGTCATTTGGCCAGTAATATAAAGTAGGAATAATTATGAACATAAGTCGAGATTACTATTTAAATAAAATAATTCGTCACAAACATAACGGCTTTATCAAAATAATTAGCGGTATACGCCGCTGTGGGAAATCATATATGTTATTTGAATTATTTAAAAGTCATCTTATAAGTCAGGGCGTTCCTGATACACATATTATCAAAATACAGCTTGACAACCGAAAACATCAAAAGTATCAGAATCCTGACGCTTGCTACAATTACGTGGAATCTCAAATTAAAGATGAGAATATGCATTATTTGCTATTGGATGAGGTTCAAATGATGAGCGATTTTGAAAGTGTTCTGAATGGATTTCTTCATATAAAAAACTTAGATGTTTATGTTACCGGCAGTAATTCAAAATTTTTATCCTCTGACATCGTTACTGAATTTAGAGGACGTGGTGATGAAATACGTATGTATCCTTTGAATTTTTCTGAATATTATTCGGCGGTAGGCGGAGATTGGAGTAGAGCATGGGACGAATACTGCCTTTATGGAGGAATGCCTGCAATATTCAAATTCGACACCGATGCAGATAAATCGAGATATCTTCAAAATTTGTTTAAAGAGACTTATATAAAGGACGTTGTCGAGAGAAATAGCATAAGGAATAAAACTGAGTTTGAACAATTGCTTGATGTTATGGCTTCAAATATTGGATGTTTAACCAGTGCCAGAAAATTGGCTAATTCATTTAAGAGTATAGCGAAGAACTCCATTTCAGAGCCGGCCCTATCCCAATATTTAAAGCATATTTCCGAAGCCTTTTTAATAAATAAAGTGCAACGCTACGATATAAAAGGAAAAAAATACCTAAACAGCCCTTTCAAATACTATTTCGTTGACCCAGGTCTTCGCAATGCTCGTCTGAATTTCCGACAGACAGAGATCAATCATATTATGGAAAATATTGTTTATAATGAATTGATTATCAGAGGGTATCAAGTAGACGTAGGTAATGTCGGAATCAGAGAAAAAGATGAGGACCAATATGTACGTAAGCAACTTGAAGTCGATTTTGTAGCAAATCTTGGAAGCAAAAGGTATTACATACAGTCTGCTCAGGAAATTCCTACTCAAGAGAAAAAGGAACAAGAGGAAAAATCACTGCTTGAAATAAAGGATTCGTTTAAAAAAGTCATCATTATCGAAAAAAATATAGTTCCACGACATGACGAAAACGGCATTACCATCATTGGAATGAAAGACTTTTTGTTAAATATGGAGAGCTTAGATTTTTGATACTTTGAGCCCACAGGATTGGATATCAGATATGATTCCACACAATCAATTTCCCCCCAACTCCAAATACTTCATCACTACCTAACCTGCAATGATTTAACTCTCTTCTTGTGTACAGTCGACTGTCGTATCGCTATTCTCTGCTTACCATACCCTGTCATACGTCAAATCACCACAGGAATCTCGAAAATATTTCTCAAACCCAGATATGATTGTCGTGTGGATGGTATTAGGCAAAGTTAACGTCACAATGTTTTCTTTTTCAGTAACGTATCTCTCTAAATTATTGGTAGAAAGTTTTATTACATGCTGCATCACGAGATTATCTTTCTCAAAAGTTCCTGTTTTAAATAAAACTATCTTGGTACGTTTCAACTTTGTTAAAGGACGCTGACATTGCATAGCCATCTCTACAATTGTTAAAGATTCTTCTAATGATAAATTTCCTTTTTTCTTTACATCCTCGATCTCCTCTTTATATAACTTCTCCAGATAATCATCGAAAATGAATGTATTCAACAAATACAATTCGACCTCTTTGTACAGATTCTCTCGTTCTATAATAGTGGCCATTTCAAAACAAATCTGTCCACCAAAACACCAGCCTAACAGTTGGCATCGATCAGTTTTATTTATTTCGGTGATCTGTCTCAAATAATGCTCTGCCAACTCATGAATTGAGACAATGCGTTGTGAATTGTATAAATTGAAAGAATCCACTCCATAACAGTTAAAATGTGATGCCATGGCTTTTGCAAGATCTACATACACTTCACATCCTCTTTCTCCCGGATGAACCATAAAGAGGAGAGGTAAATTTTCTGAATGCTTCGTCAATCGTACTACGTCTGTTTCTCTCTGCTTTTTATATTCAAGCAACAAAGGAATTAAACTATTTACTGTCTTGTTTAGGAAAATATCAGATGTTTTTAAATTAACAGAAAACACACGATTTAACTCTGCTGCTAGCTTTATTGCCTTTAGACTATCACCTCCTACTTTAAAGAAATCATCACTTGTACTAATTTCTTTTCCTCCTAGTATATTTTGAAAAATTCCTTTTAATTTGGTCTGCAAATTACCAAGTTTTTCTTCATCGACATCGGATTGTCTGTCATTTGAAATCTCGAATTGTCGTAAAAATTTAGTATCTAATTTAGCGTTCTGGTTAAGCGGTAGCTTGTTCAATATTACAAAATAACTAGGTATCATATATGATGATAGGTTTTGTGACAGTTTATTAATAATGTCTTGCGTAAATTGTTTTGCTGCATGACCTCGATAAACTTCAATGTTTTCGCCCATAGTGTCAGTTAGAGTCATAGATACTTCCAGCCCTTTATTACTTGTAGGGACAACGTATGCTACGAGTGCTTGCTCGGTATCTTCACATTTTAGAACAACGGAAGCATCGCATACTTGGCTACAGCTCATTAAGATACTTTTTACTTCATCTAATTCTATCCTCAAACCTCTTAACTTGATTTGATTATCGATTCTTCCTAAATATTCTATCGATCCATCTCTCCGATACCGACACAAGTCCCCAGTTCTATAAAGTACCTCATCAAAATGAAACGGGCTTTTAACAAACTTTTCTTCGTTTAGCTCCGTATTATTCAGATAACCAGAAGAAACACATTCACCACCAAGAAATAACTCCCCCGCAACACCTACCGGGTTTAATCTCATTTCACTATTTAATATAAAGGCCTGAGTATTTTCCAAAGGTTTTCCAATGGGAACGTCAAGCTCTCCCTTATGAACTTCGTGATAAGTGGCATCAATCGTCGTTTCTGTCGGACCATATGTATTAAATAACCTAAACCCTTGTGATTTCCCTTCATATATCAAGTTAATCAGCTCATTATTTAAAACATCTCCTCCTACGATAATACACTTGATTTTATCACTAATAGCAATTTGGTTAAATTCTAGTAACTGCTGTAAAAACATCGGAGTGAAATTTAATACGGTTACATCATTAAACCCTTCTATTTTTGCTAATCCATCTAGCAACTCACTTTTGGTGACTAATAATACGTGAGCCGCAATTGTTAAGGGAAGCAGCCATTCTTCAAATGCAGCATCAAAACAAAAAGAGGCTTGACTCAAAAAAATATCACTTGAAGTTATCGGGTATAAACTCTGCAGGCCTTTTATTCTATACGCTAGATTTCTATGGCTTATAACAACTCCCTTAGGGGTTCCCGTTGTCCCAGAGGTATATATTACATAGGCTTCATCTTCAAATCTAGGAAGAGAACGGATACTTTCATTCATAGAAACTACATTTTCATCGCGGATCGCAGTTTGTATTTGGCTTAAAGAACAAATTTTCAGATTCTTTAAATTCAACTTATCAAAATTACCCGAAGAAACTCCATCCAAAACTAACATGTTTGCGTTAGAGTCATTGAGCATGTACTCTAATCTAGAAATAGGACAGCTTGGATCAATAGGAATATATACCTTTCCACTTTTAAACAACCCTAAAATTAACGCCACCAATTCTACAGATTTTTCCGCAATCACGGCTACACGTTTAATATTCGGCGCAAGTTTAAAATAGGCGGCAAACGCGTTAACTAACGACAAAAGCTCTTGATACGTAATAGTCCTACTGCCAGATTTTAATGCAATAGACGTAGGATTCCTTAAAGCACTAATCTCGAACATCGAACATACTGTAGAGATATCATCATACGATTTTTTTGTATCGTTCCAAGAGTAAGCTATCTTATTTTGTTCTTCCGTCGACAACAAATCTATAGAGTCCAACTTAGAATTAGGGCATTGCAATCCATTCTTTATAAAATTGATAAGGCTGTTTTTTAACTCTTGTATCGTTTCGTCCGTGAATAATTCCTGGGAATACAATAAATTTACTTCAATCTGACCACTACATTTTATTACTTCAAACTCTAAATCAAACTTTGCAAATGAATATCCCGTTTTTAATTCTTCAATTACTAAACCATCATTAAATTTAGGCAACCTGTCACGTTCTTCGACCGTAACCATTACCTGAAAAACAGGATTAACATTAAGTCGTCGTTCAGGATTCAAGCAATCTATTAAATAATCAAATGGCACATATTGATGATCATAAGCGTCCAAGGTTAATTTTTTTACTTTTTTAATCGTGTCTAACAATGAATCGTTTTGATTAAAGATAAGCCTTAGAGCTAAGGTATTGGAAAAAAAACCAACGACATTTTCAAATGAATTATTCGGTCGATTTGCTACTGGAGTTCCTAGAACTATATCGTCTTGTCTGCTATAACGATGGAGAACTGTTCCTATAGCGGCAAACATAAACATAAATAGAGTCACACCTTGATCGGTCAGGAACTTTTGTAATTGCTCAAACAACTCATTGGAAATGTTAAAACTTATATTTCCTCCAGAGTAATTCATTTGAGTAGGTCTGATAAAATCAAATGGTAATTTCAAACTCTCCGGAGCATCTTTTAAATTATCTCGCCAATATTGAATGCTCTTTTTGGTCGTCGAGTTCAAAAGCATATCATCTTGCCATTGTATATAATCTTCATAATGCCCTGTGATCTCAGGAAGTTCATCTCCGTTATACAAATGAACCAGCTCATGAGCTATTACATTTATAGACCATCCATCTGCTAACACATGATGAACAACAAATAGCACTACGACTTCATCATTGCCTAAGTCGAAGATTGTAACTCGAACTAATTTTTCACCATTTAAATTAAACACATGTTCCGATTCTCTACTCAACAGAGCAGTTAAGTCAGCCTTTGCGTCTAAATTTTTTTCTTCTACCACTACGGTGTCAAAGTTTATTTGCTGCTGCACATTTCCGTTTTCATCTTCTAGAAACACCACGTTCAGCATTTCATGCCGATGAATCAACGCTTGAAGAGATTGACGTAATCTCTGCCTATTCAACTTTCCTTTTAACTTAAAAGCATAAGGTATGTTGTACAACGCATTATTACCCAGCAATTTATGGATGATCCATAGTCTTTTTTGAGAAAAAGATAAATTAAAACGCGCGTTATGTTTTGGCAAAACAGTCACTTCCTTTGAAATGATTTCGTTTCGTGCCAATAACATAGCCTGTTCTTTAAGCGTAGGACATTCAAAAAATAGTTTTAATGGAATTTCAATACGTCGCCATTCCGCAATTTTATGAGAAAGCTTTGCTATTAAAATAGAGTTACCTCCCAGTAGAAAGAAGTTATCATTTCTACTGACTTTTTGCACTCCTAAAACACTTTTCCAAAAAATAGCCAGAATTTGTTCATCTTCTCCTTCTGGTTCTTCAAAATCGCTCATGCCTGCTCTCTCATCTGGCTCCGGCAAGGCTTTTCTGTCTATTTTTCCACTAACGCTCAAAGGGAGATTGTCTAAAAACACCAACTGACTTGGTCTCATATAATCTGGAAGCTTCTGAACACAAACTTCTCTTATTTTCTGGGTACTTTGTTTTTCATCAGCTCCTTCTCTAAGTACTATATACCCTACTAATTTTCGAGCCTGCCCTTCTTTCCCTTTTAAAGCAACTATCGCATGTTTAATTTCATATAGGGACTGTATTGCATTTTCAATCTCATGTAACTCTACTCTAAAGCCGCGAATTTTAACTTGATTATCAGAACGTCCCAAAATTTCTATATTTCCGGTATTATTGAATCTTGCTAAATCGCCAGTTTTATAAAGCCTAGATTTCGGATCGAAAGGATTTTGTATAAATTTAGCCGCTGTAAGCTGTGGGTTATTTATATAACCTGCTGAAAGCGATTCTCCTCCGATGTACAATTCTCCAATTGCACCTACGGGAACCCTTTTCAACGAACTATCCAATATATATAACGAGGTGTTGCTTAGTATGTAAGTTTTATACTGTTCTGCTCTAGATGCGCTGAAATCTCTGTAAATTACAGACGTCGCCTCTGTGGCACCATAGCAATCTAAAACTACTTTTAAATTTGGTTTTATCGAGAACAGGTCATTAACCAACCTGAAATCAAAGCTTTCTCCTGTTAATTCTATGTGTCTTAGATTACTTCGAGAAAACTTAGATTTCACCATCTCTGAGTCTATCAATTCTCTCACTAAAGAGGGAATTAATGTTATTCGATTAATACCATAGCGAATAGCATAATCCATTATTGCGCTGATATCTTTGCTAACATCATCATTGTAGACAACTAATTTTTTCCCCTGCAACAAGGTGCCGAAAATGTCCCAAGTAGAATCTACAAACGTTAGATTCGACTGCAAACAACACACTGCATCATTCTCAAACGGGTAATGATGCCAATTCCAATTCAATCTGTTTATAACACTTCTATGATCGCACAGCACTCCTTTAGGAATTCCTGTAGATCCAGATGTATAAATTATAAAGGCAAGATCACTAGCATAATGTGGCTCAGAAAACGATTTGTTCTCTAGTGAAAATATCTCTTTCTGCAAATCTAAAATCACTTCTACAGAAGTATTGATCCGAGGCGGATGCGAAGCAAAAAGAAGCTTTGCATTACTCTCCTTTAATATGTACTCTAGTCTTTCATCGGGGGAATTGACACTTATAGGCACATAAGTACAATCAGCCTTTAAAATTCCAAGGATAACAGCTACCGAGTCAACGCTTTTATTCATCATAACTGCTATTACAGATCCGGCTGGCACTTTACTCTGCAGAAATGCCGCAACTTTAGTTGTAAGAATATCAAGCTCTTCATAGCTAACATTTCCCGCATCACTGACTAACGCTGTATGAGATCTATACAAATCAAAAGCTTGATTGATAAGAATTCCAATATGATTCGACGGAATAACTTCATTTCTGGAATGTCCATAGAGAGATATCCGTTTTATTTCGTCCTGGCTAATCAGTTCCACTTGATCAAGAAACTCATTTGAATTTTCAATAAGACGCTCTATGGCGACAAGAAAATTATCTCTAATACTATTCATTAAGTCGTCACTAAATAGCCGTCGTTTAAAAGTGAAAGCACAATCTATGTTTCCATTACTAGTACCAAACAAAAATTGCAAATCACTTTTTGCAAATTGCTCACCTAGATCTATACATTCACCAACTATTCCATCTAAATTTAAATTATCACAACCGAACTGTCGCTGAGCGACCTCAACGTTAAATGAACCTGGATCAATCGGTTTTCCACGATCTCGCAGGTCTTGCACTATATCTATTAAAGAATACCATTGATACTGATGCTGTTCTTTTCTTTGAGTCCGCACTTCTGATATCATTCGCAAAAACGTGGTTTCTTTGTCAAAAGACAATTTCAGTGGCAAATTATTTACAAAAAATCCATACAGTCCCCGATACCCTTTTGGGCGAATATTCACTGAGTATTTAAGAACAATGTTCTTTTCTTGAGTGTACTTGCGTAACAAGATGCCCAACACCGAAATAAAAAAAACAAATAACGTTATTCTATGTTTACGTATAAACTCGTAAATTTTATTCGCAATTCTTTCCGAAAGAATAAAGCTTTTTTGACACTCCTGATCTTCATATGAGCTTATATTTTGGTCTCCGAGAGTTACAGACAGTTCTACGTCTTGCAAGTAATTCGTCCAATATTTTTTTGCCAAATCAAAATCTGCCTTATTATCCCTGCTTCCCTCCAAGCTCAAGCAGTCTTGAAGATACTGCATTTGATCACTAGGAGTTGAAATAAAACCTGAATTATAAGCCTCAGAAAGACCGCATATTAAAAGATCATCTGAAAGTATATCATATAAAATATGATGAGTGCAAGCTAAAAAAACGTATTTATGTTCACTATACTTTGCGCAAACAAAACGAACCAACGGATAGTCCAACGGAGAAATATTAACCAACAGATCTTTAATTTTCTTTTTTACAAGAAGATCCTTCTCTTTTTCATCATAACATTTAAATTCCGAAGACAAGTCTTTGAAACAGAAGTACTTTTGTGTATCTTGTTCTTCTGGCATTATACACTGAAAAACAGAATCTGATTGCTCTACAAATTTTGTTCTCATTCCAGGATAGTGATTAATTAGCAACAAAATGGCTTTCTCCAGCCTATCAAGATCAAGAACTCCCTTTAATCGCAAACAAAGACAAATTTGATAGCTATCGGAAGCCAGAGACATTTTCCACTCCAGCCACATCCTTTTTTGCTCTTTTGATAGGGCAAATATGTTCTTCATTTAGAGTCCTCCTAGCATATTACATTTTTTAATTTAATAACTGCATTGCATCCCGAAAAACCGAACATGCCTAAAATCACACTATTGATACTTCCAGAAAAAGCATCTCGTAAAGGGAAGCAATGCGTACACTTAAAATCAAAGGTTTCAAGCTCTTTAATTTTGGGAACCACGCTATATTTCATAAATAAAATCGCGGCACAAATTGAAGGCATACCAGAAGCATATAGAAGATGTTTGCTGTACCCTTTATTAGCCCAAACTGGAATTCGTTTTGTAAAATCGATTGAATTTACCGCTTCCCATTCTGATTTGTCTCCTTGTTGAGTTCCTGTAGCATGGGCTAAATATAGATCAGTTTCATCGAAATTATGCAATCCTCTGAGAAGTCCACTCACAATGTTTGTATCTACTTTTGCGGAATTAGGATCTCCTATTTTAGTTTGTACATCTTCGAGTTCTACTGCAAATTCATGATCTTCCTTAATGGCCTTTTCAACAATAATGACTCCAGCACCATATCCTAGAACGGTTCCATCTCGATTAACGTCAAATGGCCGTAATTTATCCGTGGCACTTAGTGCTAATAATGATAACATCGAAATCTTTTCAATATCGTTAGGATATTCAGCTGCCAACACTACACACTTGTTATATTTATTTAACGACAACATTTCTTTCGCTATTTTCAGCGCAAAAGCAACAGAAGCGCATGCCATTGAAACATAAAGCACGCTAGCACTGTGGATTCCAGCATTTTCAATTCTTGACGATAGCCAAAGTGCATCAGGAGAGTCAAATTGTGGCACTTTGCAACACACGATGAAAAATGTATCCTCACTTAAAATATCCTCCATACTCAATTTGCTTTGACAACTAGCCTCATATAATGCTTCTTTAAGCCAACGAGTTGGGTTATTATTTGAGATGGGAGCAACTTCATTCTGGCATAGATTGATTAGATACTCATCTTTATTTTTCTCACGTAAGGACGCGTATCCAACTCCAGTAATAAAGACTGAACCAGGCGTGTACTTCTTAGAAGAAGAATCCCTGAATAACGCCATTCTTGCTTCTCGTATATTTCCATTAACAACATTGAGATCTAAAAGTATTAACTCTCCTGAATTATTTAAAAAAAACGAGTTTACCCTATCGCGTAGCATATCCGATTCAAAAGGCAGCAATAACGTTTCCACAACTCCTGTAGCAGAGATTATTTGCGCCAACTTATTTACAAAAAAACACGGATCCAAATTTAACGATAATTTAGGACGTACTCGTTTTTTCCCTTGTTCAATTAAATTTAAAAACTCCGTTAGACTACCATCTATTATCCCATTCACATTGCAAATCAAATTTAGCTTAGTATAGTCAGCGTGGGCATCACTCAATATATCTATTAAAAAGTCACTTAACCTTTTAAGCTGAACTGCCTGCATACCGAGAGAATCTAAAGAATCCCCCTTCTCATCGAGGGCGTTTTCTCCTAATTTTAATACCCACTCCCCGATTTTTGTTTCGTCATATAACTGCTTCATGCTCGCTATCCTTTAAAAATTTACTTACTTCTCTAGATATTAACACGGGGTAAGAATGTATTTGTCCTTTAAAGCTTATCACCGAGCTTTTTTTCCCGTAACCTCCAAAAGGCAAATTTCCATCTTCTAAGTCCATAAAACTTTGATTGAATGCCATGATATAATGCTCTTTTAATCGACAATCCGCCTCAAAATCTCCGAAGATACTAACCCCCATTGAACGCTCTAACTGAGTTTCATCCATTAGCCATTCGTTACACTCTTGATCGTTAGTATACTTTGTAACTACAAATATTGGGGCGAAAAACTCCTCAATATAAGGCATGTCTTTGACTTGCTCGAAATAAAAAATCATAGGATCAATACGCCTATCCTCTATAGAAACGATTCCTCTATGAATGCAATTACGCTTATTCTGTTCATAAAAATCATTTACAGTATCGAAAATGCGATCATATACAATGTCACTGTAATCAGACATTACCGAAGGTTTTCCGAATTTTAATCGCTTAACTTCGCATTGCAAAGCATCCATAAATGACGGGAGCACTGTCTGATGAACAAAATGGCAATCCTGACACATGCAGTCTTGCCCAGAATTAGTTAATCTAGATGCAACAACAGAACTCACCGCCAGTTTTAAATCTGAATTCTTACCAATAACAAATGGATTAGTTCCACATCCAAAAAACAAAAACAAACTGTCTGGATAGGATTCCATTAATTGTAAAGCCTTTTCATATTGCCCCGTATGAACTACAACCTCTGCTTTATTAGTCAGGTTTACAAACTTTCTTTGATGCACCCTTAAGACTTCTACCTGACACTCCGAGTTTAAGAGAGGTGCGAAAAAATCATGTATTTTTTCCGTAATTTGATTATCCCTGTGAGAAGGTCGTATTGTGATTTTTCTGCAATAAACCGATGGCACAACCACATACAGAATATACGAATAAAGTAAAACATTAGTTGGATAAAATATAACCAAACTATTTATTAAAGGAGGTTTCTCTCTTTTTATCTCTTCTGCGCCTCCCCGTAACGTTTTTAAAGCACTTTCTATTTCATAAAGCACACCACGAAGATTAGTTATCGACTCTAAGACATCTATTAACTTATCTCTGTTGGACTCAATATGTTTCGCTATTTTTTTGTAATAATCATTTATTTCTATTTCTTTCATAGTACTACCCCATATACAAACCACCATTTACATGAATCGTTTCTCCTGTAATGTAAGAAGCTTCCGCACTTGCTAAAAATTTGACAACCGCTGCAACTTCTTTAGCCTCCCCTAATCGACATAGGGGAATTCTTGCACAAATCTCACTTATTAGTTTTTCGGATAGAATTTTTGTCATATCAGTATCTATAAAACCGGGAGATACAACATTGGTTGTTATATTCCACTTGGCGACTTCTAACGCTAACGATTTAGTAAAGCCTTCCAACCCCGCTTTTGATGCGGCATAATGAACCAGTCCTCGAGCTCCCATTTGAGATACAACCGAACCAATACTTATGATCCGTCCATACCGCATTTTCATCATATTCGGAATGACTAACTTGGTTAACTTTAAAGTTTCTACCAAATTTAAGTTGATCAAATTTTCGAGTTGTGTGTCGGTCATTCTCATAAAAAGAGAATCATCACAAATTCCTGCATTGTTAACTAGAACGGACAGTTGATCACAATAGGCGTAAACTGAGGAGTTTATAAACTCAACAAGGTTGGTAACACCAAAATTTAAAAGAACGGCTTTCCCTTGTATTCCTGTCGCCTTGAAATCTCTTTCCAAGCAACGAACTCCACTTTCTGAAGTACTTGTGCCCAAAACAAAAAAATCACTTTGACCCAACGCTATAGCAATCTCTCTCCCTATGCCTCTAGACGCTCCAGTTACCAACGCTGTCTTCATCATTATGCTCCTTAAAAAAATAACGAACCTGTCTTCTAAGTTGAATTCGATCTATTTTTCCATTTAAATTAAACGGGAATTTTTCTAACTGCAGAAAAAAAACTCGGGGTTTGATATAGCAATAAATTATCTTTGCAAAAATCAACAACATCTTTGTGAGAGAACCCTGATTTCCCTTTATAGCAGAGTACCAATCTCGTTTTCCCATCTATTATGACACTAGATAAAAAAGCTAACTCTATAAACTTACAAGCTGATATAAGAGCCTCAACCTCTTCTACATATACATTAACCCCATTTACAATAACCACATTCTTCTTTCTGCCTTTTATTTGTAAAAAGCCATCAGCATCGACTTCACCTATGTCTCCGCTGGCCAATTCTAGTGGTCGTGTATAGAGCGTATTTCCGAAATTCCAATCAACATACATAATGCTCGGACTCCTGATTATTATCTCAGAATCGTCTGCCAACCTGACCGTAGTACCATCTAACAATTTTCCTACATACCCCGGCTTATAAAACTCTCGACAACTCAATGCGACATTCGGTCCCAACTCTGTTAACCCATAACCATCGTACAGATTCGTATTAGTATAGTTTTGCCATTCTTTTTGCAGAGACTCTCTTAAAACATCTCCGCCGCAACCGAAATGAACCACACTAGATATCTTTTTCCTACAAATATCCGAATCCCTTTTAATCAGACTCAACATAAAAAGATAAAACCGAGGTACTGCTTCTATATGCGTTATTCGCTGATCGTTTATGAAACTAAAAACATTGCGCAAAGACTGTTTAGCCAACATCGCTAACTTAATGCTTCCACTCAACCACAAGTGAACTAAACTTAAACCATAGCTTGACCAAATTTCGGACAGACATAAAACTAAACTTTCTGAGTCATATTTAAGCAAATTTCGAGTAGCTTTTATTTGATACTGTATTCCTTCAGTATGATACGCCACAAATTTAGCATCACCTGTCGAACCAGACGTTTGAATGACTAGGTCAATGCCCGCAGGAGCAGTTAAATTGCTACTTCTCACTTTTTCAAAAAAATACTCCTTTTCTTTGGCTCTAACGATTCCACTAAAAACTGATGTCAGTTCACACTTTGAAACAACCACTGGAATCAAATGCATCTTTAAGCAGGCCAAATACCAAACAACAAACTCCAATTGACTGCCTCCCTTTTCTATAGCAACGTACGAACGTTTGGCGAGTCCACACAAAACTTCACATTTAGTGGCAACCAACGTATCTAGAACTAAGGAGCCTTCAATGGTCTGCATTACGTGCATCAAACTTCTCCACTATATAGATCCAAAACACTACGTGGATAATACTCTTTAGACTTAATGTCCAATTCTATTAAAGAAACTTGACTTCTACGACTTCCTTCTATACTTGCTGCTATGTTTTCGGAAAGTTCGGCAAAACTAAGTGGTTTAAAATATCTAACATTGTACGCTTCCGCTAATGTCTTTAGGTTTGGAGCAAACCTGAAATCTACCCCACAAGAAATTCCTCTACGACATTGATGATATTTAGGCCAACCTAAAGATTCGTTATTTAAAACTATAGCAGTAAAACCTTTGTTCAATTCAGCTGCAACAGATAAAGATGAAATACTAAAATAAAACGCCCCATCCCCTGTAACGACAATAGACGGATCTTGTGTCGCAACACTGAGCCCCAAAGCGTTACCATAAGCTATTCCCAATCCAGTATGTTCTCCTGGACAAAAATAATTAATATTTGAAGAAACCAAAAACGGGTATATGTACAACCACATTTCATTGATTCCATTTTCGAAAACTAAATTGAATTTCTGTTTCTTCGAAACCTGTACCAAACTCTTACACAAATGAAACACAGGGTAATTATCAAAGATCTGAAATTGATTTTTTGCATCCGAAAAACAATTCTTTTTAACCTCCATAATTTTGTTATGCCAATCAATATTGTGTTTTGCTCTTACATTAGGTATCAGTGCCCTCAAAGTTAGTTTAGCATCTCCAACAATACCGCAATTGATATGAGGGAAATTGCGTACAAGATCCTCTGCAGCTACGTTAACCGCACAAACAACCTTTTCACACAAAAATTCAGATATATTCATCATTGCCGTCTCTTCACATTGAGAGCCTATAAAGATGAACATATCAGCATCTTCTAACAACGGCTTAACTAACGGAGATAGATACAGTCCACTTAACCCCAGGTAATTTTTACTATCTTCAACAACACTTCCTCTTCCTGATGCAGTACATAACACAGCGGCACCAATCATTTCAGCAAAATCTGCAAGTTCGGTTCTGGCACCCGACATCAAGCAGCCCGCGCCCGCAATTATGACTATTTTCTCAAATTTGTTTATCAATTCAGACAAATACTTCATCTTCACTTCGCTTGGTATAAACTTCACTGGCGTAAAATGTTTTTCTTCCTGGATTGGTAATACGGACATTGAACTATCTATATCCATATTGAGTAAATTTACAGGAATTTCCACATATACTGGCCCCGGTTTATCATTTAACGCCATTTGTACAGCCTGATCTAAAGCCCACTGCAAACGTTCGACCGACTCAACTCTATATATCCACTTAGTTAGAGGAGACATAAAAGACATACTATCAAATTCTTGAAAAGCCAGAGAGCCCTTCAGCACCGTCGAAACTCCTTCTCCTATAATCAATAGTGGCAAGCATTGAGACTTTGCCTCTAATAACGGCATTGCAATATTGGCTAAAGCTGGCCCTTGCGTAACCAAATAGCAAGCTAAGGATTTTTTAGCCAAGGAATACCCGCTTGCCATCGCCAATCCTAATCTTTGATCACTTGCTGGATAAACGGAAAGTTGGGGAGATGAGAAACATGCTTCCAAAAGACCTTCACCATCTCCCGGCATGCCAAAAACATCTTTTATTCCTAATCTCACCAATTCTGATGCAATCAACTCTTTAACGTTCATATCAAAAAACCACTCTCTACTTTGTTAATGCTATTATTTGATCCCTAACAAATCCTTCGTTTTCTGGGTAATTTTTGTGTTTAACTGCAGACGCTCCATAGATTGACTTAATTTGTGATATCCACACTCTATATAGCGCGCAAAATTGTATACCTCTTCGATATCAGAAAAATTCAATTCCATATCCCCCTTATACCGTCGGCACAACCCAATATCCCTTGCCAATGCCCCTTCTTGTCCTTTATAGAAATTGCTAACAGCCTGAAAATATACAGATTCCGTAGGAACATTACGTCCATAACCAGAACCTTCATTCATACCTACTTTATGTCTTTTCACAATCGACTCTGGAAGAACACCATCCGAAATTTTTCGCAACATTAACTTGCAACAATCCTCCGTTACTCTAAAATCAGATGGTAACGACAACGCCTCCTTCACTAAGCCGATGTCCATGTATGGAACACGCGCCTCAAGAGTAGTGAACATAGACGCTCGATCAGCCATTTTCAAATATGTATTATGAATAATGGAAAGAGTGTGCCAAACTAATCTGTCTCGATATTGCGGCAACACCTCTTTTACAAAATCATATCCCCCGAATAATTCATCAGCACCTTCTCCGTTTAAGCAATACTTAAAACCATCCTTGACGACCTGCCTGCACAAAAAATGATAACTAACAGCATTGCGTACTAGCACGGGTTCAAACGACTCCGTCATAAAAACCCCTTTCTCCAAGTAAAATTCTTGCAAATCTTCAACCTCAGGCTGAACAATCACATGTTTTATATTGTACGTAGAGCATAAATCCTTTGCTGCCTGCAAATCCTGAGAAGATGATTCTGGAGAGGCGAGAGTATAAGCAACAACTTCTGCACAAGACCGAGTTGATAGATAGGTTATCAATGAACTATCGATTCCGCCACTGAGTAGTAAAGCTACTTTCTTAACATTCTGCCCAAGGTGGCTCTCAACAGTAGCCATAATACGGTTGTTGAACTGCTGTATGCACAAATTTCGATCATCGCCTTGATAAGTCGACCAGTACGGTAACTCAAAATATTTCTCGATCTTACCGTTTACCCAAAGACTTCCTGGAGACAACTCTTCAATTTCTATCACTCGCTCTAGCTGAGATAATCCTTTCACCTCTGAACAAAAAACATATCCTGAATCATATTTACTGTAGTAAAGAGGCTTGATTCCCATAGGATCTCTAGCCATTATTAAGCTTCCATTCACACTATCGAGTATCGCAATTGCAAACATACCATCGAGATAATGGATAAAATCTAGTCCCCACTTTTTGTATGCATATAAAACAACTTCACTGTCACAAGAAGTTTTGAAGGAAAAATCTCTTTCCAGTCTCTTTTTTAAATCTAGGTAATTATATATTTCGCCATTAAAAACTCCGACTATTTTTCCATCAGAAAACGGCTGCTTTCCATGAGATTCATCAATGATTCCCAAACGATGCATGGCAAGGGAACAATCTTCCTGACAAAACATTTCATAGCGATGAGCTGGCTCTCCTCGATGTTCTATTCGACCCATTATCGCCGTTACAACATCTTTACTCTTATTAACCTTTACAGCTCCAGCAATTCCACACATATCACTCTCCTCCTTAATTCGCTAAAATAAAAGAAACCAAGTCACTGGCGATAATTTCATTTGGATTGATAAATTCAACTTTCGGAAAAACTTTCCGCAAACATGACATAACCAATGGTAATTCCGTACATCCCAAAATAATGTGATGGCAACCTTTATCTAAAATTTCCTGAATAGGCTCCCTCAGGCGCTCAGCAAAGTCCTGTTTGAAATGCTTACAAGATCCTGCCACATTAACAACGTCACCTCGATCGCTGCAAATTTTAATTTCATAAATAACTTTCATGACTTCCTCTATTCCTTTCTTAGATGGAACAGAGACTTCTACACCCCCTGGTAGGAAAGCACTAGAGTAGATCCCCAGCTCGCTTGTGGCCTTCGTTGCTAACAACCCTACCTTCGAAATAGAAGGAAACGCTAATTTAAAGTAAGAAACCACACTGTCAATAATACTAATAAATGGAACGTTATACCTTGCTACTATACGATCCAAGTAAAAATGCGCGGTATTGCAGGCTAACACGAACAAATTCACTCCAATATCTCTCATTTTTGATATTGCCTTTAAATACTCTTCATACAAATCATTCTTATGTTCATATATTTCAGTATTACGATCGTTGAATTTGCTGTAGTTATAAACTACTAAAGGAAGAAAATCTTGCTCTCTCTTAATGATTACACGACTTTTCCACTGACTTAATATCTCTGCCTCGATATCTACCGTCGCCCACGGACCACAGCCTCCCAAAATTCCCACTAACAAATTATCCATGTACAACCTCACTGTTCTAACGAATTAAATTCAGAGATCAAATTGCAACATGTAATAAGTTGCATATATTCCTTTTTCAGCTAATAATTCGTCATGTTTACCGGACTCCACTACCTTCCCATCCGAAATCACCAATATCCTTTGAGCTTTCTTTATTGTCGACAACCTGTGTGCAATAACCAATGTTGTTCGGTTGTGACACAGCCTTTCCAATGCCTGTTGTACCCTGTACTCACTTTCGTTATCGAGAGCCGACGTCGCCTCGTCCAATATCAATATGGACGGATCCCTAATAAAACCTCGGGCAATAGCAATCCGTTGCTTTTGTCCTCCCGACAGATAGACACCTCTTTCTCCACCTTCCTTTTCATACTTGCTAGGACGCCCCTGAA
>ODAI014288786.1_pt1 | contig 28022 bp, 18 predicted proteins | sample 1539321 | NCBI WGS metagenome assembly ODAI01 (sample SAMN02144231, study PRJEB22623) | gut metagenome | biome: sheep rumen | host: Ovis aries | place: New Zealand
CCGATACCGGCGTGCTGCTGCATGCCCCCGGGTCCACACCCGAGGAGAACCTGCGCTTCATCACCTTCATCGTCGAGACACTGATGGCCGTGTACAAGCACAACGGACTGCTGAAGGCCAGCATCATGTCGGCCACCAACGCCCACCGCCTGGGCGGCAACGAGGCCCCGCCGTCAATCATCTCCAGCATCCTCGGCACCCAGCTGACGGAGCTGCTGAACCATATCGAGGCATCGGACACCGACGAGCTGTTCAACCTGAAAGGCAAGCAGGGCATGGAGATTGACATCCCGCAGATTCCCGACCTGATTGTCGATAACACCGACCGCAACCGCACGTCGCCCTTCGCCTTCACCGGCAACCGCTTCGAGTTCCGTGCCCCGGGGTCCAGCGTCAACTGCGCCTCGGCCATGATAGCCCTCAATGCCGCCATGGCCGAAGCCCTCGCCTCGTTCAGGGAGCGTGTCGATGCCAAGATGCAGACCGGCGAAAACAAGGTCACAGCCATCCTGAAGACCCTGAAGGAAGACATCAAGACCTGCAAGCCCGTGCGCTTCGACGGCAATGGCTATTCCGAGGAATGGGTCCAGGAGGCAGCCCGCCGCGGACTGGATGTCGAGAAGTCGTGCCCCGTCATCTTCGAGCACTATCTCGACGAGTCGAGCATCCACATGTTTGAGAGCACAAAGGTGATGACGGCCAAGGAGCTGGAGGCCCGCAACGAGGTGAAGTGGGAGATGTATGTCAAGACCGTGCAGATAGAGGCCCGCGTACTGGGCGACCTGGCCATGAACCACATCATCCCCGTCTCTACCCACTACCAGTCGCAGCTCATCAAGAACGTGCAGGGCATGAAGGACGTGTTCTCTGCCGACAAGGCCGAACGGCTGTCGGCCCGCAACATGAAGCTCATCGAAGAGATTGCCGAGCGCACGGAGAAGATTGAGCAGATGGTGGAAGAGCTGACCGAGGCCCGCCGCGTGGCCAACCGCATCCACGACATCCACCAGCGCGCCATCAGCTACCACGACACCGTCTGCCCGCACATGGACAGCATCCGCTACGAGATAGACAAGCTGGAAATGATTGTCGAAGACGGTCTCTGGACGCTGCCCAAATACCGCGAGCTGCTGTTCATCCGGTAGCGGTGCGCACGGCACACGCGCACGGGTAGCAAACCGCCGCACTGACCGCTATATAAATCCGATGACCATGAAGAAGCAAACACTGGCAAACAGGCTTAGCCTGAGAATCATGATGGTACTGCTGACCATGTCGGCAGTCATCATGATTTTGGCCTACGTCATTACCCGCGACTCAATGGCCCACGAGACAGAGTCACGCTACGAGGAAGTCATTCGCCACGAAAACGAGAAGATTCGCGGCGTCTTGTCGGATGTCTATGTCGCTGCCGTCAACAACATCCACGCCATAGAAAGCGACATCGACAACCCCGACAAGCTGCAGAAACACCTGGAGCGGATGGTAGGCCTGAACCCCTACATGTCGAGCTGCAGGCTGATTTTCGAGCCGGACATCTATCCCGAGCGAGGCCACAACTTCGAGATCTATGCCTGGCGCGACACGGCGGGGGTGGTAAGAAGCAGACAGATGAACGAGCACCACCCCGACTTCCTAGTCCACGCATGGTACAAGGACGCCTTCGCCAACAGCGAGGGCGACTGGACACCGCCCTACTTCGACCGGGCGGCCTCGCAGCAGCTCACCACGACATACATGGTCCACATCCACGACCATGCCCGCCGCACGGTGGGCATGCTGGGCACCGACGTGTCGCTGGAGTGGCTCCGGCTGCGCCACCAGCGCATAGACCGCGAGAACCACGAGCGTTTCGAGAAGGACTCCGAAGAGAAGTCATACAGCTTCATCATCGACTCCGACGGCAATTTCCTCATACACCCCTCTGAAGACCGCATCCTGAACCAGAAATTCCAGGAGATAGCCGCCCTCACGCCCACCCTGGTCGATGACAGCATAGCCAGCAGAATGGTGAACGGCAAGAGCGGTGCCGCCAAGATGCGGATAGACGGCAAAGACCTGTGGCTGTTCTATTCGTTCGTGAAATACGTGGAGTGGACGGTGGCCATTGTCGTGCCCAGCGACATTATCTATCACAATGGCAACGTGCTGGCCACCATCATCCTGGCGGTGCTCTTCGTCGGACTGGTGATCATCTATTTCCTGTCGCACCATCTTATCAAGAAGAGCATCAAGGCCCTGTCGCCCTTTGTGGCTGCCGCCGACCAGGTGGCGCGGGGCGACTTCAACGTGGAGCTGCCCGAGGTGAAGAGCCGCGAGGTCGATGCCCTGCGAACAGCCTTCGGCGGCATGCAGGCCTCGCTGACGCGATATATCGGCGAGCTGAAAGCCACCACATCGTCGAAAGCCGCCATGGAACAGGAGCTGAAGATTGCCAGCAACATCCAGATGCAGATGCTGCCCAAGGCCTACCCGCCGTTCCCCGAGCGCACCGACATCGACATCTTCGGCGAGGTGGTCACAGCCAAGGAGGTGGGCGGCGACCTGTTCGACTTCTTCATCCGCGACGAGAAGCTCTTCTTCAGCATCGGCGACGTGGCCGGCAAGGGCGTGCCCGCCTCGCTGGTGATGGCGGTGACGCGCTCCATGTTCCGCAGTGCCTCCATGCAGCACACGTCGCCCAAGCTCATCGTCGAGTCCATCAACCGCTCCGTATGCCAGAGCAACGACTCGTTCATGTTCGTCACCCTCTTCATGGGGGTCATCGAGCTGTCCAACGGCCGCATGCTCTATGCCAACGCAGGCCACGAGCCGCCGGTGCTGGTGGGCACCAACACGCGCTTCATCCCCGTAGAGAGCAACATTCCGCTGGGCCTGCGCCCGGAATGGGAGTACACCGAACAGGAAGTCACCATCATGCCCGGCACCACCGTCTTCCTCTATACCGACGGATTCACCGAGGCCGAGACGGAAGACGGCAAGCAATACGGCAGAGACCGCATGTTCAAGGAGGCTATCCTGCTGGCCCGCCAGCGTCTCGACTCGCGCACGTTTGTCAAGAACATCCGCCAGACGGAGCGCACCTTCGTACACGGCATCCCGCAGAAGGACGACATCTCGCTGCTGGCCATCAAGTATATCGGAAGCCTCGACCCGAAGCTGTACCACCGCAGCATACTGCTGTCGAACAACGTCCAGGAGGTGCCCGTGCTGGCTATCTTCATCAGCGGCATCTGCGAAGACATGGGCTTCGACGAGATGACGACGGCAGGCATCAACCTCGCCATCGAGGAGGCTGTGGTCAACGTGATGAACTATGCCTACCCCAAAGACTGCCGTGGCAACATCCACCTGGTGGTGACCGCCGACGACAACGTGGTGCGCTTCGACCTCATGGACAAGGGCACGCCCTTCGACCCCACGGCAGCCGACGAGGTAGATGTCACCCTCTCGGCCGAGAAGCGCAGCATTGGCGGACTGGGCATCCACCTCATCCGTCACTACATGGACACCCTCAGCTACCAGCGCATCGACGACCAGAACATGCTGACGATGACGAAGAAACGCAAGAACAACAGAAAAAACGAAATAACAGATAATGGAAGCAACAATTAGAAAAGACGACAACAAGCATGTCACCCTCATTCTCGACGGGCGACTCGACACCTCCGTCACCCCGCAGACGGAACGCGAGGTGGAACCTCTCTTCACTTTCAAGAACTACGAGATAGTCATCGACTGCAGCCGCTTGGAGTATATCTCGTCAAGTGGCCTGCGCCTGCTGATGGCTATCAACCAGCGCTGCAGCGCCAACAGCTGCAGTCTCTACATCAAAGGGCTGCAGGAGAAGGTGTACGACGTGTTCCAGACCACCGGTTTCGTACATCTGTTCAAATTCAAGTAGGGTTTGCTACGGGCGACTGTCGGCCACCATGTAGCCGGTTTGCTACGGGCGGCTGACGGCCACAATGTAGTTGGCCACCTGCCCGTCGGCATTGTACAGAGGCTGGCGCAGGCTGTCGTCGCCGATGCTGCCGGCCTGCCGCATGGCATCGTTCTGCACTATCAGGCGGCCCTCGCTGTCGTAGAGGGCGATGGCCACGAAGGGATTGCAGAGTATGGCATCGTGGCGGTTCACCAGCTCGTGGGTGGCATTACTGTCTTCCAGCTTATAGTTTTTCGCTACCTGGCGGGTCTGACTGATGAGCGTGTCGAGTACCGACAGCCGGCGGCGAGAGCTTCGCGTGACGGCCAGCACCAGCAGGCATGCCACCCCTGCGACAGCCGCGAGCAGCAAGAAACCTATCATCACGATGCGGGCCGCCGACAGGGGTTCCGACGCGCCACGCGCTGTCTGCATGCACTGTTCGCGGATGGCGGCTACGGTGCCGTCCATCATCAGCTGCATATACTGTGCGTCCATCTGATCTACCAGCTGTTTGTCCTTTCCCACAAAATGAATCTCGGCTATGGAGTCGGCACTGACGCGGTGGTAGCTGACCACGGTTTCCGACACCGAATAGTCGGGTGCCGCATAGCTGTGGCTGCCAGTCAGTATCAGGTCGGCTTCTTTGCCCTCTGTGGGTTCCTCGGCAGCCTGTTCGTCGCTGACGACAAAGCGGCACGGCACACCTACCCTGTCGGCAACGGCCCGCATGATGTCCATATAGCAGTCTGCCGCCCGCCCGCCGCCGCTCGTCGCCGTAAAGAACGGCATGTCTTTCTCGCACGCGATGACGACAGGCCGCCGGCTGTTGTAGCGGTCGGTGAGTGCCTGTGCCGCCGATTGCAGGGCGAAGGCCGTGAGCAGGAGTGTGGTGATGATGGCTCGGTATCTCATAAGCAAAAAACAAATATGCCTGTCAGCCGTCCGTCGGTGCCGCAGACGGTTTTCATCTGGAATTGCACGCGCCTGGTGCCGTCGTCCACTGTTCCCCGGTAGCCGTCGCACTGGCGCAGGTCTTCAAAAGCGGTATGGAAGAAGGCGTTCAGCTTCACCCGTGCATCGACCATCTTGTCAATGTTGCACTGCAGCAGCTCGCACGCCTTGGGGTTGGCGTTTTGCACCTGTCCGTCGGCATCGAAGAAGAAGATGCCCGACTGGTCGTTGTAGAACATCGACCAGAAGCGCAGCGAGCATTCGCTGTTCGTCCGTTTCAGCTGTGCCACGCGGTTTTCGGCCGCCTGTTCCAGCTGTTGCAGGTATTCGCCGTCGTGAGAGACGCTGGCGGCAGCGTGCAGGGTGTCGGCATTCACGCCGATGGTCTCGCAAAGTTGCAGAAAACGGTCGGCCGTCTTGTCGCAGACATCATCCACCCGCTTCTTCTCCTTCAGGACATACCACAGATAGCGCAGCATACCGGCAAACAGCAACACGGCAAGGGCGGCAAAGACCCACTCCACCATGCTGTCGTCCTGCCGCTCCACTTCCGGGTACAGCCAGCGGCGCTCTATGTCCGCCAGTTTGCCGTCGGCCTGCAGCGAGGCGTATGCCCGGTCTATGCGGTCTAACAGCTGCTGGTTGTTCGATACGAATTTATACGCCCCGTGGGGCATGTTCACCGGGGTCAGCGTCACACGGTCTAACTGGTAGTGGCTCTTCATCCATTTCAGCGAGAGCGTGTTCCACAGCACCTGGCCCTGCTGCCGGTCGTTCACCTCGCGGACGGCACGGCACATGTCTTTGCTCACGAGGGCATGGTCGCCCCATCCGTAGTCGAGCATGAGCTGGTGGCACAGGCTCGACGGGCGCACCGTCACCTGCAGGCCCGGCGTCTTCAGGTCGCGGAAGTTCTTGATGGCCACCGGCTGGCTTTTCGGCGTGAGCACGCTATGGGTGAACAGGGCCACGGCATGGCGGCTGTAGATGCTGAACTTGTCGTGCAGCCCCGTCTCCAGGCCGAAGGTCAGGTCGGCGGTGCCGGCTTTCAGGTCGCCGGCCACCTCGGCATCGGGCTTCAGCCTGATGACGTAGGGGATGCCCAGCTCGCCCATCACCGCCTTGACCAAGTCCACGCAGAAGCCCTCAGGCTCTCCCCGGTCGTTGGTAAAGGAGTAGGGCCAGAGGTCGTGGGAGTCTTCAAAGACCAGCGGCTGCTGCTCTGTAAAGACCCTCATGCTGTCGTTTTGGGCTGACGCCACGGCAACGGGAAGCATGCAGAACACGATGACTCTCAACAGTCTAATCATAGTGAATAGGTGCTCATTTTCAAAAATTCACTTGCAAAGGTATCATTTTTTTTACAAATCATGCAAAGAATTTACAAAAATGTTGTAATTTTGTGGTCGTTTTTTAGAAACACTCGTGCATTTGACATTAAGACACACCTAAATATATATTATGAGTCAACGATTAAGACGTGCTACTACACGTCTTTTCTTGTCGTGCGGTTACACGTTATTTTGTGCAAAGGTACATAATCTCAATGAAAAACAAGTAGAAATCTGAGAGAAAAATGGGATTTTTTTTCACCGTTTGTTTTGCGGTGTCAACAATTATTCACAACATTTTTACTAACCCACGACGCTGCTGCCCGCGCACAGACTTTTTTCAGATAAAATACTTGGACTTCGTGTCCTTGTTCTCTTCCTTCGAAACCGCCAAAACTTCGACAATGAGAACAAGCGACAAATGTTCACGTTCCGCTAAGGGGCGTGAGCTGTTTGCAGCTTTTCTTTGTACATGGCTACTTGGCGGTGCCCGACGGATGGAAAAGCCCAGCAGAGCAGTTCCGTCCTTTTTTTATTTATCAACATTTATGAAACGACACCATGACGTTCCTTTGGGCGATGGCCTTTATGCCGATTTTTGTCTTGTCAGCCATCTAGGGAATCAATGAACTGACGGCGTACTTGGAACGCAGAAAGAAAAAGTGAAATCACGCTAATAGACCATCTGACTCGAATTTCTTAGCAAAGATACGATAGGCTGGCTAATCCCCTTATGCCCTCGTCCTTTTTGCACCGAAATTCGGGTCAGATGCCTTTGGGCGTAGTGAGGGTGAATTAACAATGTGATTTCGTATGAAAATTGGAAGTTATTGATAATCAGTAATTTCCACTTTAGTGTGGTTTCGCGTGAAAATAAAAAATCACCCATAATAAGGAATATACGAGGTATACCTCTTGGACTCCGTTTCAGGGTCTTTCATCTTGATAAAACCACTTTCAAGAGCATCAGCAAGAATGCGTGAAGCCATCACTGTCTGATTCTTGTTCAGGTTGAAACGCTCACGGATCATCTGGTTATTTATAGCCTGCCCTTCTTCATATAGCAGACATGCATACTGATAGCAAACGGCGATACGATCTTCTCTTGTCATCTCGCTTACCTTCTTCTTGGGATAGAGCGTTATCCTCGTGTAATCATCGCCACTTTGAGCCTTGTAGGCAGGGAGCTTCATCTGACTTATAGCGTCTGTTGCACGGTCAATTCCACTGCCTCGACGTTCGCACATATCCATCAGGAGCATCATTTGGGCCATTGACTCGTTGCGTGAATGTGGCGGCAGGTCTATCAGGCGGTTCACATCGTTCAGCGAGGAGCCTGGATTCGTGAAAGTAAGTCGGTTCGTAAAGATTTCAATCGTCAGCGGCATACCCTTAATGACTGTATCTTGATGGACCATCATATTAGCCGTGAGTTCCCTTATAGCAACAATAGGATATGAGGGAACTGCCTCACGCCGTATCTCTATGCTCTCAGTACTGGTGTTCTTGCTGACAAAGTCAACCAAATCCTTAAAGCCTATAGCGTAACCGGTCTGACATATATACTCTAATGACAAGATACGGTTGTTCGTGCCTTGATACCTTCTCACTATAATTTCTTTTCCCCTAAGCGTCGGGAAATCCTTTAACTGTTTGGCAAAGAGAATCGCACCGAGATTCAGGATGTCATACATGTCATCCCTTTCTGTTATCAGCCCATACTCGTCCATCAGTTTCATCATCTGATGTTTGTCTGAAGGTATCGTTCTGCCCAGCAGTTCAAACATCTTCTGACAATCCAGCAGATTCTCTACCTCTTCTATGCTTACACCACTCTTCGCCACTCTGTCCTCGAATGAAAGACCGTGAGATTGGGCAATCAATTCATGCACCTGCTCTTTCGACATTTTGACAGTATGTCCTGCCGAACGGATATACGCCTCGTAGATGTCCTTTCCACGAAGATAGATAGGTTTGTTTGTCTGCTCTGGTATGCGGATGAATAGCAGAGAGTGTCCGTGATAGTCAACAACAGCATGTTCCAACTGGACTGACCACGCCAGATTATTCTTGGCGATATTACCCAGTTTGTTGGTGATTTCCTCTATCTCGTCCTTTGATAGTGTTGTAAACGTTGTATCGTCATTCACGCCAAAAGCGAGAAAACCACCAGAAACGGTATTGGAAAAGGCGCAAATATGCTGTGCCAGTCTGTCTGACTTATCAGAAAGCGCACATTTCCAGTCTATGACATTCAATTCCTGGGGAACAGGGTGTAGACTGTCATCCAATGCCTTAGTTGCTTTATCTTGCCAACTGCTCATAGTAACTATATTCTTCAATTCGAATGCAAAGGTACAAAATTTTTCTTTAAATTCATCATAAACAGTGAAAATCATTGAATTTTGCAGCCCAAATGGATATGGGACAACCATTCTGCCATTTCCGTCATTATAGGGGTGTATGAAACTAAACATGAAGAACGTGCTACTACACGTCTTTTCTTGTCGTGCGGTTACACGTTATTTTGTGCAAAGGTACATAATTCCAATGAAAAACAAGTAGAAATCTGAGAGAAAAATGGGAATTTTTTTCACCGTTTGTTTTGCGGTGTCAACAATTATTCGTATCTTTGCTCGCGAATTGTGTCAAAACAAGCAACATGTAGAACCCTTTAAACCCGATATTCAACAAGAAACAGACAGTAAACATCAGCAAGACCGACGCAGCGAAACGTTCGCGGACGTTGTAGGGTAACAGCCGGGCCAGGCCCGGCGCCCCGCAAGGAAAATGAAACAACATTTTTACTAACCCACGACGCTGCTGCCCGCGTACAGACTTTTTTCAGATAAAACACTTGGACTTCGTGTCCTTGTTCTCTTCCTTCGAAACCGCCAAAACTTCGACAATGAGAACAAGCGACAAATGTTCACGTTCCGCTAAGGGCGTGGATTGTTTGCAGCTTTTCTATTGTCATGGTTACTTGGCGGTGCCAGAAGGAAGGAAAAGCCCCGCAGAGCAGTTCCGTCCTTTTTTTATTTATCAACATTTATGAAACATTTCTATCTAAAAACATTGGTGCTCCTGCTGCTTGCAGCGGTGGGGCAGAGAGCTTCGGCGTATGACTGCATAGTAGATGGCATCGCCTACAATCTTAACAAAAGTAACAATACGGCGAGTGTGGCGTATTTCTCTTCTGTGAGTCGTAAGAATAGAGATTATTATAAAGGGGAAGTAGTCATCCCAGCCTCATTCGATTATCAAGAGAGCAAATACAGTGTTATAAGTATCGAAGACTTCGCGTTCAGGTATTGCTCCGGCCTGACGGGCATCACCATCCCCAACAGTGTGACCAGCATTGGAAAACTGGCGTTCGATAGTTGCACCGGCCTGACGAGCGTCACCATCCCCAACGGCGTGACCAGCATCGGAATCTCGGCGTTTAATCTTTGCTACGGCCTGACGAGCGTCAGCATTGGCAACAACGTAATCAGCATCGAAGACGGGGCGTTCAACGGCTGCTATCGCCTGACGAGCGTCACCATCCCCAACAGCGTGACTAGCATCGGAGAGTTCGCATTCAATGGTTGCCTCGCCCTGACGAGCATCACAATTCCCAACAGCGTGACCAGTATCGGCTATAGCGCATTTAGCTTAACGCCATGGTACGGCAACCAGCCAGACGGATTGGTATATGCGGGAAAAGTAGCCTACGCTTATAAAGGAGATATGCCATTCTATTCCACTATCATTTTGGATGAAGGCACTCTGGGTATAGCTGATCGAGCATTCGAAGACTGTGTTAGGATGGTGGACATCATAATCCCCAACAGCTTGACCAACATCGGAAATCGAGCATTCGAAGATTGTCATGAGCTGGCGGACATCACAATCCCCAACAGCGTGGCCAACATAGGAGACAAAGCGTTCGCTGAATGCAGAAAACTGACGAGGGTCACCATTCCCAACAGCGTGACCAGCATCGGATACGCTGTGTTCAGTGGCTGCACCGGCCTTACCTCTGTAGTGGTAGAAGCTGGCAACTCAAAATATGATTCCAGAGGGGATTGCAATGCAATTATCGAGACCGCATCTAACACACTCATCGCAGGCTGCAAAAACACTACCATCCCCAACAGCGTAGCCGCCATCGGTGACTATGCGTTCGAGGAATGCAGGGGCCTGACAAGCATCGCCATCCCCAACAGCGTGACCAGCATCGGAGACTTAGCGTTCGCAGGATGCTCTTGCAAAAAACTGACGAGCATAACTATCCCCAACAGCGTGACCAGCATCGGAAGCAATGCGTTCCAAGGCTGCAGCAGCCTGGCGAGCGTCATAATCGGCAGCAGCGTGACCAGTATTGGGGAAGATGCGTTCTGGGGCTGTTCAGGCCTCAGCCACATCACCAGCCTTGCTACCGTACCTCCTGCTTGCGGAAAAGATACATTTGACAGGGTCGACAAGACCGCCTGCAGGCTCTCCGTTCCCTCTGGCAGCATCGAGGCCTACAAGGCCGCCGACGTATGGAAGGAGTTCTACAACATCGACGGCGAAGCATCGGGCATTCATGGCGTGACCAGCGGTGCCGGCAAAGCAGCCATCAAGAGCATCTACGACCTGAACGGCCGGCAGCAGCAGGGCACGCATCGCGGCCTGAACATCGTGCGCATGAGCGACGGCACGGTGCGCAAGGTGATGGTGAGATAGCGTCCTGACCAAAAAGAAAAAGCCTTTTTTGAGCTTGCAGTGTCTGTCGGCAAGCTCGAAAAAGGCTTTTTTCCGTTTGTTTTTGACCATGCAAGCTCGTTAATGGCATTTTTTTTACAAATCTTGCAAAGAATTTACAAAAATGTTGTAATTTTGTTGCCGCTTTTTACGAATACGCCGAAAAATGACATTGAAACACACCTAAATATATATTATGATTCAACGATTAAGACTGCTTGCTGCCGTCATCATCTGCCTGATGGGCACGACGGCTACGGCAAAAGACAATCTGCATAAGATAAAACTGCAGACCGAGATGCTGAGACTCATCAGCACCAACGACAAAGACGAGTTCACCAGGGTGACCGAAGCACTGAAGGCCGAATGCCAGAAAGAGGGCGACGAGCGGCTCTTCTACACCGCCTGGGGCAACCAGTCAACCTACGAGGCCACCCACCAGAACTACGTGGCGGCCGAAGAGATAGCCAACAAGATAGCCGACTATGCGGAAGACCAGAACAGCTTCTGGGGCAACTACGTCGTGCTGCACACCAAAGCCGTGAACGCCCTGCAGAAACAGGACTACCAGGCGGCGGAAGAGGGATTCCTGAAGGCTGTCGAGTTCCGCCACAAGTATTTCCCCAACGAGAGTGCCGGCGACGACCTGCAGGAACTGATGAAGATTGCCAACCACCGCAAGGACCAGAAGGCCGGGCTGAAGTATGCCCGCCAGATACTGGCCGAGCCGAACGTGCTGCCCATCCACAAGGGCAGGGCCTTGTTCCGGCTGAGCCAGTTTGCCTTCAACAAGGACAACAGGGCGCTCTACGACAGCATCTACAACGAGCTGATGAACCTCAAGCGCACCGACGGCATAGGCACCATCGAGCCGGTGGTGGAGGTGAACTACGAAATCATGCAGGGCAACTACGAGAAGGCCCTGCAACTCTGCAAGGAACTGTCGCCCGAGAAGCGCGCCGAGCGCATGGCGGTCATCTACCACCGCATGGGCAATAACGACAAGGCCTACGAATACATGGCGCGCTTCAAGGCCATCAACGACTCCATCGTGCTGGTGTCGCACGGCAACGTGGTGGCCAGCTGTTATGTGCAGATGAACAACGAGCGCCTGAAGCTGGAACAGAAGGTGCTGGAGGAAGAGAGTGCCAAATGGAAACACCTGTTCATCTATACGCTCATCGGTGCCGTCATCATCATCCTGGCCATCGTGCTGTGGCACCACCACCTGCGCATCAAGCGGCTGGAGGACGAGAACGTCAAGCTGGGCATCGCCCGCGACGAGGCCGAGAAGGCCTTCGACATGAAGAACGAGTTCATCACCCACATCACCGACGAGCTGCGCGCGCCGATGAATCCCATCGAGGGCCTCTCCGATATATTGAGCACGCCGGAATACGACCTGCAGCCGGAGGAGCGCACGGAGCTGAAGAACCTGATCAAGGAGAACTCGAAGCACATCACCAAGCTGATAGACGAGATGGCCGAGCTGTCGCTCTACGAGAGCAAGAAGTCGCTGCCCATCAACTATACGCTGTCGCCCAACCACCTGCTGCGCCACATGGTCGATTCCATGCGCCCGCTGTGCAAGGAGGGGGTGCGGATGTTCTACGAGTCGGAACTGCCCGACGACTACGAGGTGGCTACCAACCTGGAGGCCATGGAGGCACTGCTGAAGCATCTGATGGAGAATGCCATCCAGTTTACGGACCAGGGTGTCATCACGCTGGCATGCTACGAGCATGGCGACATGGTGCGCACCAGCGTGACCGACACGGGACGGGGCATCCCCGTAGAGCGCCGGCCGCACATCTTCGACACGTTCCGCGAGATGGGCGACAACATGAAGCTACAGGGCCTGGGACTGCCCATCTGCCAGGCCATCGTAAAGCTGCTGGGCGGCACGCTGTGGCTCGACGAGGCTTATACGGAAGGCTCGCGCTTCGTCTTCGAACTCCCCAAGAAGCACGTGCAACAGTAATCTCTTTCTCCCTTCACCGTCCTGTTTTCCTGCTGATGCAGAGCATGTTGCGGTGAAGGGAGAACTGTCTATGAACCTGTTTTGCGGTAAACCCAGGCGGCTCCCTGCTTGGTGCGGTAGTATTTGGGAAACTCCTCGCCTACCAGGTCGGTGAGCATCTGGTCGGCACGGTAGCGGGTGACATGGAAGAGCCGCTGGAAGTCGGTACGCGTGAAACCGTCGTGCGTGGCACAGTAGTCGGCCAGGGTCTTGAGCAGCTTGCCACGCGGAATGTCGGTGACGGTGGTGCGCTTCACGCGCTCAAAACCGCAGCTCTCGCTCAGCAGGTGGCCCAGCATCTGCTTGTCGGGAATGAAGTTGACACCGCTGACGATGACGTCGCGCGTGCGTAGCGCCTGTTCCGAGGTATAGGTCGTGCCGTGGGGATTGCCGTTGTCGTCGGCATCTTTCACGGTGCCCAACTGCAGGGTGAAGAGGCCCAGGCCGTCGATGTGTACGCCGTTGCCGGCCAGCAGCTGTTCTACGATTTCCTGGCGCAGCGTGGTGACCACCAGTTCGAAGAGTCCTTCCGAAATGTTGGTGTGCGCCTCGATATGGGCCTTCAGCTCTGCGGTGTGAACGACTTTGTGAATCTGCTGCCTGACGTGGTAGGTCTGCTGGCTGTCGCCAGGCTTCTTGGGCGTAGGATGTACGCTGAATTTGATAGTGTGTTGCTTGCTCATAGGTAATGATTATTATTCGGCTGCAAAGGTAATGATAATTTTCGTAGCATGCAAATTTTTCGCCGTCATTGTGCTGAAAAAGTATTGCCGACCTACGTCAGCAGTATTGCCGACCTACGTCGGCAATAGAGCCGACGAACGTCAGCAGAATTGCCGACCTACGTCGGCAATAGACAGAAGGCCACGCGGCGGCGTCCGGAAGCCGTCGGGAGGCAGTGGATAAGCGAGCGGTGAAAAGGGCTGAAACTGCGGAATTTGTGGCCATCAACGCTTGCACGAATGGAGAAAAAGTGATACTTTTGCAGCGCGAAAACAACGGAAATACAAACCTTTTTAAAAAAAATTTACTACCATGATCAAGAATTTACTGAACGTAACCAAGAAGTTGCAACAGTGCAACGAGTACATCGGACAGCTGGAGAAGCAGAACACGCTGCTGCGCCGACAGATGGAGACCACCGCCGACATGCAGGAGGCCGACGAACAGTCGAAATACCAGCAGCGCAAGCGTGCCCTGCTGCGCCCCATCCACGAGATGGCCGACTTCGTGGGCCGCGAGTTTGAGTTCCGCCACAACGTGGTGCGCGACAGCTATGAGTACCGGCGGCGGGCCGACGGCGACGGCGCGGCATGGACGGGGATGGACGAGCGGCAGATGAACACCATCATGAACCGCGTGCAGGACGACGGACAGGTGTTCTGCCTGAAGAGCCTCGTGCAGCAGCGCATACGCTCGGAGATGGCCCGCGACTACCACCCCGTGGCCGAATGGCTGGCATCGGTCCGCGGCTCATGGGACGGGCACGACCGCACGACCGACCTGGCACGGCGCATCAACGTATCGGACTACTGCCGCCGCATGGTAACCGTCTGGCTGCGCGCCGTGGTGGCCCAGTGGATGGGCTGCGACAGCCGCCACGCCAATGCCGTGATGCTCATGCTGGTAAGCGAGCGGCAGGGACTGAACAAGAGCTCGTTTCTGCATGCCCTGCTGCCCGACGAGCTGGAGTCGTACTACACCGACGACTTCACGCTGACATCGAAAGGCAATGCCGAGCGCAAGCTGGTGGAGTTTGCGCTGCTGAACATCGACGAGTTCGACAAGCTGCCGGCAAAGAAGATGCCCGACCTGAAGACGCTCATGCAGACGCTGCGCCCGTCGTTCGTCAAGGCGTACAAGACGAACTTCAACCAGCTGCCGCGCATCGCCTCGTTTGTAGGCACCAGCAACAGCCGACAGCTGCTGACCGACCGTAGCGGGTCGCGCCGCTTCCTCATCCTGGAGCCGGACGGCATGATAGACATCGAGGGCATCGACCACCGCCAGCTCTTCGCCCAGCTGCTGCACGAGGTGGAGCACGGCGGGCGCTACCACTTCACCAAGGACGAGGAAGAGGAGATGCAGCGCGTCAACCAGCGGTACTACAAGCCCACCCCGGAGGAACAGCTGTTCGCCCGGTTCTTCCGCGCCGCCACCGAGGCCGACGAGGCTGCCGACAGCACCGCTGCCGAAAAGATGGCCGATACCACTGCTGCCGAAAAAACGGCTGCCGAGGCCGCTGCCGAAACGGTTCACAACGGCACCGTCCGCGTAGAGTGCCTGTCGGCCGGTCAGCTGATGACCCGTCTGGCCAAGCACAGCCCGTCGCTCATGCGCAACATGTCGGAAACGGTCTTCGGCAAGATGCTCACCCGCATGGGCATTCCCCGCGAGCATCACCACAGTGGCAACCTCTACCGTGTGGTGGCCCTGTAGCGCTCACGTCGCCTGCAACTCGTTGGCCGCCGCGCTTCCCTTCACCGTAACAGCCTCATCGTCAACGCGATGACCTGACGGTGAAGGGAAAAACAGAAAAGGTAAAGGAAGTTGTTCTGTTTTACCCGTCTTCACTTTCACTTCTTTCACAACAGGTTTTCCGGCAACCAACTTCTCTATCCTATCAGAAAAGCTGGCCAAATCCGTCACAGCATTGGTATATTTTGCCCTAAAAAAGTCGTTAAGCACTGAAATGGTCTGATTGTACAAACCACCGTAATCGTACAATATGTTGCAGACTTTTAGAACAAACTCTTTTTCTGCTATTGTCAATTTTCTCAAATCTACAACATTACCTTTATTCAAGTCGTTTGGTTCAAACTTAACCAGGCCATTACCGTATTGACGGGAATTATCCAAGAAAATCTCTTTGGCAACATCTGTGACAAGATATGCGAAGAGGATGTCTGTATCTATCACCCCTGTATTATAGACACAATGAAAAGTGGTCAGATTGTAAACTCCTGCCTGATTTCGGACAAAACGTAATCCATTTCTGTTGAACACTGACACCCAAATAGGTGAAGGCTGCCTGTTCTCAAGTGCATACCAAGGGGTACGACTGGCCGTAAGATATTTCTTATCAATGCCTTTTTCCTCACCTAAGTGAATATAGTTCCGCACATGAGGGTCGTTTTCGACTGCACAGCCATTAAAGAGAAAGACTGCTTTGTCACGACTGACAAGACTCTCGAAGTCGTTTTCTGTGAATATTTGGCTTTGCACATCTACAGCGTGACATATACACCTGCGAAAAGCATTTTCTGGGATGTTATATGTGCCTATTTTGGACGCTTTAAAAGTGAAGTAGTCATTGGCTCCGGTGGCTATTCCTCGCGATACCTTGGCAAATGTTGAGAACGGCACCAAATCATGATATTCAGACGACTTGGTATTCTCATAATATTGCTTCCATTTCACCTCTGGATTCAGTTGACGGGAAGAATATGTTTTATATTTTTCCAAGGAAGTATATAGTTCTGCGACATTATTAATGTTTGAAAAATGAATAGAGTCAGAACTATTATCATTCTCACACAGCAGAATACACGCTGTTGTAAGGGCATCGTCGAAAGCGCATTGCGTAAAATCAACGATGATCACATGCTTTAACACGCCACTTTGTAAAAGAGTGCGTTTCACTTCTACGCCATAATCTGAATTCAGGAATTCTGATGGTATGATATACGCCATTCTGGCTCCTTCTTTCATCTGAGAGATTGATTTCAGAAGAAACAACGTATAGATATTGGTAAATCCGTTGAGGTGAGTGTTTAGCTTGCTATTCACAATAGGAACAAGGGCCGCGTTATCGTAGTCATGAAATTTGAGATATGGCGGGTTACAAATAATTCCGTCAAATCGTTCTGCCCATGATGCCGTAATGTAATTTTCATTATAAAGGCATACATCATATTGAGGGGCTACAAAGTTCTGACCGGCGTATGTGTAAATGGTTTTGTCAACGTCATATCCGACAACTCGTATCTGTGGGTTCAGCTTATACATTGAACGGCTAAACATGCCTAAACCGAATGCTGGTTCAAGGATGCCTAATTCCCCCTTTCTGCCGCCGATTACCCATAAAGCCATAAAGTCGGAAATTGGTTCAGGGGTAAAGAACTGAGCAAATTTTTTCCGGTGGTCAATGGATATCTTCTTGGCGTACTCTTTTTCCGTAATCATAAGTTGCAGCTAAACAACGAATCAAAATTTTGTTTATCTAAGAAGGCTCCTCCGCCATCAAATTTAACATAAAAGAGTAATCGACCTTTGCCTAATTCTTTCCGGACACTATGATGGTTGGGTTCTGTTACGGCCTGTGCCAAACAAACTCCGTCTTGTGACGGAATCTTAATGGTGAGTTTGTTCTGATTTTTTATGTCACCGGCTATGATATATTTTTCACCTTCTAAATCCGGTTGAGCAACTAATTCTAAAATATGCTTATATGAGATACCATAGATTTTATCAAAAAACACCTGGACATAAAAATGTGGTACATTATAAGTATTAATCCATTTATGTACTACTTTCATGTCCTCAACCTTAGGGGTAATAGATAAATTGTTTTTCTTCTGAAGAATCTCAAGACATTCCTTAAACTGCTTTAACAGGGATGTCAATTCTTCTAATCGCGGAGAGGATCTCCAATAAGGACGCGTAAAACTTAAACTTCTTATGGAAGTCTCGTTAAACTGTTCCAATATCGGTATCAGTTCGGGGCGTTTTTGCTCCAACAGATCCCTATATTCTGTGAGAATTTCGTTTTTAATGCTAAATGCTCTCTGACTATTTTCACGGTAAACTCTATTTGTTTCCTCTGTGTATTTATCAATCAAGAAAGCACTAGAACGAACTTCTATGCCTGCGATAGCTTTAGAAACATATCCGCCAATCTCGCTACTCTTCAGAGAACTTATATCATATCCAAGTTGCTCATCAAAATCTTGCTTGTCAAAAAGAAGTATATCAGGTCTTTTCCCTATTGTGTCCAACTCGTTTTGATAGTCTATGAAGAACTGCTCAAAACCGGCATCGCCAGCAACCAAATCGTCGGACTTTCCGTATCTTACGGCAACAACATGGTCAGAGTTGTCATTGATGGCTCTAAATATAACGTCTTCAGCCCAATCGCCCTGCTGTTTATTTGTGATAAACTCAGAAGACGCTTGCGAAGGCATGGAAACTTTGCTTCGAGGCTCATCAAAATCAATGAGCCCGGTATGGATATTCTTACAGATGTCGTTGATAATGTCCTTATATCTTGCCATATCTATAAATATTTTTTATGAAATTTTATCGCTGTAAATTTTACGGCCATAACATTTCGGAGCAAAGGTAAATAAAAAAAACTGATATCGCAAACCTTTTGGCGAAAATCTGCATCTTTCACCTACAACAGATTATAGCAACAGATTATAGCAACAGATTATAGCAACAGATTATAGCAACAGATTATAGCAACAGATTATAGCTGGCGAGGGTCGCTGACGAAGGTGGTGGCACCGTGGGCCGTGAGGAACGCCTTGTCGCGGAAGCCCCACAGCACACTGATGCAGGGCAGGCCGCTGTTGCGGGCCGTCTGGATGTCCACATCGCTGTCGCCGACATAGACGGCACCGTCTTTCGACACGCCCAACTGGCGCAGGGCTTCAAAGACGGTGTCGGGGGCGGGCTTCTTGCGGATGCCTGCCGACTCGTGCTCGCCGATGGCCACCTCTATCTCCGGGAAGAAATGGCGAACAAGCTCCTGCGTGGCAGCCATCATCTTGTTGCTCACCACTGCCAGCCGGCAGCCGCGTAGCTTCAGACGGTGAATCGCCTCCACCATGCCGTCGTAGGGACGGGTGGTGTCCGTCGAGTGCTGCATATAGTGCTGGCGGAAGGTGGCAAAGGCGGCCTCGAACTGCGGATTATCTGCCCCACCGGGCACGGCCCGCTCCATGAGCAGGCGCACGCCGTTGCCCACGAAGCGGCGAACATCATCTATTGAGTGCTCGGGCATGTGGTGCTGACGCAGGGCGTAGTTCACGCTGGCAGCCAGATCGTGCAGCGTGTCTAACAGCGTTCCGTCGAGATCGAAGATATAGGTGTCGTATGTCAACAGTCGGCACATGGCACCTCCTTATTTCTTTAGGAGCGATGCCACCCAGAGGATAGCCACAGCACCGATGATGGCCGTGCCCAGCTGGCCCAGCACACCGCCCCACGTGATGCCCAACTGACCGAACAGCCAGCCGCCAACCAGTCCGCCGAAGAGTCCTAACACTAAATTCATGATGAAGCCGAAGCCTCCGCCTTTCATCAACTTACCGGCACAGAAGCCGGCCAGACATCCAATGATAATTGAACCTATCAGTCCCATAATTCTTTATACCTTATTTTATATATTAACTGTTTCGCGCTGCAAAAGTACAAAGAAAAAAGAGAATAAGCAACAAAACGATTCGCTTTTCTTGCATTTCTTATTCTGTTTTTTGCTGTTTCAAGAATTATTCAATACACAGGACTAAGCGTCGAAGAAATCGAATCATTATAATCACAATAGTAAGTATAACATTTCAAAACCAGTAAAAATAGACACTCTTCAGCAGGAACCAGAGGACGGGCACGAGGAGGGCCGGTAACAGGTTGAGCGTGCGGCAGTCCTTCAGGCGGAGCAGTCCCAGGCCGGAGCCGGTAATCATCAGTCCGCCGACGATGAGCAGTTCGGACATCAGGTCGTCGCTGACGGCTGTTGCCGAGACATGGGCCACAAGCCAGAACATGCCCTGCCAGAGAAACAGCACGGGGGCAGCGAGCACCATGCCGATGCCGTAGGTAGAGGCAAAGACGGCACTGCTGACGAAGTCGAGGGTGGCATTGGTGAAGAGGAAGGTGTGGTCGCCCTTCAACGCCGAGATGACGGGGCCGAGCATCGACAGCGGGCCGATGCAGTAGAGCAGGATGGCGGTGGAGAGGCCGTCGCCCAGTCGGGAGTTCTTGTTGTTTTGCGATGTGCCCTTCTCCGTTCTGTTCACCAAGCGTTTGAACCGTCCGTCGATGTCGAGCCACGTGCCCACGACACCTCCTACGGCCAGCGACACGATGAAGAGCACGGGATATTGCGACTGGGGCAGATGGGTGATGGTGGCATTCAGCCCGATGGCCAGCGAGGCCAGGCCGAGGCCGGTGTAGAGCACTTCCTTATACTTTTCCTTGATGCCACGGTGAAGCAGTGTTCCGAGCAGCGTCCCTGCCACAATGGTGCAGGTGTTGACGATGGTTCCTATCATGTGTGTGTGTAGAATGGAGCGTTTGGAGATAATAGATGATTACTGATTCCTGACTCGCTTCTTCAGCCGACCAATGGCATGCTCCAGACTCTCCGTCGGCTCGATGATATTATAGTCGGCCCAGAAGTCGGGGTCTTCAAAATATTCCACCTTGTCGTAGAACTTGTCACGCAGTCCGAACGACGAACGGCCTCGCGGACGCTTCGCAGCCTTGCCCTGCGCCAAGCGGTCGGTCACCACCATCTCGCTCACTACGGTAAACGGCGAGGCGAAGAGCCGTCGCCGCCAGTCGCACGTAAAGCGCATCTCGCTACGCTGGTAGGCCAGCCGGGTGATGCCCTGTTCGTCGGTATGGAACACCACCGTCACCTCCAACAGCTTGGGGCGGAAGCGCAGGCCTGCAGGCTTTCTGACCAGCATGTAGCTGGCTGCCGTCCGCCAGTCGCGCATGTCGAGGGCCAGCTCAGCCCGTGTGAAGGCCAGCGTCTTTTGGTCGATATACAGCTTGCCGAGCAACAGCGGGTAGAGTACTGCACCGCGAGGCTTCAGCTCTATGACGTATTGCAGTCGGTCGCCGATGGTTGCCGGCACCAGCATCTTCAAGTCGCAATAGGCCAGGTTGTCACTGCACAGCACGTAGTCGCGGTTTTTCGCCACGTCGGCCATCAGCGGCATCACCGGTCCGCCCTGCAGTTTGACGCCCAGCGTGTCGCGGGCCTTCATACTCATCAGGCGGCGACCCTTTATGATGGCTACGGCATCACGCTCAGGGCCGTAGGCGTATGGCGACTTGTACATCTCCGTGACCGCCTCGGCCACGCTGATGAATCGCTGTCCGCGGCGCGCCGTCTCGCGATAGAAGCAGCGCGTCAGCTCTGCCTGCTCAGGGTAGTTGGTCTCTATGCGGCTAATGGCGGCCTGCAGAATGGCCTTGGGGTCGTTGGCGGCTATGACGACCTCGCTCAGCGCCACCGTGTTGGCCTGTAGCTGTATCTGCAGCGGTTCTCCGGCACTGCCCACGGCTTCGCGGCGTGTCTTGTAGCCGATGTGACTGACCCTGACGTAACGCGGCAACTGGGGCAACTTCAGCGTAAAACGCCCGTCGTCGTTGCTGACAGTATGTACGTCGCTGCCCTCGGCAGCTATGCTGACATGCGACAGCGGGCGCCCCGTCTGGCGGTCGGTCACGATGCCGCTCACGACACTTTGGGCCATCGTCGCCGTGGTGCATAGCAACATCAGCGTAAAGAATAACTGTCTTGCCGTAGTCATAGTTTGTGCAGTTGTCTGGTTTCGCTCCGGCAGGGCTTTCCTGTCGTTTACAAGGGCAAAGATAGTAATAAAATCCGAAAAACATGGAATCTTTCACACTATTTATTTGTAAAAAGCGAAAAAAATGCGTATTTTTGCAGTGGAAATACGCTTACGAACCTATTTTTAGTATGTATAAACTATTCTATGAGCTACTGCAAGTGGCCACCGGGCAGCTCGACTGCCTGTCGCGCGGCCCTTCGCCAGAAGAGTGGCACGAGCTGTACGAGACGGCTGCCCGTCAGCAGACTACGGCAATAGCCTATCGCGGTGTGGAGAAGCTGTTCGAGTTCGGGCTGCGTGCCCCGCAAGACCTGGCCATCGACTGGATGGCCGAGGCAGAGGAATCTACCGACTATCGCGACGGCGAATTGCAGTTGCCGCTCTGTCCGCCCGTCAAGTCGGACAACTACAGAGACCGCGTGTCGTCGCCCACGGTACAGGCACTGCTGATGATAAAACGGCTGCGGACCGACTTCTACGACCATCGCGCCAACCTGCGCCAGCTGCTCGACCTCTTCTTCGTGCTGCAGCGGGCCAAGGGCAACTTCGAGCCCCTTGCCGACGGCACCACGCTGCAAAAGGCCCTGCGCCGACCGGGACTGCTGCGTTTCGCGCAAGGGGTGATGTGGATGCTGCAAGAGGTGCTCGCCCTCGACAGAAGCTATATGCCGTTAGCACCGCGCGAGCGAGAGGGCCGCTTCGTGCTCGACGACATCATGTCCGAACGGCGCCAGCTGCTGCACTTCGTACGCAACTATCCTTGGCTGATGCTCGTCAGCTAATACCCCCGCCAGTGTTCATCCTTTACTCGCGGCTACGGCAGCCCCCGCCAGTGTTCATCCTTTAGCTCGCGGCTACGGCAGCCCCCGCCCGCTAACGCTTCGAACGCTGAATCATCGTCTTCACCTTCTGGTTATATCGGGCAGCCTCCAACAGCTGCTCGATGGTCAGGTGCATGCGGTATTTCCAGTGGTTAAACGGGTCGCTGGGCGTGTTGATGCGCTCTTCCTGTGGCTGTTTGCCACGCAGTTCGCCGTCCATAGCCAGCCAGTCTTGCAGCGACAGGATGCACATCATCGACGGACAGTACAGGTGGCGGGCTATGATTTCCTCGGCCAGATGAGCCGGCAACTGCTCCGGTGCCCTACCCTCTTTCTGCAGCATGGTGACGTAGTAGCGCTGTCGCCGCTCCGGACTCTCCTGCCACCACAGTCTGAGCGGCGACATGTCGTGGGTGGAAATGGTAGCCACCGAGCGTATGGGGTTGGCTTCCAGGTGTGCAAACTCGAAGCCCTGCTGTTTGGGCATCTGCTGTATCTCCAGCGTCAGTATGCGCTGCTGGTCCAGTATGGGTTCTACACAGTCGGGCAGCATGCCTAAGTCTTCGGCACACAGCAGCATGCGCGAGTCGCCCATGACGGCCTCCAGGCGTTTCTGTCCCTGCTGTCCCCAGAAGAAGTTGTGGCGCTCGTAGAAATAGTTGTTGTACAACCGCAAGAAGGCATCGCGCTCCTCGCTGTTGAGCACTTCGAACACGGGTTCGCGGGTCACGCCGATGCGCGGATGGTACATGTCTTCCTGACGAGGGTCTTCTACAAAGAGTACATTGCTGACCAGACGCATCAGCCCGTCGCGAATCCAGAGGCTGTTCTCGTCGCGCCGGTCGGCAAAGTATGCGGCCACCTTGCGCTGGGTGTCCACCTCCGCCTTCAGGTCGTACAGGTTATAGGCTTTCCGCGTCAGGAAATTGTCGCGCACATACTGTGCATGTAGTCCGAAGAGCCGTTCTATCAGCCGGTCGTTGATGAACGGACGGGTGAAGAGTTCTTTGCGAAACGGCAGTCCGAAATACTCTATCTCGCCCACCGTCAGCGGCAGTGACGGCGAGAAATGGCCCAGCACGCCATACACGGCATCTTCAGGAATCTCCCAGATGCGGAAGAAGCCCAGCACGTGGTCTATACGCAGCGCGTCGAAATACTGCTCCATGCGATGCAGCCGGTGGCGGAACCAGCCGACAAGGGGCTGGGGGTTGGGTGATGCGGCTGGGGGATTGGTTAACAGTGCCTGGGGATTGGATAACGGTGCCTGGGGATTGGACGATGGCATCTGGGGATTGGACGATGGCATCTGAGGATTGGCGGGTTCCCAATTGTAGGTGGGGAAGCCCCAGTTCTGGCCCTGCAGCGAGAAAGCGTCAGGGGGCGCACCCGTCTGTGAGTCCATGTGGAAGAGTTCCGGATGGCGGCGTGTCTCCACACTGTCGCGGTTTACGCCAATGGGCAAGTCGCCCATCAGCACCACACCCTGCCGGCGGGCATAATCGGCAGCAGCCTTCAGCTGACTGTGCAACAGGTATTGCACGTAGCCAGTATAGCCGTCGTCCTCGCCACGGAATGCGGCGTAGGGCTGTAGCCAGTCGCGGTTCGCAGCCACGAACTGCTGATACTCTTTCGTAGCAGCTACCGTCTTGCCCTGCTCGTCGTAGAGGGCCTGCAGGTATTCCGTCTTCACGCGGTCCACGGCTTCGTAGTCGCTATACGGCAGGGCATTCAGCTCCTGTCGCCGCCGGTGGAACTTGGTCATCTGTTGCTTCGACGACAGCTCACCGGCAGCCTCCAAGTCAACATAGTGGGGATGCAGGGCGTTGACACTCACGATGTTATACGGATAGGAGTCGTTCCATTGGTGGTTGGTGGTGGTGTCGTTGACAGGCAGCGTCTGAATCACCTTCATGCCACAAGCCACCGCCCAATCGACCAGCCGGCGCAGGTCGCCAAAGTCGCCCACACCGTAGCTATGCTCACTGCGCAACGAGAATACGGGGATGGCGACGCCCGCCACACGCCACGTCTGTTCGCAGAGCCGGAGGGGCGCTCCATACTGCACCACCACCTGTCCGTCGGCCATATCGCCGTCCACCACGCGGTTGTCGCCTTCCTCCCAGGCCACGATGCCGTGGGTCTGACTGTCCACCACCACATATTTATATTCCACCGGCATCAGCCATCCCAAGACATTCACCGACAGCATCCATTCGTGCTGTCCGGCATACTGCAGCGGCAGGTAGTGGGAGGGATTCCAAGAGCCTATCGACGGATGGCTGCCACAGACGGCCACCTGCTGGCCCTGCTGCAACTGAGGAGCCGACACGCGGAAGACGACGGTACGACGGAACAGTGGCAGCATCATAGGCTCCACCTGCTCGCCATGCCTTCCGTGTACGGTGGTCAGATAGGCATTGCTGTAGAGATGGTACGGCAGCGGACGGTCGCGCCAAACGTCGGGAAAACGGTAGTCTTTTGAGGCGTCGAAATGGTAAACACGCGGCACGAGGTTCCACTCCCTGCGCAGCACGTCGCCGTCGCCGTTCTCCACCTGGTAGTAATAGACGATGTGCGACAACGGGTGCTGGCGGCTCACGAGGGCTGCCGTCTCCATCGTCCACGTCTCGCCGTCTTCGGTCAGCATGGGCAGGTTCTGGTGCTTCACCGTACCGTCCTGACTGCAGAAATCTATACTTACATGCAGACTTTCGCCCCATGCCGTCCTATAGTGTATCGAGAATTTTAGTTTCATTTTTTGCGTTTGTTTCTGCAAAGGTACAAATAATTCTTAATTCATCGCTCATAATTCATAATTATTTTCTACCTTTGCACCGTCACTTTAAAACACAACGAAGAAATGAACAAGTTACAATCGCGTTCCTATTTATATATTGCCGCAGGCGGCATCCTGCTCATCGGCCTGCTCATGGCTTTCTATCTCTTCTCGACCGTGTCCAAGTCGGAAGGGGTGGAGTATGTCTATATCGACAACGACGACACGCAAGACTCCGTCATCAGCAAGATACAAGTCTTCAGCCATACGGCAGGCATGACAGGGCTGAACGCACTCATTCGACATAGCGGATACGGGCAGCACATCCGCACAGGACGCTATGCCGTCAACCCCGGCGAACATGCGCTGACGGTGTTCCGCCGACTGCGCAGCGGACAGCAGGCCAGCCTGCACCTTATCATTCCCGAAATGCGCACCATGGACCGGCTGGCCGCCTTCCTGTCGAAGAAGCTCATGCTCGACTCGGCCTCTATAGCCCGTTCGCTCACCGACCCGTCCGTCTGCCAACGGTTAGGCTACGACACCTGCACCATCCCTGCCCTCTTCGTGCCCAACACCTACGATGTCTATTGGGACACGTCGCTCGACGCCCTGCTCGACCGTATGCAGCACGAACACGAACGCTTCTGGCAGGGCGAGCGACAGCAGCAGGCTGCCGCCATCGGACTTACCCCCGTAGAGGTATGTACGCTGGCCAGCATCATCGACGAAGAGACGGCCAACAATGGCGAGAAGCCCATGATAGCCGGCATGTATCTGAACCGCCTGCACAGCCACATGCCCCTGCAGGCCGACCCCACCATCAAGTTCGCCTTGCGCCAGTTCGAGCTGAAGCGCATCTACAACAAGCTGCTCAACACCGACAGCCCCTACAACACCTACCGCAACGAGGGACTGCCCCCCGGCCCCATCAAGATAGCCAGCATCAAGGGCATCGATGCCGTGCTTCATGCCGTTCGCCACGACTATCTCTACATGTGCGCCAAGGAGGACTTTTCGGGCACCCACAACTTCGCCGTCACCTACGCCGAGCACCTGCGCAACGCTGCCCGCTACAGCAAGGCACTCAACGAACGGGGCATCCGCTGACAAGCATCATGCCCGCCACTGCTCCATTGGGGTGGTTGGGTACATCCTGGGGGAAGGCTATTCCCCTTTTTTCTTATTTCATGCTCCGTTCATCGTAAATCGAACGTTCCGTCGAGTCTAATTTCATGCTCCGTCGAGTCTAATTTCATGGCACTTTTCACCTAATTTCATGCTCCATTGACCAGCAATCGAGCATGAAATTACACTCGACCTGCCATCGTCTTACGCAGAAAGTGCCATAAAGTCAGTTCTACGGAGCATGAAATAAGATAGCGAAGGTGCTGACTGACGTAAAAGAGGGTCAGTAGAAATTTCATAGGGTAAGTAAAAAGAAACATGGAAACAGATGGCGTAGAGCCGGCCAAGAAATACAAAAAAAATGTCCCCTGCTTCACAGCGGAGAACATCGAGGTATTAGCTTCTTTCTTAAGGTAAAAAGATTGTATTCAGGATAACAGGGGCAAAGATAGTTGATATAAATCAATTTCGCAAATATTTTTTTATGTTTTTCAGCACAATTTGACAAATAGTCAAAATAAATGCCTCTTTGCAGCGATAAATTAAGATTTATTTCGTACCTTTGTGGCCAAAACTACACATTATTATATTATATATGGAAGAGAACAACATCACACCGGGCGAAGAGAAGAGAGCCGCCAGTACGGCCTCGGGAAGCCTCAGTTTCGTAGAACAGTTTGTAAAAGAAGACTTGGAAGCAGGCAAGAACGGCGGACGGCTGCAGACGCGATTCCCACCGGAGCCTAACGGATATATACACATCGGCCACGCCAAGGCCATCTGCATGGACTTTGGGGCTGCCGAGAAATTTGGCGGCACGTGCAACCTGCGCTTCGACGACACCAACCCCACGAAGGAGAACACGGAGTATGTCGAGAACATCATGAGCGACATCAAATGGCTGGGGTTCCACTGGGAGAACGTCTATTATGCTTCCGACTACTTCGAGAAACTGTGGGACTTTGCCGTATGGCTCATCAAGAAGGGACTCGCCTACGTGGACGAGCAGACCTCAGAGCAGATAGCCCAGCAGAAGGGCACACCCACACAGGCTGGTGTGGCCAGCCCGTTCCGCGATCGTCCCATAGAAGAAAACCTGCGGTTGTTCCAGCACATGAACACCCCGGAGGCCGTAGAAGGCTCGATGGTGCTGCGCGCCAAGCTGGACATGGCCAATCCGAACATGCACTTCCGCGACCCCATCATCTACCGCATCATACAGATTCCCCACCACCGCACGGGCACGAAGTGGCACTGCTACCCGATGTACGACTTCGCCCACGGACAGTCAGACTACTTCGAGGGTGTCACCCACTCCATCTGCACGCTGGAGTTTGTGCCACACCGCCCGCTGTATGACAAATTCGTTGACCTGTTGCGCGAATACGTCAAGGAGAAGAAAGCCAACGGCGACGACATGAGCAGCTTCAACGCCGACATCATCGACGAGAAATACGACGGCACACGACAGATAGAGTTCAACCGACTGAACCTGACGTACACCGTGATGTCGAAGCGCAAGCTGAAGGCCCTGGTGGACGAGGGGCTGGTCAACGGATGGGACGACCCCCGCATGCCCACTGTCTGCGGCATGCGCCGTCGCGGCTATTCGTCGCAGAGCATCCGCAACTTCATCAACTCGATAGGCTACACCAAGTTCGATGCCCTGAACGACTATGCCCTGCTGGAAGCCAGCGTTCGCGACGACCTGAACAAGAAAGCCTGCCGCGTGTCGGCGGTGCTCA
>ODAI011468223.1_pt1 | contig 28020 bp, 25 predicted proteins | sample 1539321 | NCBI WGS metagenome assembly ODAI01 (sample SAMN02144231, study PRJEB22623) | gut metagenome | biome: sheep rumen | host: Ovis aries | place: New Zealand
CCTTCATGCGCTCTGGCGGGGCATACGAGTTGAGAGCCATATTCTGCGCCTGGAATGGTGCGGGATGATAACCATCCTGCACAAAGATGCGACACAGAGCCGTGGCAAGCACGCTCTTTCCCACGTCGCTACCAGTTCCCACCAGCATCAAAGGATGAAGTCTTTCTTTATTATTCATAGTCAGCGTTCTTTCAGCCAAGTTCAACACTCATCTCTGTACCCCCGCATCGTAGGATGTCGCCATCATGAAGGATTACGCCCTCGTTGGTGAGAGGCTCTCCGTTGACGGTCATCGGCACAGATGGCATCCTCCATGAATACGTAGGATTGGCGGTACGCACATTCACGCAACAGCCACGACACATGGAGCAGGCATGCTGGCGGTCGGAGCGTATTCCCTTAGGGCACTCCGTACGCCATTGACCAAGACGAAGTCTCCATCCGTCATCTCCCTTGGTGAGCTGACACTGGAACACATCCATTGCCACATCATCCACGGCTATGACATTGTGAGCCTCATCCGTCATACGACCGATGGTAACGATTGTCCTTGCGCGACTAAGAAAGTCCTCGAGGACATACTCTGTATTATTAAAAGATATTTTCATCTGACCTTCCCCCTACCCCGTTCCTATAGGACGGGGAGTAGTTACACTATTCGCTTATTATCTCTCGTATTGCAAAGATACGATGGATTTTTGACACCTGCAATTGCGAGAATCAAAAAAGCATAGTATCTTTGCAACATATCTTTTAGAGATAAAGAATATAACACAAATGAGTAACTACTCCCCGTCCTATAGGAAGGGGTTGGGGGAAGGTCATTTATTTATGATTCTAATATTCGGAGGAACAACGGAAGGACGCATCGCAGCAGATACTCTTGATGATGCAGGCAAGCCATTCTACTACAGCACCAAGTCGGGGCGACAGAAGGTGGCTATGCGCCATGGCATACAGATTACGGGTGCCATGACGCAGGATGACATCGTGGACTTCTGCAAGGAGCACGCAATTGTGTGTATGGTGGATGCCGCACATCCCTTTGCCGAAAACCTGCACAAGACGATAGCCGAAGCTGCACGTAAGACAGGCTTACCTGTCATACGACTTCTGCGACCTGCATCAGAAAGGATAAAGGGCGCGACCTATTGCAAGACATACGACGAGGCAATAGCAGCCATGGAACAACAAGGTGTCAAGCGACTCCTTGCACTCTCCGGTGCAAACACCATAAGCAAGCTGAAACCTTTCTGGCTGCATCATGAGACATTCTTCCGCATCCTTCACCGACAGGAGAGTATTAACATAGCAGACAGGAACGGATTTCCTGAGAGTAACCTCCTTTTCTATAATGAGGACAATGAACTGCCATCCATAGAGGACGAGACAGCCATGATGCAGAGCGTCCATGCCGATGCAATCATAACCAAGGACTCAGGCAATAACGGAGGAATGCCTGCCAAGACGGAAGCCGCACATCGTTTAGGGTTAAGAATATTCGTCATCGAACCACCTGTCTTGCCAGCCAGTTTCATCATAGTTACAGGCAAGTACACGTTACGAAGGGCTATCGAAGGGCTATCGAAGGATTTCTTCCCTCTCCGCACAGGAATAACGACGGGGGCTTGTGCCACGGCTGCAACGAAAGGCGCACTCCTTGCACTCCTCACAGGCGAGCCACAAGAGGAAGTGAGCTTTGCCCTTCCTGATGGCGAGATACTGACCATTCCCATAACAGAAACCATCCTTGGCGACGGCTATGCAGAATGTATAGTCACAAAGGATGCGGGAGACGATCCCGACGTGACGAACGGATGCAGAGTTCATTCGCACGTAAGTCATGGCACACAAGGCATCCGCTTCATAGGTGGCAAAGGAGTAGGTACGGTCACTCTTCCTGGGTTAGGTCTTGAGGTAGGAGGCCCTGCCATCAATAATACTCCACGACAGATGATGACAAACGAGATAAGGGCGTTGTCAGACAAAGACTATGACGTGACAATAAGCGTGGAAGGTGGCGAGGAAATTGCGAAACGCACATTCAACTCCAAGGTAGGTGTCGTTGGTGGCATAAGCATCATCGGTACTTCGGGTATAGTGTCACCACTCAGCAACGAGGCATTCATCGAGAGCCTCCGTCGTGAGCTACAGGTGGCAAAGGCAATAGGTACGACACACATCATCTTCGTGTCAGGAAAGAAGGCAGAGGAAAAGATAAAAACGGACAAACTAACGGACCCACCCCAGCCCTCCCTACAGGGAGGGAGTTTGAAGGATGACTGTTCATCACATTGTCGTTCGGAGTATCTTAGCCCCCTCCCTGTAGGGAGGGCTGGGGTGGGTCCTCATCGCTTCATCCACTACGGCAATGCCATAGGTGAGGCTCTCAAAGCGGCATACGAACTGGGATTCCGCAAGGTAACACTTGGCATCATGATTGGTAAGGCGGTAAAACTGGCAGAGGGTAACCTCGACACCCATTCGCACAAGGTTACGATGAACAAGGAGTTCCTCAGGCAACTTGCTGGCAAGGATGCCGACAAGATTGACGGAATAACGATGGCAAGGGAACTGTGGGACATCATGCCACAAGCGTTCTTCGACAAGATTCACGACGAATGTTACCGCCATTGCCGTAGCGTGTTCCCAGATGGCACACTCAACGTAAAAATAATCAAGAATGAATAGTCATAACACCATACATTTCGTGTCGCTTGGCCCCGGAGGAGATACACAAGTGCATCAGGTCACATCCCGAGTTCCAATACCACTATTTCCGTAACGTAGGAATGGCTGACGAGAAGTACATATATGATAAGGTAGAACTTGCAGAGATGCGCTACCCATACTTCTCGATTATGATTATAATGAAACAGAAAGAACAATGAAAGGATTCGTCATAGCAGCCGCATCATCCAATAGCGGCAAGACAACAATAACAATGGGACTCCTCCGTGCCTTGAGGAACAGAGGACTGAAGGTGCAACCCTTCAAGTGCGGTCCTGACTACATCGACCCGATGTTCCACTCGATGGCATCGGGGAACGAATCCGTGAACCTCGACACATGGATGAGCGATGAGGAGCAGGTGCGTGAAACATTCCGTACCTACAGCAACGGTGCGGACATAAGCGTGGTCGAAGGTGTGATGGGATTGTACGACGGCTACGACAAGTGGCACGGCAGCAGTGGAGAGATAGCCATGTTGCTCGACATGCCTGTCATCCTCGTAATCAACGCCAAGAGTGCCGCCTACTCCGTTGCACCACTCATATATGGGTTCAAGAACTATAAAATACCCCAGCCAACGGACCCACCCCAGCCCTCCCTACAGGGAGGGAGCTTGAAGGATGACTGTTCGCCACATTGTCGTTCGGAGTATCTTAGCCCCCTCCCTGTAGGGAGGGCTGGGGTGGGTCCCTTGGGTCCTGTGGGCCTGTCAGTAATCTTCAATATGGTCTCCTCAGAGAGTCATTACCAGTACCTCAAGGAAGCTTGTGACGACATAGGCGTCCCTTGTCTCGGCTACGTAGCTAAGAATCCCGACCTCGTTGTTCCAAGTCGCCACCTCGGACTTACCATCACAGCCAAGGAAGAGACGGAACGCCTCATCCAGCTTGCTGCCGAAGAGGTGGAAAAGCACGTGGATATAGATAAATTGCTACAAAATGAAGCCCCCCACCCCCCAAAGGGGGCGGCTATACAGCATAAAGAAAAAAAGAGCAACACTCCATTAAACATCCATAGCAAAGGGTGCGCTCTGTTCACGCCCCATTTGGGAGATGGGGGGCTTCTTATCGCCATAGCTCATGACGAGGCCTTCAACTTCACCTATCGTCATAACATAGACGTATTGAAGACGATGGGAGAGGTGCGTTTCTTCTCACCTATGCGCGATGAGGTATTGCCAGAATGCGACCTGCTCTATCTGCCAGGCGGTTATCCTGAGTTGTTTGCAGACACCCTTGCAAAGAATGAGCGTATGCGCCAAAGCATCAAGGAATATGCAGAGAGAGGCGGTCATATCTATGCCGAATGTGGAGGCTTCATGTACCTGTGCAATCGCATAGATGATGCACCTATGTGTGGTGTCTTTCCTTTCGAGGCAACGATGGAAGGCGCACATCTGCACCTCGGTTATCGCATGATGGAACGTGACGGCCACATCATCAAGGGGCATGAGTTCCATTATTCATGTATAAAACCGATAGCAGAAATGCCAGAGGACATAACAATAGAGCAAGGGCAACGCTCGGCAAAGGGTACACCCGTTGATACAGCCATCTATCATTACAAGAACGTAACAGCTGGTTACACCCACTGGTACTTCTGACAATAGGCGAATTCACACCTCAATACGAGATTAACAAAATTAGCCGCTCGGACACTTGTCCCGAACGGCTAATTATTTTATAATGGCCTGCGAGTTTTTCCCCATGCCATCCTCGGAGCATCCAACAGTCCGAAAGGCAGGAAACGTTACGCACCAAGAGCATGTGACGTGGTGAATGGGGTTTTCACCATTTAGTCCAAAGGTTATGCCTTTGGACTTACGGTATCATTGTCTATGACAAATTCATTTGCTCCACGACTGTTCTTAGTCTTTGAATAGATTGAGCAAGCAAGAGAGACGACCATTATCTCTGCAATTATTGATACTACCATAATCGATTGTTGTTTGTTTTGTTTATTTTCGCTGCAAAGGTACGACGGGAACAAATGCCACGAAACGAAAGATAATAGATTCTTACGATAGTTCCATTCGGCATTTGTAATCGGTTTTCACGATAGTGCAATTCACGCTCGTTATCGTTATCGTCTATAGCTACTATTGAAGAATTCTTAAATATCCGATAGCATATTCATAAAAAAGTACCTACCTTTGCACCGTTATTTAGGATATTTCAGACTTCACTTGCGAGAAGCAAAGAGGATTGAAAGAATACAGATTAGGTAGAATATAATATTGTAAAATGGAACTTCGTCAACTTAAATATTTCACTCGTGTGGCGGAAATCATGAACTTCAGCGAAGCCTCACGACAACTTCACATAACGCAGAGCACCCTCTCGCAACAGATAAGGCAACTGGAGGCAGAATTAGGCGTGGAACTGTTCATACGCGATTCGCACCACGTACGACTGACAGACATAGGCGAGGCATTCCTGCCAGAGGCACGCAGGACAATATCGGCAGCCGAGACATGCTACTCACGCATACAGGACGTCAAGGGACTTGAGGTGGGCGAACTGAACATCGGTTCGACATACACGTTCCTGCCATTGCTGAAGGAAACGGTGCTCGACTTCTACAAGACACACCCAAAGATAAAGATAAACCTCTACTGCCACTCGATGGAGACGCTCATGAAGATGGTTAACGAGGAGAAGATAGACGTGGCACTGTCATACAAGCCTAACGAGAGCTACCCTGGCATCGACTCACACATACTGTTTGACAACCGCCTCGTAGTGGCAGTGAGTGAGACAAACCCCATTGCCAAGAAGTCAAGCATACGACTGCCAGAACTTGAGGGACTGCCACTCGCCATGCCTGCCAAGGGACTACAGGCACGTAACTGCTTCGACCGCCTCGTATGCGGACAGGATTACCGCTTCAACGTGAAGCTGGAAGTGAACGAGGTAAACCTCCTTCTCGACATCGTGCGCGAGAGCAACATGGCAACGGTCATCAGTCACGCTACAGTAGCACGTGTACCAGGACTCAAGGCACTTACGCTCGACACCCAGGGCACATCCATGGAAGGTGCCTTCAACGTAAGGAAGGGAGCATACATGAAATTAGCGACCAAAGAGTTCCTGCGCCTGCTGTGCGAGAACAAATCGTACAGTATGGCGCTCATGGAACTGTTCTGACTTGCATCTGTCATTCTTCCTGATGCAAGAGTTAAAAGTTAAAAATTAAAAATTAAAAGTTGAATTGAAAAGTTGATAGCTTAGAGTTTATTGTTTAGAGACTTTACATATATATAATACGGAGGTCTTTTAGACGAGAACATAAAAACTTAAAAACTTAAAAACTTAAAAACTGATAAAAATCTCACAACTCATAATTCACAACTCATAAAAATGTGGTTCTATAATCTCTTTATGGGAACGGGAGTGGCTCACTCCGTACTTCTCATAGCACTCACAATAGCATTCGGACTTGCTCTCAGCAGAGTCAAGATAGCAGGAATATCATTAGGTGTCACATGGGTTCTGTTCGTAGGAATACTTGCAAGCCACTTCGGGCTTGTACTCGACCCTGAGACGTCACACTTCGTCAAGGAGTTCGGCCTCATACTCTTCATCTACAGCATCGGTATGCAGGTGGGACCTGGATTCTTCTCATCATTCAAGCAGGGAGGAGTGTCGCTCAACATCCTTGCCACATCGCTCGTACTGCTCGGCAGCATCACGGCATTCGTCATCCACGTCATCACAGGCGAGAGCCTTGAGGCAATGATTGGCGTACTCTATGGTGCTGTGACAAACACCCCGGGACTTGGTGCTGCGCAGCAGACATTCAGCGACATGAACAATGGCGAGACAAACTCCATCTTTGCACAGGGTTACGCCGTGGCTTACCCACTCGGTGTCGTCGGAATCATCCTCAGCATCATCCTCACACGCTACATCTTCAAGATTAACTTTGAGAAGGAACAGGAACTCTATAACAAGAACAACTTCAGCGAGGACTCACAGGTAAGAGGCGTCACACTCACCGTGACCAACGAAGCTGTGGCTGGACGCACCATCAAGGAACTGCACGAACTTGCAGGCAAGAAGGTGGTAACAACACGTCTCATGCACCGTCAATCAAACGACGTAGAACTGGCAACCGAAGACACACGCCTCGAAATGGGCGACCGCCTCTACATTGTAGCCAAGCCAGCCGACATTGAGACGTACAAGGTACTGCTCGGCACAAACCACCCGGACACCAACGACAGTATGCTTGAGAGCGAAGAGAAGAGTAACCTCGTATCCGAACGACTCATCGTTACAAACACATCTTTGCAGGGCAAGCGTCTCTCTGACCTTGACCTCAACAATACGTTCCACGTAAATATCAGTCGTGTTCGCCGAAGTGGCATAGACATCGTGGCTCACTCTTCTGTAGTGCTCCAGATTGGTGACCGTCTGACAGTGGTGGGTACTCAGGACAACGTAAACAAGGTGGAGAAACTTCTCGGCAACTCCGTCAAGCGACTTGACGAGCCACAGTTGTTCACCATCTTCATCGGTATAGCCCTCGGCGTACTGCTCGGCTCATTACCTATATTCTTCCCAGGAATGCCAGTACCAGTGAAACTGGGACTTGCAGGCGGCCCGCTCATCGTGTCAATCCTCGTGAGCTGTTACGGTCCTAAGTTCCATCTCGTGACCTACAGCACAACATCAGCCAACCTCCTCATGCGTGAGATAGGCATCTGTCTCTTCATGGCATCAGTAGGATTGGGAGCAGGTGTCGGATTTGTCGATACCGTCCTCCACGGTGGCTACTGGTGGGTACTCTACGGATTCATCATCACATTCCTCCCATGTATGGTTGTGGCAGTCATGGCACGTCTCGTGTTCCACAAGAGCTACTTCACCATTGCAGGAATGATAAGCGGTGCAACAACCGACCCTCCAGCACTTGCATACTCCAACAGCATCTGCGGTAACGACCAGGCATCCATTGCCTACTCTACCGTCTATCCGCTCACGATGTTCCTCCGCGTCCTCGTGGCACAGATACTCGTGCTGCTGGCATTGTAATGGATATAATAGTTTTTAGACATACATAGAATAGAAAAAGAACCGTCATCGGGCAGTGATGCCAGATGACGGTTCGCATTTTTACAACACCATATAATGTATGAAGAATTATAATCCGGAGGCCGCCCCGTTACTTCCCTGCGGTCAGTGAGATCGCTTCGCTAAGTTCGGGGGATGGGGGGCTAATAATTCACGTCACGAAGATGAACCTTGATGACCTTATCCTTGGTCGTCTCAGGGAGGAACGTCATACGCTGAATGATGTCAGGATGCTGCTCCACGGCACGCTTTATCTTGGAAAGCATAGGACGACGGATTTCGGAGTTAGTGATATCCGGTACCACCTCACGACTTGCAAGAGAGAGATAAACGTCTTCAAAGCGTCGCTGTGCCTCACCAAGGTACTTGATATCCGCTGCATTATTAGCACTCACGTTGAAACCGCCATAACGCTTTGTCTCATTGATGAGGAACACATAGAATGCTGATTCCTTTGGACCTATCTCAAGCGGTGTCTCTGTCTCACCATTGATGGTGCGAGTGATAACTGTCAATACATTCTTATGATTGAACGGATGAACCACGAGGCGACTGCTTGCCCCCTGACGGTATGTCAAGAGGTCGAAGAGCGTACGGTAGAAGCCTGAATACACAAAGCAATCCTCTGTCATCACGTTGTTACGGATAATGAACGACGTTGAGTTCTGGTAATGCATAAAACGTGTAATCATCTCATCTATCTGTCCAAGCATATCCTTGTGCAGAGGAACGATAAGATAATGCACCAGCATGCTTGCACCCGACATAGATGCCCCCACCTTGAACACGATGGAAGGACCCTGTATCTCAAAATCCATGCCTAACTTTCCGATGATAAGCTCACGGAACAGCGACTCGGTAGTCATGTTCTTCATCGACTCCACAATGGCAGCAGCACGGTCGTAGCCCTGCGATGGCGAGAGGTAAAACACCATGTCGTGCAGAAGACCGTCGGCAGCAGAAAACTGTTCCTGCATCTTAGGCAGATATACAAAGTCAAAATCGCCCATCTTTAAGCTGTTGGCAAGAACGGAATACCTACGACGTACATAGTCGTTTGCCTCGTCATCATAGCCATTTTCCACAAAAAGAACCTGATTGTTCGTGAGCATCACGTCGCTGCTCGGTATTGACACCAACATAGCCTCCTTGTCACCCGAAAGACACTCATAGCAGGAGAGAAGGAGCAAAGCCTCTTCCCTGCAACAAGAGCCGTCGGAAAGGCTCAGTTGCGAAACTTCGTCAAGGAACGTAGCCAACTGACGGACAGGCATGGTACGTATTTCGCTGAAAGCCTCAGAAAGCTTCATGTCCATTGCCTGTTCACGCAGTTCTGTCGTGATGGCGTATTTCTCACACATGTTTCTAACGAATGTTATCTCGTCAACTGAGATAAGCTCATCCGCCTTCATCATGTCATAGATGATTCTATAGATACTCTGTCGTGCAAGGTCTCTCATACAATGTAAAATTAGGTATGATGAATGTAGTATTATGAATGTTTATGAATTATCTTATAATATTTCGGCTGATAATGTGGAAGCACTTCCGGGTGGAAAGCCTTCACAAAGTCGGCAAGGAGAATGTGAGGTTCAACAGGTGAAAGCTCACGGTAAGGTGTAGTGGCAAAGTTACAGAAGAGGACATGCTTATCCTTGAATGCCTTGAGGTCTGCATAACGACTATCTTCTGCCTCAAGCTCCTCAAGAGTAAACTCACCATCGAAGCTACCGTCAATCTGCCAAAAGTCTGCCTTAACAGCCTTTGCATAGACACTCTCGAAGTCGAGGGTAACACCACCCGTTTCTTCCTTATCCTTCATGATATAATCAGCACCTGCATCCTTGAATATCTGAGCCATGTAACTGTTTCCGCCCATCACATACCAGCCATCACGTAACTGACGACCAGAGACAATAGTAGGATTCTTGGCTTTCGTCTTAGCATTCTCTGTCATTAGTTCTGCCACTTCTGCCTTGAGCGTATTGTACTTATTCTCTATATCTGCAAAGACAGCGTTGGCACGACGTGTCTCACCTGTAAGGAGACCAATGAACTTTATCCACTCTGCCTGACCAAGAGGATCTGTCTCCTTGTAGCCGTGATGAGGGATAAGCGGAATACCGCAGTCCTTCAGCGTCTCATAGCCTCCATGCTTGCTTGCAGACACGAAGATATAATCAGGGCGTGAGGCAATGACTGCTTCAAGGTCGAAATTACCCTCCTTACCGATACGTGCAGTCTTGCCATCCTTAATCTGCTGTTTGATGAGTGGATTAAAAAGATGGCGCAAACTTGTAATTCCAATCACCTTGTCCTCCAATCCGAGAGCCACGAAGTTGCCCATCTGCAAGGCAGTCATGCACACGAACCTTGACTTTGCCTCTTTAACCACCAGTTTCATAGGAGCTGTGTGTGATGAAGGGTCGGGATTACTTATATGAACATGTACGCCATCATCCTTATACTCCACACGGAGACCCTTGGCGTACTTTATCCTTATCGTGTCACTATACTCAGATGCCTTGGCAAGGATGGAATCCTGCTGGCGAAACAGCGAGTCAGCACTTACAGCCTCATCAGAAGATGTAGTCCTATTGCCACATGATGCCAAGGAAAGAATTGCAACTATAATCAACAGTATTCGTTTCATAATGCAAATATACGGTTTTTACATGTTACTACAAGTCACAAAGCAATTATTTGTGCCCAGCATAAAAAATAGGGCAAACACGAACGCCTTCGGTTGCCCTATCACAAACTTTAAATGATGTCAATATTTAGTTTAAGCTATTTTATTCCTCTGGATACATTGAGTGGTAAACCTCAGAAAGCTCGATGTTGTTCTTTGTGTGGTTAATCCATACATTGAGAATCTCAGGAATATCGAGGAGACCACGGAGGTCGTCAGACTGAGTCTTACGAGTAGAGATATTCTCGTACTTAGCCTCGTTCTTGAAGTACTCAAGCCAAGAGTTGTCCTCAGATGCTGGCTCCTTCTCGTCCCAGTACTCTTCGCCCTCACCGTACATATCGTTGTGAGCGTGGTCACCAGCGATTGACATGAGTGCCTGAAGTACCAATGACTTAGATGCTGGGAATGCGTTCTGCTCCTGAATACGTGCCCATACATCCTCCTTCTTATTCTCGTTCTGGTCAACAGTACCTACAAAATAGTTTGCGCTGTACTTCTGAAGCTCTGTCTCAAGCTGCTCATAACGTACGTTTGCCTTATAGATATCGTAGTCATGCTCCTTGCTTGAAGGGTTACCATGACCCATGAACAGAACTGACTTAGTTGCTGCATCAGCCTTGAACTCGTCGTTGAGAATCTTAGCGACATCCTTCACGTCGTCCTCGCTGTTGAGGAGTGGAGTTCCGAGACGTACAGTAACCTCTGAAAGGTACTTGTCGTCGAGGTCGCCAAGGTAGTTGTTACCGAAGTCCTTGATGTAGTTGATTACACGTCCGTACTCCTCACCAGGGATAACCTGAAGTGACTGTACTGTAATCTCACTGTACTTGACGGCACCAAGAGCATGAAGCCAGAAGTTAGGAGCATAGTAGTTGCGCTTGTCAGCACCGTCAGCTGCGTGCTCACCTGCTGCAGCACGGTTGATACAGATGGCAGAAGAATAAGACACATACACGTCACAGTCAGGGAAAGCCTGCTCGTATGCCTTCTTTGTGTTGTCAAACGAATTGAATGCACATTGCCATGTTGAACCGAAAGCAACAAGGAGGATAGCCTTGTCATGCTTCTTCTGTGCATTAACCTGTGCATCTACAGCTCTCTGATACTTTGTGTAGTTGTCGAGAACCACTTCGTCATCATCATCACCACATGATGTGACAAACATTGTTGCTACTACTGCCAAGGCAGCAAGAAGCAGAGATTTAATCTTCATCATAGTTGTTTTGTTTTTTTATTTTAGTATTGATTTTGTTTCCTTTGTTGAATTTCACGCTGAACGACGCATAGATGGTCGTAGGCGGTGTGGTTGTGCCAAGATGGAGCGGCTTAGGTGTACGGTCAACGCAGTTGAAGATGTTATCCACACCTGCCTCAAGCCTGTACGAAAGCTTAGCCGTACTCTTGCCCAAGTCATGCGATGTGCTCAGTTTCCATATCTGATAAGCCTTGCCGTTGCCGTCATTCTGATAGTAGCGCATACTGCTGCCACGTGCATAGATACCGATGCCAAGACGATACTTAGGCGAGAAGCGGTGAAGCCATGTGGCATAAGCATTCCAGCGATGATGAGCCATGCCGTCAATAATGACACTTTCAAGACGGTCATGCTTCTCATCATACACATCTGCATCGGTATCGAGGTAGCTGTAGTTGCCGCCGATGGCAATATCCCTGGTGATGTTGTACGCAAGGTTCACATCCACACCATAAGTCCTTGCCCTCTCCATGTTCTTGTACATACGTGGGACAATGTCGGCACTACCGTCACCATAGTACTGCGTCTCGCCCTCTGGTATTGCATCAAGAGGGACATTTACGAGCGTTATCATATTATCGAGTCGGTTAGTATAGCCTGTTACAGACACGTTGATACGGTCTGTTCTCCACTCCACTCCACCTGTGAAGTAATTGCTTGTCTGGGCACGTAGGTCACGGTTGCCCATATAGTAGAAGGTCTTTGCACCCATCTGACGGAGATAATGGTAGTTGAGTTCCTTGGGTGTAGGTGTCTTGAATCCCTGACTCCAACCCATCCTTATACGGAAGTCACCAAGGCTGAACATGGTACTCACCTTTGGCGTTGCCCGGAATCCGAAACCATTGTTCTCGTTAAGGCGGAGACCTGCTGTGAGGTTGAACCACTCAAGATGATTGAACTCATCCTGCACATACACGGCTGCCGTCCAGTCATCTGCCTCACCACCCTTAACACGCATCGGAGCATTGAGATAGTCATAACGGTACTCTGCTCCTGCACTCAGCGTATTGTCCAGAGGAAGGGAGAACACGCCCTTGAGCACAGCCATTGTGCGCTGCTGGTCTGACTGAAGATTACGCTGCCCCGCAAAGTACGGGTAGTAGTTGGTGAACCTGCCCAATGGGTCATAACCATCCTCAAGCGTGGTGTCTGTATATTTATAGTAGTAAGCATGCTTGTTCCAGTCAACGTCAAGCGTGACTATATCGCTGCCACGTAGTTTCCACCTACCTCCAAGCGCTGCACTCGCATTACGGTACATCAAGTCATAGGTATAGACATCACACGAAGCATACTTGCCATCCTGTGGACGATTGATAATCTTGCCATAGTACGAACATTCAGCATACATCTCAAGGCGTTTGTTTGCCGTATAAGTAAGACGTTCCGCCACCTGCCAATTGGTATATTTATTGACGGTCTTGTTACGACTATCCTTGAGCAGTTTTCCCTCTGCATACTCCTCTGACGTGTTCTGCCAGCCGTCCGTATGCTGCATCTGGAAGTTGGTGTAGGAGTTGAACCTGCCAAGGCGTAAGCCAATCCCATTATGCTGACGGATGTCATTGTACGTACCGTAACGCGTAGTATTCTCAAGATACAGGCCACTGTCCTGATGCTTACGTGTGATGATGTTTACCACACCAGCAATGGCATCACTACCATATAGGGCACTCTGCGCTCCCTTCACAATCTCAATGCGCTCGATATTGTGAGGGTCAATGAGTCCGAGGTCGTTCTCACCTCCATTGTCACCATGCAGACGTTTGCCATCCACAAGGATAAGGATGAACTTATTGCCCAATCCGCCCAACTGCATCTGACTACCCATATCGCCCTCGTTGAAAGCAAACGACGAGGTCAGTCCACTAAGGATATCCTCAATGGATTTGCCGCCAAAGGTATCGAGTACCTTGCGTGAGATAACCTCTGTCTGTACGGGAGCATTCTTGAGGAGACGCTCCGTGCCTGTACCTGTAACGACAACCTCACGGAGTGTGTCTGCCTTCTCCTGAGCATCACACACAGAGACAGAGCCCGCCACGAGAGCGAGTGCTGTCAATAGTCCTTTCATTCTACTGATGATAAATAACAAGACGATATGGAGACCTGTTCCTGGGTACTCCTCTATCATAACACATGAATGGCAGGTTTTCTGACTCACCATTGGACAAGCGGCCTTCCCGAGACTGACTTTGCTGGAGCAAAGTCAGAGTTAAAAGCTATAAGTTGAGTTTATCAGTTTTTAAGTTTTTGAGTTTTTATGTTCTCGTCTAAAAGACCTCCGTATTATATATGTAAAGTCTCTAAACAATAAACTCTAAACTATCAACTTTTCAATTCAACTTTTAACTCTTAATTTTTAACTTTTAACTCTTGCATGGCATCGCCATGCAAGCCGTCAGTGGCACTCACGTGCGCCTGTCCCATGAATAATGGCTTACAGCTGCAGGTACAGTTCAGGATTCTCACCTGATTCCCTCGCACAAGTTGACAGAATGTCTCCTTGTTCACCAATTCGATTGCAAAGAAAAACAAAAATATTGAAATATCAAAAAAAGTGTCAATAATATTTCCATTAATACAAAAAATCCTCACCCACAGCATCACTACTACGGATGAGGAAAAGAATTTTATTACTATAAACTAATCATATGCTTGTATATTTCATCTAAACATATTCTTGATTGGGTTATTAAGCTTAAACTCTGGGAAGTTTGTACCAAAAACCTTTTCCTGAATGTAAGCTGGAAGACCGGAACGCTTCCATAACTCCGTTACCGTATTTCCGTCCTCTCCCTTATAAGAGAGTTTGTACGTATCATCATCTACCCAAGTGATGGTACAATCCGTACCGAACTCCTCCGTTACGTTTGCTCCCTTGTACTTAACAGGACGAAGGACGAAGTACATACGTATCTGATAGGAGCTTCCTATATTATATGCATGGAAATACACATCCTCGTCATAGACCTTATACATATCATTTGGACATGTCATAAGTACGTCTATATTACCTACCTTTGCGAACGAACCAACTCTAAACCAGCCACCATATAGCTTGTTCTTCTTAGGATTACCCTTGAGGTTCTGTTTGCACAGTTCAAAGCAACGAGCCACACGCGCATCAACACCTTCCTTGGTATATTGTTCTGTTATGAACTCTTTGTATGGGAACTGTGGAGCTTGAGGCATGATAACGTTGTACCACTTTAATTTGAATGACTTGCTATCGCAATCATACACTCGTATATCCTTGCCATCCACGCCCATAGGCACATCGCCCGTATAGTTGAACGGCTTAGCGTCATTCTGCAACACAGACACTTGGAAGTCAACCTGTGGAACAGTCACATCCCTACGGACAACCAACTGAAGAGTCGATTTGTCTGTACAATACTTGTACTGTTCAATTTCAGGCAAAGCATCTGGGCGGCCACCCTCATAACTAATCTTTGACCACCTAAACAAACCACGTGGGTTCACATTCTGTGCACTTACCATTACAGATGCGAGGCATACGCCAAGCAATAAAGCTATTTTCTTCATAATACCAAATTCATTACAAGGCTCTCTACCCTCCTCCCCTCTCTCCATGGCGAGAGTGGTGGCAATGCCATCTGGGGAGCAAGCCTCAGTTGTTAATATAAAATGTTAATTCTTAATTCTGACTTCGCGACCGTGAACATACTTCTTAACCTTCTTCCATTCCTTCGGAATCCAGTACTCACCTTCCACCTCAAGACGAAGAACGTAAAGGCGTCCGTCATTACCCATATCTGCTATCACATAACTGGACAGAGCCACGTTGTTGACCATAAGCTTTGTAATACTCTTGATGCCACAAATGGAGAAATGGCGGTTGGAATACTCCATCACGCAGCATTGTCCTACCTCTTTATCCATGTGAGCCTCAGCCTTACGGAACAGCTGACCGTATATGCGTCTTGCCTCATCAGGTGCGTCCACCACATAGAGAGTGCCCTTGGAGTGGCTGTCGTTAGACCCAAAATACAGCTCGTCCGTGAGATAATAGGCATTAGCCTTGTCCATGCCATCTGCCTCACCGTGGATATACTCCACGTTGTGCTTCGCCACCTTAGCCACAGACATAAGTTCGTCAAGTGCCTCGTCAAAAGCATCAATATGGAAATCAAAGAACGACATATAGAAGTCGTTTTTCTTGTTCTCCATATATATGATATTGCCACGACCATTCACATAGTCAAAGATAAGGAACTCCTTTGAGCCATAATATACACGGCGATTCTTTCCTTTCAACGTGTTTAGAAGCTCATTCTCAAACCTGCGATACGAGTTATCATACGTACAATTATGATACATCGCAAAGTAGTCGTCCGATGTGTTATAATAGTAATCGCCATACTTCTCAGGTTCAAGGATGAAATCATCATTTTCGCCATACGCCTTAATAGACAGAGAGTAGGATATGGTATCTCTTCCTTGCGCATGTCGGCTGTAGCGGTTAGCCTCAACAGCATAGAGTGCTACGCCTTCCAGATATGTACAGATGCCATCAACAAAACTTGGCACACGATGCGTATTGCCAAGTACCTCGCCACTCTGCAACACATCTGCATCATCAAAGCGCACATAATATCTCCTGCCGAAGCGACCTTTCTCGTTGATTCGCGCCACAGACACCTTTGCACCCTGACTGGCAAGCCCTTCAAGATACTTGCCCACATCCTCCTTCTGTGCAAAAACATATAGAGTCAAAAAAGACATTACGAAACATGATAAAAATGCTTTCATATCAAGATAATTTATTCTTTATCATACAAATCTTCACTCACAGCGGCAACAGCCTCATTAAGGTTTTCTGCCCTGTCCCTGAACTCGTCCAAGTCCATGTCAAGAATCATGATTGGTACATTGACCTCTGCATAGTCCGCGCCATATTCATCACTCTCACCCAAGCCCTCCACCTCTGTCTCCTGTGCTATATATACACGCTGTGGATTGGTAATGCGGTGGATGTCACGTATCGTCTTGACGGCATCTTTCTCGTCCATAGGTTTGCCCTGCACCTCGCTTTTCTTGGCAACGGTATCAGCCATTACGCTGTCGACCTGCGCCACTATACTGCTACCGTCAACACCCTCCGAATGACTGCCAAAGAACAACGTGCCTGCCACCACGACAACGGCAACGCTTGCCGCCACGCTCCAGCCGACCCACATTCCTTTACACCTTTCAGGAATCAGAGGAACACACTTTGTCGCCTTGCGCTGACGCATGATGTCATCATACTGTGCCTCTGCCAGCGTCAGCTCGCCCAACATGGCCGCTATCGCCTTCCATTCGGTAGGAGCATCCTCACGGGTCACCTCCACGGCAAGCATGCACTCTTCCTCTGGTGTTGTCTCACCAGCAAGATAACGTTCAATAAGTATGTTTATATCCCTTGTTGTCATAGACTCATCTTTCTTTTTAATTCCGTAAACAGTTTCTTTCTCGCCATGGATATCATGCTCTGTACCGATGCCTTAGGTATTCCTACCCGTTGGGAGATATCTTCCGTCGTAAGCCCTTCCAGTTGTCTCATCTCAAACAACAGACGTTCACGGGGATTAAGCCTCCCTATTGCTCCATCAATCATACTCTGCATCTCCTGCGCCTCAAGTGTCTCATGTGGCGAAGGGCTAAGGTCTGGCGGTGTACCCTTATGCGACTCCTCATCCTCACAGCCATCCATTCTTATCGTCTTGATGTGTTGCCGTCGATACATATCCACGCATACGCTCTTCGCCACCCTGACTGACAAAGCCTCAACATTCCGACTTTCGTCCAACCTCTCACATAGCCTCCACATACGGACAAGAGTCTCCTGTGCTACATCCTCAGCATCGTCCATCGACTCAAAAAAATCGTATGCAACCTGGACAATCCTTGGACGCAGCCTTTGAGCTATATGTTCAAAGGTTAATCGGTTCATTTAACAGGAATGTTATTAACTGTTTCTACCCTCTATACGCAAACATCATATAGAACTTAAGTCAAAAAAAAGAGTTTTTTTGCTTTTCTTCTGCAAAAATACGTTTTTCACTTATCATCCGCTCTATTTTTCGTTCAATTTTCCATTCTGCGCCTGCTCTTTTTCTCTCTTTTCCATAAATTGTCCTAATGTTCATAGTCAATACTTAGTCTCTACTTAGTCAGTACTTAGTCTCTACTTAGAGACTACTTAATCTATCATTTTTCTCCTTAATTTTGAGTTTTTATGTTCTTGTGGCTATCACTTACACAAAAAAGATTATCAATTTAGCTTCCGCCAGAAAGACGAACTTTTTAAAAAGGGTCTACGGAAAAAACAAAAAAAACGAATGATAGCAATTGGCTACCATTCGTTAATCTGTCTGAATGAGAAGGAAGCTGTCCCTTGGCGAATGCACACGACTGCTTGGGGAACGACCTTCGTCCCGAACGTTTTTCAACTTTTCTATTCACGCTTTTGCTATGCGGAAAAGATAATACACGAGAAGACATAACCCCATTATGCTCCTCACGATTTCAGTAAAGATGTTAGCACTCTGTTTCATAACCTTAATTCTTTTTGGTATTCTCTCTTGGTATTTTTTCTACGGTTCACCGGCATTCGCTATTAAAGGAATTATCACGGGAACATGGAAAGGAAGAGATGTAAGTGAATCTACTATTTTTTCTTTATTCACGACAAAATTACCACTTTAAAGCAAGATGGCAATACAGAAAGTGAATATTTCTGTTTGTAAAATAAAAAATTGTTTGTTTCAGACTCAAAGTTTTGTAAATTTGCAACTCGACATTACAAAATCATGTTTTTATGAGCAAAACTGACGACAAAGAAATCAAGAATATAATATTCGACCTTGGAGGTGTCATCATCGACATTGACATGGCTGGTTGCCTCAAGCGCATCGAGGCTCTCGGAGTACCTGTGAAGGAAATGATGAGCAAGGCTGACTCCAAGGGTGCCACGGTATGCGAAGGCATGAGCGTGAGTGGTCCTATGGAACTTTACCAGTTGGGAGGGATAAGCAGCAAAGACTTCTTCGGTGGTATCCTACATCTATGTAATGAGGGCACTACCCTACGCCAGGTGGAGGACGCTTGGAACTCATGCCTGCTCACCATCCCAGAGGAGAGGCTGGAGGTGATAAAGGCTCTGAGGAAACGATACAGGGTGTTCCTGCTTTCCAACACCAACGACTGCCATTGGCGATACATCGAGGACAAATATTTCTCGGCAGACGGACACAAAACCGACGTATTCTTTGACCGTGTGTTCCTGTCTCACGAGATGCACCTTGCAAAACCTGACCGTCGCATCTACGAGCAGGTACTCAAAGAGATTGGAGCCAAGGGCGAGGAATGCCTCTTTATTGACGACGCAAGAGCCAATCTCGATGCAGCAAAGGAATGTGGCATTCATACATTTCACGCAAATGAAGGATGGGAACTGGCAAATACGGATTCCCTCGTTTTTTTATCCCACGATTAGTGTAATGTGGAGATTACAGTCCTTCGTATCAAATTCCAAGCACCACGAAAAATATGTTAAAAAATATTAATTCGACAGGTGCATAAAGTAAAAAGGAAGAACAACAAAGTGGAATAGACTATATTTGTGTGGTAATCCAAAAACATTCATTTGTGCACCATCTACAAAGGCGGTAGCAAGAAATGCAAAAGTTTAAAATTCCACTCAATGAAAGTGATAGTGACACGAAGCCAATACGAAGGATGCACGAAGGATTGTCGAAGGATTAGGGGTAAATAATTGTACCCATACGAATTTGTACATTTGGAAGACAAAAATAAAATGTAAAAACAATGCATAAAAAACAATCTAACACACACTATTTTATGAAAATTAAAAAGTCATTGGCAATTATTCTCGGGCTTGTACTTGCCCTGCCTATATGCGCACAGCGCGACCCATTCAAACAGGGTAAAAGTATATCCCTCTTCATCGGAGGACAGTCAAGAACAGAGACTGCAATCAACAAGGAAATCAGTTCAAAGTTCAACATGGGTTTGCAGACCAACTTTGCACAGATTAAGCTGCACAAGGGTGTCATAGCAGACATGCTCTGTGTGAGGTTCGACATAGGTCTTGACCTCAACTATGCGTACTACAAGAGGCTACAGAACACTTCAAATCCGCACAATGACAAAATCGACTGGAATCCGCATCAGGCAGAGATTGGTGTCGACCTCGGTCCATCGGTGTATGTTGCACCATTCGAAGACGTGCGTGAATTGCAGTTCATGGCTTTCTACCACTTCATTCCTTCGGCATCCGCTCACATAGAGGACACAAACGTGTATGCAGCATTCTGTCCGATGATGAACTTTGGTTTAGGCGTAAACTGGAAATTCATCGGTATCGGCTACGAGCACCGCTGGGGCTCAGCAAAGTACAAGACATACGACATCGAGGACGCTGCTGAAGGTGCCCATGACACAGGCGAGAAGACTAAGTTTAAGACAACCGCAGACAGGTTCTACATTCGCTTCAACTTCTAATATATTAGGAAATTTCAAATCTCAAATTTATAATTTATGCCTTCGGAGCAGTTGTTCCGGAGGCATAAATTTGATATTATAGATTTGACATCCATTCTTAAATTATAAACGTGCAATTTGAGATATGAAAAACATTTCGTACCTTTGCACTCTCAAACGGATAAATAAAACAGAACGATAAAATGAAAAAGAATCTTGAAACCATCTGCATTCATGGCGGATGGAAACCAACAAAGGGTGAGCCACAGCAGCTCCCAATATATCAAAGTACAACATTCAAGTACGATACAAGCGAGCAGATGGCTCGCCTCTTCGACCTCAAGGATGAGGGATATTTCTATACTCGTCTTGCCAATCCTACAAATGATGCGGTGGCTAAGAAAATCAACGCACTCGAAGGTGGTGTGGGTTGCGTGCTCACAAGTTCTGGACAGGCAGCCAATTTCTACGCTATCTTCAACATTTGTGAGGCTGGCGACCACTTCATCACAAGCAACACCATCTACGGAGGTACGTTCAACCTCTTTGGCGTTACATTGAAGAAACTCGGCATAGAGTGCACCTTCGTTGACCCAGATTGGGATGATGAGCGCATAGAGAAGGAGTTCCGTCCTAACACCAAGTGTTTCTTTGGCGAGACAATATCCAACCCTGGAGGTAAGGTGTTCGACATAGAGCGTTTTGCAAAGATGGCACATAAGCATGGAGTGCCACTCATCGTGGATAACACCTTTGCTACTCCTATCAACTGTCGTCCTTTCGAGTGGGGATGTGACATCGTGACACACTCTACTACAAAGTATATGGACGGACACGCTACTCAGGTTGGCGGAGCCGTAGTGGATAGCGGTAACTTCGACTGGGAAGCTTATGGAGACAAGTTCAAGGGACTCACAACTCCAGATGAGAGCTACCACGGACTTACATACACCAAGGCATTCGGCAAGGGCGCATACATGACTAAGCTCGTGAGCCAGTTGATGCGTGACCTCGGTAGCATACCTGCACCTCAGAACTCATTCCTCCTCAACCTCGGACTTGAGACGCTTGCTCTCCGTATGAAGCAGCATTGCGCCAACGCACAGAAGGTGGCAGAGTGGCTTGAGAAGAACGAAAAAGTCGGATGGGTAAACTATTGCGGTCTTCCATCAAACAAATATTATGAACTCGGCAAGAAGTATCTCCCTAACGGTTCGTGTGGCGTTATCGCATTCGGACTCAAGGGTACACGTGAGGATGCCATTAAGTTCATGGACAACCTCGAGTTCATCTCTATCGTGACTCACGTGGCAGATGCCCGTACATGTGTGCTCCATCCTGCAAGCCACACACACCGTCAGTTGACTGACGAGCAGTTGCGTGAGGCAGGTGTTGCACCAGACCTCGTACGTCTCTCAGTCGGTATCGAGAATGTAGAAGACATTATCGCCGACCTTGAGCAGGCAATGAAGAAGATGTAAAGACCCTCTCACTCCCATCCCCTCTCTTTGACCTCCGTCGAGCATAGCACTGCTCTCCCCTCATTTCGGGACAGAGAGACATTTAGTCTTTCTTCTGTGCCCTCATTCGCCTCTATGGCGAGAGGGGTGACTAATGAAAGGGTATCATCTTATCATTTTTAATTTTGCATTTTTAATTTTTAATTTTTCTCATGCCATCACCATTTCTTGAAGTATTAGGACTTACCAAGCGCATCGGTCATCGAGTGCTATTTGAGGACATCTCCTTCACCATCAACGAGAGGGAGCATATCGGTCTTATAGCAAAGAACGGAACGGGAAAGTCAACCCTCCTCAGCATTATTGCTGGACATGAGGGACACGATGGTGGTAAGATGATATTCAGGAATGACCTGAAGATTGGCTATCTCGAACAGAGCCCTAAGATTGACAAGGCACAGCTTAATGGCAAGAGTGACGAGTATATGCAACTATACAGGCAGTACCTCACTCAGATGAAGATAACTGCCGACGAAGCAGAGCGACCTGACACACAGTTGTCGGGAGGACAGGTCAAGCGCATAGCACTTGCCCGTGTACTCGCTTCTCAGCCAGACATGCTTATACTCGATGAGCCTACCAACCACCTCGACCTTGAGATGATAGAGTGGCTTGAGGGGTTCCTCTCACGCACCACAATGGCTCTGCTCATGGTTACTCATGACCGTTATTTCCTCGACCGTATCTGTTCAACCATCATCGAGATGGACGACATGCGTCTCTACACCTACAAGGGCAACTATGCCTACTATCTGGAGAAACGTCAGGAACGACTTGAGAATATGAATGCCTACATAGCACGTGCCAATAACCTCTATCGTACGGAACTCGAGTGGATGCGTTCCACACCTTGTGCACGTTCGAGCAAGGCACGCTACCGCATAGATTCGTTCTACGAACTCGAAAAGGTAGCCAAGACACGTATTCAGGACGAGAAGGTGAAGCTGGAGATGAAGGGCACGTACATCGGCTCAAAGATATTTGAGGCAAAGAACGTGTGCAAGTCATTTGGTGACAAGGTAATCCTCAAGGACTTTGAATACAACTTTACCCGTTACGAGAAGATGGGTATTGTGGGTAACAACGGTACGGGCAAATCCACATTCGTAAAGATGCTTCTCGGACTTGAACCTCATGACAGCGGTACGATAGAGATTGGAGAGACGGTTCGCTTTGGTCACTACAGTCAGGAGGGCATGAAGTTCCGTGAAGACCAGAAGGTCATAGATGCCGTTCGTGATATTGCGGAATATGTGGACATGGGTGGTGGCGAGAAACTCTCGGCAAGTCAGTTCCTCCAGCATTTCCTCTTTCCACCTGAGGAACAGCACAGCTATATATATAAGTTGAGTGGTGGCGAACGACGCAGGTTGTACCTCTGTACCGTCTTGATGAAGTCGCCAAACTTCCTCATTCTTGATGAGCCTACCAACGACCTCGACATCGTGACGCTCCAGATACTTGAGGAGTACCTGAAGAACTTCAAGGGATGTCTTATCATCGTGAGCCACGACCGCTATTTCATGGATAAGGTGGTTGACCACCTCCTTGTATTCAATGGCAATGGTGACATACGCGACTTCCCGGGCAACTACTCTCAGTATCGTGAGTGGAAGACTGCCAAGGAGAAGGAAGAGAAGGCAAAGCTTGAGGCATCAACCAAGAGTGCAGCTCCCGCTCAGACATCAGCAGATGACAGAAATGCCAATCGTGCACGTCGCTTGACATTCAAGGAAAAGAAGGAGTTTGAACAACTGGAGAAAGACCTTGAGGCTCTCAATAAGGAGAAAGCAGATATAGAAGCTGCACTATGTGGCGGTACAACATCCGTGGACGAGATAACACGAATGTCAAAGCGTCTCCCAGAGCTCAACGACGAAATAGACGAAAAAGAAATGCGCTGGCTCGAACTGAGTGAATTTGCATAGTTACGTTTCAAACACAAGAGCACAGAAAGCACTCTAAGTTTGAAAAGAAATTAACACGTTTCCGCATGCCAAACAAGGGCTTGAACAAAAAAAAGACGAAATTGTTATTCTCTTTCTTTTTATTTGCGTAACTTTGCGCACAGAATAAAAAATCTCATTAACAAAAAAACATTTAAATATATGAAACCAACTCTTTTCCTCCTCGCTGCAGGTATGGGAAGCCGTTACGGTGGTCTCAAGCAGCTTGATGGTCTTGGTCCTAACGGCGAGACAATCATGGATTACTCTATCTACGATGCGGTAAAGGCAGGCTTCGGTAAGATCGTATGGGTTATCCGTAAGGACTTCGAGGAGCAGTTCCGCACACAGATTCTCTCAAAGTACGAGGGTGTTGTTCCATGCGAACTTTGCTTCCAGAGCATCGACGCTCTTCCTGAGGGCTTCAAGTGCCCAGAAGGCCGTCAGAAGCCATGGGGTACAAACCATGCCGTACTTATGGGTAAGGACGTTATCAAGGAGCCATTCTGCGTTATCAACTGTGATGACTTCTACAATCGTGATGCATTCATGGTTATTGGTAAGTTCCTCTCAGAACTCCCAGAGGGTTCTAAGGGACAGTATGCAATGGTCGGTTTCCGTTGCTGCAACACACTCTCTGAGAACGGTACAGTTTCTCGTGGAGTATGTTCTAAGGACGCAGAGGGTCACCTCACTACTTGCGTAGAGTGCACTAAGATTGCACGTCTCGAGGATGGTTCTGTTGCTTATCGTAAGGACAACAAGGACGATGGCGAGTGGGTTAAGATTGATCCAAACTCACCAGTAAGTATGAACATGTGGGGATTCACTCCTGACTATTTCGAGTACTCTGAGGAATACTTCAAGGAGTTCCTTTCTGACCCAGCAAATATGTCTAACCTCAAGTCTGAGTTCTTCATCCCATTGATGATTAACAAGCTCATCAACGAAGGAACTGCAACTTGTAAGGTTCTCGACACAACGTCTAAGTGGTTCGGTGTAACTTATTCTGAGGACCGTCCAGATACAGTTGCTCGTATCGCTAAACTTGTTGAAGAGGGTGTTTATCCAAACAAGCTCTTCTAATAGAATAGTAAAACTCGATGCTCATTGTCGAGGAAAACTTTATATTTAATCATAGTTATTGGAGGCTGTACAAGTGATTGTACAGTCTCTTTTTTATTTCGCCTTTGAGCTCTCTTTCCCTTGAACCTTTGAACTTTGAGCCTTTGGACTATAGAACAAGTGGGGAAAACTTTATTTTTCACTTTTTCGCTTTTCACTTTTCACTTAAATTTACTATCTTTGCACCCAGATTTAACGCATTAGCCTAAATATATGGAACTGAACTATAGACAACTATTCTCCACATCCAAAGCGAAATGGTACATTGCGACCATCATCTTCCTGCTTGCAATCATGTTTTCAGGGGAGGCTCGACTTATCGTCCGTTTCCAACAACGGAGAGAGATTAGCCGTCTGAAGGGAGAAATCCGTAAATACAAGGACACCTTTGAAAAAGACAAGGCAACACTTGAAAGGCTAAAGAACGATCCTGAGGCAATTGTCGAGGTTGCCAGAGAACGTTACTACATGAAGACTGAAGACGAAGATATATTTATTCTCGAAGAAAAGAAAGAAGATGAGCAATAAGGTAGCAGGTTATTTGGAAATAGCAGGCCTAACGACAATCGCCGTTGCCTCCATGGCATGGATATCTCACTCAGTATGGGTGTCATTCGTATATACGACAGGAGCTGTCATCTTTGCCATAGGTCGTCTGGCTGTTCAGCAGACAATCAAGGCAGAAGGCATAACCGTAAAGAGACTTCTGAGGCAAAGGACATTTGCTGTCTTTGTACTCCTTTTCAGTGCAATGCTTATGTTCATGGAACCTGGTTGGTACTTCGGTTACAACTTTTATCTGACAAAGTTTGCATGGTTCATTCCATTCCTTATCTTTGTCATTATTGAAGTTTACACTGCATTTCGACTACCTTCAGCACTTAAAAAAAGTTAATTTTGGTGCATTTCGCTTTTTTTTTCAAAAAGATAAAGGATGTTTCCTAAATATATTTTATCTTTGTACCACGTAAGAGGTAATACGACACAAGTATAAAGTAGAAAGAACATTTCAAGCAATCGAAAGACGGGATGTCAATAATTTAGAACGTATTAGTAAGCCTAAAATATTTTGGAATAGACACAATTTATTATAATAAATAATAAAATGAAACTTGACGCTCTCACGGCCGTTTCACCAATAGATGGTCGCTACCGAGGCAAAACAGACGCCTTGGCTTCATATTTTTCGGAATACGCACTTATCAAATATCGTGTGCGTGTAGAGATTGAGTATTTTATAACTCTTTGTGAATTGCCACTTCCTCAGTTGAAGTCGTTCGACCATGCTATGTTCGAACCACTTCGTGACATCTATCGCAATTTTACGGAAGAAGACGCACAGCGTGTAAAGGACATCGAAAAGGTGACTAACCACGATGTTAAGGCTGTTGAGTATTTTATCAAGGAGCAGCTTGATAAGATAGGCAATTTCGAGGCTTATAAGGAATTCATCCATTTCGGACTTACAAGTCAGGACATCAACAATACATCCGTTCCACTTTCAATCAAGGATGCCCTTGAGGAAGTGTTCTACCCACAGGTGGAAGAACTCATTGCTCAGCTCTCCGAATATGCTGAGGAATGGAAAAACATCCCTATGCTCGCCAAGACACACGGTCAGCCAGCTTCCCCTACCCGACTCGGTAAGGAGGTAATGGTATATGTATATCGTCTCACAGAGCAGCTCAACCAGCTCAAAGCTTGCAAGATTACTGCTAAGTTCGGTGGAGCAACAGGAAACTACAACGCCCATCATGTAGCTTACCCAGAATACAACTGGCGTGAGTTCGGAAACAAATTCGTTGCAGAGAAGCTCGGTCTTGAGCGCGAGCAATGGACAACACAGATAAGCAACTACGATAATCTTGGTGGCGTATTCGACGCCATGAAGCGTATCAACACAATAATAATTGACCTTGACCGCGACTTCTGGATGTACGTATCCATGGAATACTTCAAGCAGAAGATTAAGGCAGGTGAGGTAGGCTCCTCTGCTATGCCTCACAAGGTGAACCCAATCGACTTCGAGAACTCTGAGGGTAACCTCGGTATGGCAAACGCCATCCTTTCATTCCTCAGCCAGAAACTCCCTGTAAGCCGTCTCCAGCGTGACCTTACAGACTCTACAGTTCTCCGTAACGTGGGCGTACCAATGGGTCACATGGTTATTTCAATTCAGTCAACCCTCAAGGGACTTCGCAAGCTCCTCCTTAACGAGGCAGCTATCAACCGCGATCTTGACGAGTGTTGGGCAGTATGTGCCGAGGGAATACAGACAATCCTCCGTCGTGAGGCTTATCCACACCCATACGAGGCACTCAAAGCACTTACACGTACCAACTCTGCAATCACAGAAGAGTCTATCAAGACATTCATCGAAGAACTCAACGTATCAGAGAGCGTGAAGGCAGAATTACGTGCAATCACTCCACATTCCTACACAGGAATGTAACAGCAAAAAAAACAACAAACTAAACACTTAATTTTTTAACTACAAATTTTAATAGCCCGCTACTTTAGAATCCTATTTTATTTCGGGTGAAAAGAATTTATTATTATTACGTATTATTATGAGCGAATTAGAAGAGTGGCAGGGAACTCCTGCAGAAAGCAATTCTGAAAGTGCAAACGGTGGTCGCGAGGGCTATCGTTCTTATGGTAACCGTGAGAATGGTTATAGTTCTAATGGTCGTGGAGACCGTCCACAGCGTCCTCGCTTCAACAGAAGCAGCGAGCGTGTAACTTACGGTGGTAATTCAAATAACGACCGTGGTTTCCGTCCAGCTGGTTTCGGCGGTGGAAGCGATGAAAGTGGAAATTCTGAGCGTCGTCCAAACTACAACGCAGGACAGCGTCCATCTTATAACAACAACAGAGGAAACTACGGAGGCGGAAGCTATGACAATGGTCAGAGCGGATACCATCAGCAGCGTTCTTCATACAATAGCAACCAAGGTGGCTATGGCAACAACCGTGGTGGCTACAATCAAGGTGGCAACAACCGTGGCGGATATAACCAAGGCGGTCGTGGTGGCTACAATCAGGGTGGCAACAACCGTGGTGGATACAACCAGCAGGGTCGTGGCGGATATAACAACCGTCAGCGTGGTGGATACGATCCAAACGCTAAGTACAACATGAAGAAGCGTATCGAGTA